>Ga0224506_10001872_pt1 | contig 14782 bp, 10 predicted proteins | sample SF_Jan12_sed_USG_2_FD_169108 | JGI IMG/M metagenome (GOLD analysis project Ga0224506, IMG submission 169108) | Sediment microbial communities from San Francisco Bay, California, United States - SF_Jan12_sed_USGS_8_1 | ecosystem: Environmental > Aquatic > Marine > Sediment | place: USA... | reverse complement strand
CCAAGACAACTTACAGAGGCAGGGAATCAAGTAGTACCTGCAAAAGAAAAAAATTCTACAAAGCGTTTATTTTCTGCAAGAGTTTACGATTTCGATGAATTTGAACAATTGTTGATATTTGAGAATTCTAATCAGATAAAACATTGGCCCGATGAAGGAAAATTATTTTTAGAGGGTGATATGGCAAGTAATCGTAGAAAAAGAGCTGCGATACATCAATTAAAATCTAGAGGATTAAGTGCTCATGCAAAACTTGCGGACATACTAATTAGACCTTGGGGATTGCCGAGTATTACACATTCTCCTCGTTCTTATTATAATACCGGTATTTCACATGATAATGTACAATCCCAACCTCAAGCAATAGCAGTTGATAAATCATTGGATAATGGTGACATAACTTTAATTCATGGTCCACCCGGAACTGGTAAGACTACGGTAATTGTAGAAATAATAAGACATGTTATAGCCAATGGAGGTAGGGTAATTATGTGTGCCCCTACACATGTTGCTGTTGACAATGTATTGGAACGTACGTCAAATATTCGTGGTATATCTGCAATTCGTGTAGGTGGTACTCAATATATGGATGAAAACTTAAGACAATTTAGATTGGGAGATAAATCAAAAAGTTACAAATCTGCATTACCTTCATTACAATTAGTATCATCCAATGATAAATCATTATCATCTATACAACAATCATTTATTTCTTCAATGGAGGATAAAGGGAGACGGTATTTGGAGTCTTTTGCCATTGAACAGGCAAATTTGGTTTGTGGGACGACTATTGGTATCGCTAGATTTGAACCTCCTCGAGATAATCCAATCGATTTTGATGTTTTAATTATTGATGAAGCAAGTAAAACTACTGTTATGGAATTTCTTGTTCCTGCTATACGTGCGAAAAAGTGGATTCTTGTGGGAGATCATCGACAATTACCTCCATATGTAAATGAGCAAGAAATTCGGATTTATGTACAACGTTATTTTGAACAAATTAACACCGATATAGAGGATACTGAAAAAACAGATAATGGAATTTATGATGAAAAGACAAATAATTTAATCGCAAGTCTGAGAAGATATCATGAAGAGTTACATGCAATGGGAGAAGGGGATACTGAATATCATTGGAAGAAGATATTGGAAATATTTAATTTTGAGAAAAAACCAATAATCAGTGTTAAAGATATGATTGATTTTGCGCTAGGGAGTTGTTTTCATTACTTTTTACAGAGGGTTGATGAAACTCGAAATGCAAGGTTACTGGTTCAACATAGAATGCCTGAAATTTTAGCTGATTTTCTAGACAAGGTGATATACAAAGGTGGATTGAAGACTTCAAGCTCTGCACAAACTCATGGATTTCAACTCCCTGCTTTTCCAACTTTAGGGATTCCTGAAATTTCACAGCCTTTGGTATTTTTGAGTACAGAAAATCTAAAGAAAAATTATGAAACACCTGGAAAATACAAAGGTTACCATAATGTGACAGAGGCGATCGTAATTGCAGAACTTATCGATCAATTAAGCTCACTTAATGCAAAGGAATTAGGATACAGCGATGATAATCCACTCACAATTGGTATTATCACATATTATGCAGGTCAGTCAAAAATTATAAATAAACATTTACGAACAGTGGATACGATACAAAAAGAAAGGGGATGGAGGTATCATGTACCAAACAAACCTATAAAAATTCGTGTAAGTATAGTCGATAGATTTCAGGGTCAAGAACAAGAAATTGTTATTTTAAGTATTACTCGAAGTAATCGATCTGGTGGCATTGGTTTTCTGAAGAATTTACAACGGGTGAATGTGAGTTTATCTCGAGCAAAACAAAATTTAATTGTTGTGGGTAATGCTAGATTTCTTTCTAATGTTAGAACTAAACCAGCTCCTATCTTAAAACAGCTTGCAGACTATTGTAACGATAAAAATCTAATATTTAATATTGATGGAGTTTGAATATGAGTCTGAGTAATCAATTATTCCAAAACAAATCTCAACGACCTAATGTATTAATAGCTAATACTACTGGTATGGGAATATTCAGTTTTCAAAAAATTGAGGCAATTTTAAACATACCTCTAGAACCTCTTGAGTATATGTCTCTTCAATTAATGAATGAGATGGGAAATATCACACGAATTGAACTGCACATTATTTCAGGAATGGATTTAGATCGTTGTAACCAAGTTTTAAATGAATTATTTGATGATGGTTTAGCAGAATTAAAGGAATACGATAAAGAGGGATTAGATGCTAATTTACAACGTGTCTCAAAATTACTTGATGATGATTGGAAAACTCCTGTAATATCTCGTTTAATGTCACGAAAACAAATGAAGCAATATGGCATTACTCCTAAAGGATCTGCTTGTTTATCAAATAGAGAAAAATCAATAACATCTACAACTGATATTGATTATATTTTTACTGCAGTTCCATTTATGGTTTTTTATTCACCAGTAAATATTAAATTTAATGGATATGAAAAAATTATACTGAATTCTGAATTAATTAGTTCTATCTTAACTCTCTCTTCATCGAAACATAAGAAAAAGGGGGTAAGACCACTTGCGGTAAATCCTGATACCATATATGACGGTAAAGAGGTTGTTGGAGGGCATTTTTGGATAGGTTTGTGTGGTGATAGTAAAATTTCTATCAATAAACTATCTAATCGTATATATTTATCTAGTAGTTCATTTGATAAGGTGATTGAACCTGATTGGAACGATGAAATATTGAATTACTTACCAGCTCAATCTTCATCAAGAGATATTGTAATCCGTTCTATTTCTGAAACATTCTCCATGGTTGAAGATGTTATTGATGAAGGATTAACACTTAATGAAAATGGTATATGGGTACTCAAAGCTGATCTTGAAATGTTATTGCTGTTATCTGAAAAAGTAGTTAATCCTATTTCTGAGTATCAGTCTGAATTAGTCATGAATTATCCTAATTATAATTGGCAAGTCTATATTAACATGGAACTGCATTCTTATGATGAATTATCTGAACAAGCTCTGTTAGCTGGTAGATTTTATCATCGAGTTAGTAGAAGGGGTTTTACCTATAATGAGGGTTTTGATATTTGGAAAGGGATTATGAGAGACTTCAATAGACGTACAAAAGCAGAAGATTATGAAGCAAATCTGACGTTACTATTGAAATATAAATGTTTAATTGAGCGTAGTTCAAATATAGAATCACTGGTCATTGATGTAGAGGATGTGGTTTCATATAACCGGCGAGATTCTCAACAATGGAGCTTTAACTCAATACGAATTCTAGAAAATTATCTTAATAAAATTAAGTTAGAACGTATATTTTATGTTATAACACCAAGATTTTTAGAGAAAATTGATGAAGAAGATGAAAGTACATATTGGATTGAATCAAAGGGAATTATAATGTCTGAATGGGATCAAGGAGAGAATCATCCTGCAATTGAAGAAGCATTGAAATCTAAATCTCATTTACTTACAAATAGACTATTGCCAAAGAAATCTGAATTTAAATCCTATAGATTAGGTGGTAAGAGATTAAAATTTGATATAGATAATCATCATTTTGTTATCTCTGGCATGGAAAATTTTTATGATCTTCGAATAAATAATCTATTTCAAGCAATGTATAATGAATATTATGAATAATCAATTACGATAAACTAAAAAATAGACGAACCACAGTTGAATTGTGGATAATTTTATCATTCGAAAAGCAAAAACAATGAGTGACGTGAAATCAATTGTTGAAATTCAAAAAAGAGCTTGGGATATGGGTGATGAAGGTGTGGTTCCAAGCTTTGAAATGAAAGCAGTTATCGATAGTGGGGTCGTATTAGTTGCTGTAGATAGTACTGATACACCTGTGGGTTTTATCTATGCGTTTGATAGGATACCTGATATTCATTATTCACATATGATGGGTATTTTACCTGAGTGGCAGAGTAAAAATGTTGGGTTTAGACTAAAAGAATATCATCGTAATATTGCATTGCAAAATAAATATCCTATTAATCAAATACAATGGACTGTAGATCCATTATTGCCAAATAATGCGTATCTCAATTTTACCAAACTAGGGTGTGTCTGCTCTACATATAAAGTTGATTACTACGGAGATCCAAATTCGGATAGTGTAGGGATATATGCAGGAGTTCCAACTGATCGATTTTTAGTACAGTGGTTTATTCGGGATGAGAGGGTAGATCGGAGAATGAATGATTATACAATTGATAGAGTTTCTTTGGAGAAATTGTTAGTCAGAAGTCCTTCTATAAATTTCATTAATCATGATGCTTGGATAAGCTTAGATAATAAAGTGGAAAATAGTTTCACAGTTGAAGTACCTTCAAATTATCAATTAATCAGACAAACAAATTTATCCTTGGCAAATGACTGGAGAATTAAACTAAGAGACGTTTGTGTCAATTATTTTCAAGATGGATGGGAGGTTTTGGATTATCACTCATTTAAAGATGGAGATATCAGAAGAAATTTCTATGAATTCAGGAGAAAGAATACATGAATAAAATTATCAATGATTTGGATACAATTGAACAAATACAAATTGCCATACCATATGTGCATCCATTTAGGACTTCATTTGGTACAGAAACAAAGAAAGAAGCAGTAATTATTAAAATTACTGATATTGAGGGGAATGTAGGTTGGGGTGAGACATCAACAGGAGCAAAGCCTGATTATTGTTATGAGACTTATGAGACATCTTGGCATATCCAAAAAGATTTTTTGATACCAATTATGCAGGGTATTAACTATACAGAAGAACCCTCCATTCAATCAATATATCAAACTTGGCATGGTATACGTGGTCATGAATTTGCAAAAAGTGGGATTGAATCCGCTTTATATAGTTTGATTGCAGAACAAAAAAAGGTAAGTTTGGGTGATTTATACGGCTCTTCAAAAGATAAAATTCCAACCGGTGTATCAATAGGAATTCAAAATGATTTGGAATCATTACTTAATCGTATTGACTTTTTTATTAAGCAAGGCTATCAAAGAATTAAGATGAAAATAGAACCAGGATGGGATTATGAAGTTGTATCTGCCGTTCGTAAGGAATTCGGTGATATTTTATTGATGGTAGATGCAAATTCAGCATATTCTTTGAATGATAAACATGTTGAAACATTGAAAAAATTAGATAAATTCGAGTTAATGATGATTGAACAACCACTTGCGTATAATGATATTTTAGCTCATAAACAATTGCAAGCACAACTAGATACACCTGTATGTTTAGATGAGTCAATTCATGATCCAATGGGTGCACAGTTAGCCTTAGAAAATGATTGTTGTAGGATTATTAATATAAAACCAGGTCGTGTTGGCGGATATACAAATGCAATTGAAATTGCAAAATATGGTGGTGCAGGTAGAGTTTGGTGTGGTGGTATGTTAGAAACAGGTATTGGTCGGATTCATAATCTATTTCTTCAAGCTAGATCTGAATTTACCATGCCGGGGGATACCTCTGGTAGTAATCGTTATTTTGAAAAGGATATCATCTCTCCTGAAGTTATTGTAAATGATTTGGGGTATATAACAATTCCTAAGGGTGTCGGATTAGGTGTTACCGTTCTTGATGACTATCTACAGGATTTAAAGGTAAGATCAAAATTGTATCATTTTAATTAGCATACAATCCTGAAAATAATTTTTCATCAACCAATGTAAAGTAATAATATTCAAATAAATTTATTCACAGCAAAAATAAATGAGTAATATAAATCTAGATATAACTAGGTTAATGGCTAGATTTGCTAATGCAGCATATCAAGATTTTGATAACTTAGATTTCTCTGATATTGGATATACAATTATATACACCATTAATGATGAGGATACAGATACACAGGCTTTTATTGCCAGAGATACATCAAACTTAGTGCTTTCATTTCGTGGAACGAGTAGCATAAAGGATGCACTAAATGATCTAACCATTACTCGAGTTAGATATCCAAAAACCAAAAATTTTCTATTCCATCCTCGAATCCATCAAGGTTTTTTTAATGCATATTCTTCAGTTAAATCCAATATACAATCCAAAATTCAGTCATTATTAAAAGATGAGCCATTGGAAGTATATATTACTGGTCATAGTTTAGGAGCTGCTTTGGCAAATATAACTGCATTAGATTTAGTATTGGATAAAATAGTTAAAAATCCAAAGCTCTATACTTTTGGTTGTCCAAAAGTAGGTAATAGAAAATACACTAAAATCATTTCAAAAACCTTGAAAAATATGTACAATGTAATAGATGTTAATGATATAATTCCAAGAACACCTCCATCATTTAAATCATTCCGAAGTTATTATTGGTTAGAGAATGGAACTATACATCATAAAAATCATATCCCTCATCTTGTTGAGTTAGATCCTGATGATATTGTTAAACTTCTTTCAGATGGGATAAAAGAACATTCTATGAAAAATTATAGAGAAACTCTTAATCAGCTATGAAATTCCATTGTAGGAGATATAACTATTTAACCCAAAAATTATTTATTCAACATAATGAAGAGAGGTATTGGTCAAAAGATATCATATGCATCTGGTAGTTTCAGTGCTGCCTTATTAAACCAATATATTCAGAGTAAAGCTCAATTTTTTTATATTATTGAAATGAAGTTATCTCCTATATATTATGGTTTAGCAATTGCAATTTGGGCTATTTGGAATTCAATTAATGATCCTTTAGCAGGTTGGTATCTAGATAGACATCCTACAAAATGGGGAAGACGATTACCATGGATGAAATTATTTTGGCTTCCATTGATAATTAGTTTTGGATTGCTGTGGAGCCCCTCTCCAAATTGGATTGGAAATAATTGGTTGTTGTTTTTATGGGTATTGATTGTCCTATTATTATTTGATACTGGTTATACAGTAGTTATTTTATCTTGGGCAGCATTATTTCCTGAAATTTATACAAACTCTGAAGATAGAAATATGGTATCTGGATTAAGACAATTATTTTCCCTATTTGCCCTAGTTTTTGCTCTTTTTATTCCTCCTTTTTTTGTCAAAGATGGTGATATTCTATCATATCGATTTTATGGTTGGGTATTGGCAAGTATTTGTTTTATCAATTTATGGTTGTCATTCTATGGTTGTAAAGAACCCGAGAATACAAACTTAGAAAATGAATATTCTCTTCGAGATGGTTTAAAAATACTGAAGGAAAACAAAAGTTATCAGGCATTTCTATTAGCCAATTTAGTTACGTATTACAGTTATGGACAAGTATTGGCAATGCTTCCTTTTTATAGAAAATTTGTTCTAGGTTTTGATGAAAGTTTTGAAAAAATTTCTTATGGTGGAGCAATCTTTCTTACTCTACTATCTCTCTTTATTTGGGTTTGGTTGACAAATCGAAGAGATCCTAAGAATACCTTTATCTTTTCTGCAACTTGGTTTTCTTTTATTTTATTTATTTTATTCTTTGTCAAAGATAATATCATGATTATTGTATTATTTTCCCTTTGTGGTATAGGTCTCGCAGGATTATTAATGGTAGTTGATTTATTATTGGCAGATATAATTGATGAGGATTATTTAAAAACAAAAAAGAGAAGAGAAGGCATTTATTTTGGTATTAATGGTTTTTTCATCAGATTGGCAATTCTTCTTCAAGCTATCAGTTTAATTGTAGTATCCGAACTAACTGGTTTTGATAAGAATAAGGATATTCAGTCTGATTTAGCACAAACTGGAATATTGATACAAATATTTATACTTCCTGTTGTATTTTTTATTGTTGGAATAATAATTCTGAAGAAATTCTATTATTTAGAGGGAGATGTGTTAAAAGAACAAAGAAAGCAGATTCAACTATAAATAACTACTCCTAATGTTCCTATTGAAGCAAAAATCATTCCTACAATTCTAATCAGGATTGATTCTCGATCTATGGGTTCATTTAATATCTGATTATTATAATATTTAGCAATTAATATGCTAAATAGTAGTGTAAATGCTCCTTCCATAATTCCAATACTTTCTGTTATTGTCAATGAAAATCCCAAGGCATAGATGTAGAGAAATTGGGCAAAGAGTAAGAAAGCCGAATATATCGAATATTTCAATAGTAAATTTTTATTCAATGTTAATTTAGTATGTAATTTATTTTTTATAGAAAGAAAAGTGATTATTATCAATATAACAAATACAATCTGTCGATAGAAAAGGAATTCTAATACTGGAACTGATTGTTCCAATTGTCTAATGATCATATTCGAAACACTCCAACTTATTGAAGTGAGGATAAACCATCGAATACCTTTCGATCTTAATAATATCAAATCTATAAGTCTCATTGATTTTTTCCAACTTACGCTAATTGATCCAATAATCGCGATTAAAATTGATATATATACCATGAAGTTGTAGATTTCACCAATGATGATTATGGCTAGAGGTATAGAAAATAAAACTCTTGATGATAGTAAGACACCTCCAACTGATGCATTACCTCTTTCTAATCCGATTGTTAATGAAATATATCCAATAAATGTAAGAATTGAAGACGTGAGAATTAGGTACACTTGGTACGTATTAGGTATATGTATGGTCTTGTACAAAATATATTTTCCAAAAATAATGATACAAAGGAATACAAAAGTTGTTATTGTTCCCAGTAGTAGAAATTGTATATAACCCCCAGTGATTTCAATAAGGTATTTGATGGTGATTGATATTAATGCAAATATGAAAACTGATAATAATGCAAGATAAAGAAATAACTCTGTCATATCAATATTAATCCTTAATTTCTTGAAAAGCGAAATAGGTATTATACAATTCTGCATATTTACCACCTTTTACTATCAAATTGGAATGATTTCCTTGTTCAATAATCTCTCCTTTTTCTAAAACAATAATTCTATCTGCTCTTTTTACAGTTGTTAAGCGATGTGCGATTATTATTGATGTTCGGTCATGAAGTAATCTATCTATTGCTTCTTGAATTAAAGCCTCTGAATATGCATCTATTGATGCTGTAGCCTCATCAAGTAGTAAAATCCGAGGATTTACAAGAAATGCTCTTGCAATTGATATTAATTGTCTCTGTCCTTGTGATAGTTTACCACCTCTTTCGCGAACTTCTTCTCGTAAACCAAGAGTTTGGTCTTTTATGAATTCCCAGACATTTGCTGCTCGAGCTGCTTGTTCAACTTCGTTTTCAGATGCATTTGGATTACCATAACGTATATTATCTTCTATTGTACCTGAGAATAGTAATGGGTCTTGTAATACCATACCTAGATGTGAACGAAAATGATGTAAATCATATGATTTTAGATCTTGTTTATCAATTAATATTTCTCCATATTGGATCTCATAAAATCTAAGTAACAATGAAACTAATGTGGATTTTCCTGATCCAGTATGTCCAACAAGGGCAATTGTTTCTCCAGGATTAATTTGTAAGTTAAAATCACGATATACTGGGGTATTATCATCGTAGGAGAAAGACACGTTTTTGAATTCAATTTCTCCTCTTTCTATATTTGATTTATTTGTTCCAGTATTTTTCACCTTACTCTCAATATCCATTAAAGAAAATATTCTTTCTGCTGCAGCAAGACCTGCCTGTAATTGTTGGTAATATGTAGTTATGAGCATAATTGGGAAATAAAAACGATTTAGATAAGCAACAAAGAGAACTAATGTTCCCATTGATGGATTGCCTGTACGGATTGATGATAAACCACCTGCATATAATACTAAATATAGCCCCACGTTCGATAATGCAAAAACAAATGGAAAAATGGAGGAAAAGAACATAGATCTTTTAACGCTAACCTTATAATTTTCTTGATTTAATTTTTCAAATTCAAGTCTAGTACTTTCTATTCGACCAAATGACTTGCTAACTTTGATGCCTGCAATATTTTCTTGAAATGAATCGTTTAGACTAGATATTGAGCTTCGCCACTCTCGGGATAATGATCTTGCAATTTTTCTAAATACAAGAATTAAGAGAATTAAAAATGGTATAATTGTAAGTGTGAGGAGTGTTAAGTATGGATCAATAAAAAAGAGGATAACTATGGTACCAATTGCGATTAATACATTTACCACAATATTACTTGTTTGAGCAACAAAATCAGCTAATGCCTGAGTATCATCCATAATTCTTGACATCAATTTTCCAGTTTTGTTTTTATCAAAAAAAGATATATCATGATGTTGTATATCGCTGAATAATTGCATTCTAATATCTTGTGTTGTTCTTGAGGTAAATTTTGTATTTTCGTAGGTTAAAATATATTCTGCAATCCACAGAAGGATACTCAAACCTAGGAATATCATGGACAATAAAATTAAATTTTCTGTAATACCATTTTCTAGATCATCAACAGCTATTTGTAAGGTAAATGGGATAATTAAAGTAAGAGCTGTTGCAATTATGATAAAGAAGATAGTGGAAAATAGATGTTTTTTATGTTTTACAATAAATTTACTATATCTAACTATAATCTCTCTATCGGAGTAGGTTCTATCGTACTTCTCTTCTAAACCTTTGGTAAGAAAACTCATTATTGATCTTCCTCCTGTTTGGGCAGTTCCATATGGGGGTCAAATATCCGTCGGTAGATTTTATTTTGAGTTAATAATTCTGAATGATTTCCAACTGCATCCAATTTTCCTTTGTCAAATACAAGTACATGATTTGCCTTTTTAATCATATTTAATCGATTTGTAATAATAAATGATGTTCTACCTTTCATTAATTCATGGATTGCTGATACTATCTCGTCCTCTGTTTTAGCATCTACTGCAGAAGTTGAATCATCCAGTAGTAGAATCTTTGGATTAACAAGTAATGCTCGTGCCATGGCTATCCTCTGTCTTTGTCCTCCTGATAAACGAACTCCTCTCTCACCGATCATGGTATCATAACCATCCGCTAATTGATCTACAAATTCTGTAACTTTTGCTAGCTCTGAAACCCTGATTAAATCATCTTCTGAATAACTATCTACAGCATAGGTTATATTGTCTCTAATTGTACTGCTGAACAGAAATATATCTTGTTCTACAACTGCAATTGATTTTCGTAGATGTTCTGGACTAATTTGAAGAATATCAATCTCATCAACCTTAATTGAACCTGACGTAGGATCGTATAGTCTGGTTAGAAGTTTTAATAATGTCGATTTTCCACTCCCCGTGGGTCCAACAATGGCAATAATATCGCCTGGATTTGCATGGAATGATATATTTTTCAAGACATAATTATCTGAATTGTCGTATTTGAAATCTACATCATTAAACACAATTTTACCAATAATATCTGGTTTTAATAAATTATCTCCCATCACATCTTCTTCAGCCTCTGTAATAATTGATTGGATCTTCTTAACTCCGGCAAGTCCAAGACTCCAAAATTCTAATACATTACGGACAATAAATGTAGGTGATCTAAATTGTATAATTAAAACTATCATTACGGTAAATTGTTCTAAACCAAAATCTTGTTTGATTTCTAGATCACCAATTATTATATTTGGATTTATAACAAGGTAGGCTGAACATAGAAATAATATACCCATGATAAAATATGATACTAACATAGGATAATACATAGCTGTAATTTTTCCTCTTTCTTCCCATGACTTGGTATATGTATTGTTTTTTGTTTTGAATAATTCAATCTCTTTTTGTTCTTGACTAAATGCTCTAACTACTGCACTTCCGGTGAAATTTTCTTGTACATGAGATGATAATGATCTGAAATAATTTTGTTGATTAACTGCAAGGGGATTTAATCCCTCATTATATTTTTTAATACTTTGAAACCAGAATGGGATCATTATTAGGAAGATTATACCAATTAACCAAGATTGCATAAATATAATTACTGTATAAGCCACCATGGTAACAATTGCTTCTCCTAAAATTCGTATACCCGGTGCTAATGCGCTATAAAGTGATCTAATATCTTGTTGAGCAATTGCCATTAATTCTCCTAGTTTACTTTCATCATGGAATGACATTGATTTACCTTGTATTGATTTGAAATAAATTGATCTAGTATTTAATTCAACATCATTTGCTGCAATTTCATTCAACCAACTCATGACTAAATCAAAAAACGCAGATACAAGTGCTGTTATCAATATGATTAAAGCATAAAATTTTACTGCCTCTTCATTTTTTTCCTCGACTCCACTGTCCAATAATTTGCCAATAAGGACTGGAATAATAAATCTTAGAGGTTGATGAATCATGATTCCCGCGATTATGCCCATAAATAATAATTTTCGTTGGGTTAACAACCCAAAAACCCAAAAGAATGCTTCTTTGTTGGAATTTGAATTCGTATCTGGAGAATCTTGCACTAAATCGAGTTTTGATAAATAGTTAATAATTTTCATTATATCACTATTTTTTATCAAGTAATTCTGCAAGATTTTATTTCCTTTTAATCAAAAAATAAATTATTAATGATTAATTCTCAGTTTCATGCAAATATTGGTATCATTGCTCATGGTGATGCAGATGGTATTTGTAGTGCAGCTATTATTAAATCTAAATTTCCTGGTGCCTATGTTGTATTTTCTATTCCATCACAACTTCACAAATCGATCAAGGAAATACAAAGAATTCTTCAAACAATAGATACCTTATACATAGTGGATATTGCAATTAATACAAAGAATCAACATTTTATTCTTGAGAGGTTGAAAAAATCAATTAAATTATTTAAAATTATATACATAGATAATCACATTCTTCCTTGGAATGTAGAATACATGCAGAAAGAAGTCATTAACATAGATATCAATGATTATGTAACTACTTATATTCAAAAACCAGAATGGTCCTCCAGCGCACTTACATATGCTACTCTCTATGGAGACTCATTTCAAAGTATTATTGCTCATAGAAATATGGCATTACTTGCAGGTTATGGAGCTATAGCCGATTATGCTAAGAAATGTAGTTTACTCAAATTAATTATTGATACTTGGGATGAAACAAGTATCTACTATCAAGCATTCTTACTCAAACAAGCATCTAGGTTGATTAAATCGGATGATTTGAAAAGAAGCATTGCAGATAAGTTATCAGTTGGTATATTACCATCTGAAATGTTTGAAGTTGTAGAAGCAGCAAGAGAAAGTAGCAGAGAAACTGATGTGGCTGTAAAATACATTATGGATAATGCAGAGAAATATGATAATCTTGGTGTCATTATTGAGTGTCCTGTAGGTTCAATGGGACATAATGCATACGTCAGTGCTACACTTACTCAATCTCCAATTGGTGTAGCTATTACGAGGAAAGGAGGTAATGCTGTTTTTATCATAAGAAAACAACATGAAGTTGCTATCCACTTAGGTGAGTTAGCAACAGTAGTCTCTCGTGAGTTAAATTGTGATGGTGGTGGTGAATATTCTACTGCAGGTATTATTTCCGATGATAATATGATAATTCCTGTTTTGGATATGATGAATAGGTATCTAAATAAGATAAATGTATAAAAAATTTTTACTTTGATATCTTCTATTCATACATTTCGCATAAAATTTATATTTGGAAGTACTATATAATCTATAGGAACTGGAAAGAGAAGTACTATCATTCCTTATAAACCTAAGATTTGATAGACAAGGTTATGAAGACGGTTCAAGTTCATAACGCTTCTTTACACTAAAGATTCAATATTGGAGATAGCCTCCGTATAGGGATATTGGATCGAAATGTAGGACTTTGACACCAAAGCAAGTTTGTCCAGTTCCTCTTTTTATATAGTTGTAATATTTTTCAATTATGAGCTTTATATCTGGGAATAAATTGTGTAAATCTAAATTAAAATTACTATGTATTTTTCCAAAAGTTAATTTTTACTAGGAAAATTTTTCCTTTATTATATTTTCATATAATATATCTCCATAAATATTATATAGTTATAAAACAATCTAAGAGAAGTAGGAATATCAATCAAGTCTAGTTCGGCACCGGACATGGGTTGTCCATAGTCGAATTATGAACATTTGGGTTTGGGAAACCTCTGAAAATAACATAGCTGATTGATAATGACTCATCGTGATTGATTAACTGGATGACGCCAAATAATCATATAATCATACGATAGCTATCGATAAATGAGTCTCCTACTTTTTTTTTATTTAATATATTGATTGCTGCTATAAAAACGCATTCACTTGGGAAATACAAATTATTGATTGACGTATCAAAAACTACTTTCGTATAAATTAAGTGAAAAAGTCATCTAGATGTTGCTGATCTTCCAAATTACCATTTTCCATGATGTCTGATTTTTTTTCCGGGGCATTTAATTCTTCTATATGTAATTCGATTCTTGGACTCTCAAATGTATAATATTTTGCTGAATGCATTTCAACAATTAAACGATCATCTTCCCAGACAATTTTATTAAGAGCATCTAAAATTAATTTTACATAATTATCCAAATCTGGGCTGGTGCTGGGTCGAATAATACCTTTTTCAATGTAAGGGAATTTCCATTTTGGTATATTCTTAGGTATTGCTCTGAAAAATTTGACTTTTACACGTAGTTGGTTATTAATTGGTTCCTTTGGGCAATTTGGATGATTTTTAATCATTTGGGCAAGTTCTTTTTCAGCTGCTTCTGATGGATTGACTGTTGACCATCGATAGACTTTAGGTCTTTTTTTAGGCTGAGGTACAATATTAATACTAAAACTAATCATGACCTAAGGTTTAACTTTATGCG
>Ga0224506_10001870_pt1 | contig 14793 bp, 10 predicted proteins | sample SF_Jan12_sed_USG_2_FD_169108 | JGI IMG/M metagenome (GOLD analysis project Ga0224506, IMG submission 169108) | Sediment microbial communities from San Francisco Bay, California, United States - SF_Jan12_sed_USGS_8_1 | ecosystem: Environmental > Aquatic > Marine > Sediment | place: USA... | reverse complement strand
TGATGTTTTCACCGAGAAAGTATTAAGTGACCTTGATGTTTTTGGACACCTGGTGTCATTGATGGTCATTAATGAACTGACATCCATGAAGGTTTTAGGTGCCGCCTTAAAAACAACTGGCGATATTACACATCTACGTGACCCGGAAACCGGTAGTCACCTTGACCGTATGTCACGTTATAGCCGTATTATTGCGCAAGCTTTGGCTGACAAATATAATCTGGATGATGAATATATCGAGCATATTTTCATGTTTTCCCCACTCCATGATATTGGCAAGATCGCCATACCTGACAGCATCTTGCTCAAACCAGGCCCACTTGATGATAAAGAAAGATCAATTATGAATACCCATGCAAAAAAGGGCAGGGAAATGATTGATGATATGCTTTCCAATTTTGGGCTTGATAGCATAGAAAAAATCAATATTTTAAGAAATATTGCAGAATTCCATCATGAAGCAGTTAACGGCAGCGGTTATCCTTCTGGCAAAGCCAGTGAGGAAATTCCGTTAGAAGCGCGTATTGTCGCCGTAGCTGATGTTTTTGATGCACTGACATCTACCCGCCCCTATAAAAAAGCCTGGAGCAATGACGAAGCATTTGACATGTTGAAACAACTCGCAGGTGAGAAGCTAGATGTTGACTGCGTTAACGCATTGATTGAAAATCGTGAAGAAGTCGAATCAATACAAAAACTATTTCAGGAAGACACTTATGGCTAAAATAGCCTAACCTGCCATTAATCCACCGCCATACCATTTCATTTGTTATCTAAATAGCGTATGTTGCGTATCAACCCAAACCGCAACAAATCATTGTGCCCAACAAACCTAAAATTCTCATCAAACCCAGCGATGCTTCCACATGGGTTTCATGTGTCCGACGAGCATGGCTCGACAAACACCAATCCAGCACAGTTGAAATCGATCCATTTAATCAGTTGCTATTCGATGCCGGTTTAGAACATGAAGCCGCCATTTTGGCTATGTTACAGACTGAGCACAATGTGCATAAAGCCCATTCTGTAACCCATACCCACGCATTGATGTCACAAGGCGTTGCTGTTATTTACCAGGCACAACTACTGGATGAAGAAGCAGGCTTGATTGGTTTCCCAGATTTCTTGATCCGTCATGAAAGCGGCCAATACCAACCTGCCGATGCCAAGCTTTCTCAAAGTGAGCACAAAAAAAGCATCCAAATACAACTCGGATTTTATCGTCGCCTACTGGCCAACAATTTACCGGCCATTATCTTTCTAGGTGATGGCAGAAAAGTGACACTTGGCGATGAAATCAATCCAGTAGCCGAAAACTTTATATTGCGCATGAAAGAATTACTCACCATGCCAGAACAACCAAATGTCCGCTATAGCCATAGTAAATGCCGCATTTGCCCCTATTATAGTCATTGCCGACCAGACTTTGATGCCAAAGAAGACCTATCCTTACTTTATGGTGTGCATGGCAATGCAGCCAATCATTTAGCAGTGGCAGGCATTACCACCATCACTCAACTTGCCAACAGCGAGATTGCAGCGATACCCGACGTACCTTATCTAAAAGACCCCAAAAGAAAACACCGCGCCATTCTCCAAGCTAAATCGTTCCTAACAGGTGAAATATCTCAACTCAATAAAGTAACATTGCCCGAAGGCACTTGGATTCACTTTGATATCGAGGACAACCCGCTCACCCCAACCCGCGAACGGCATGTTTATCTTTGGGGATTTCTTGCGCCGCCTTATCACAAAGAAAACTTTGAATCTGTATGGACAGATGATGAAACGCAAGACTACGATGGTTGGCTCGGGTTCCTAGACAAAATAGATGCCTATCGCACACAATACTCCCCTTTAGTGCTGGCCCATTATTCTAACCACGAAAAAGCCACCATCAAGAAATACGCCGAACGCTACAATATGCAAAACCATCCCACCGTTTTATGGCTGCTCGGAAATAACAGCCCCCTCTTTGACATGCAAAAACCTGTACTCGACAACCTAGTACTCCCATTACAAGGCTACGGCTTGAAAGATATTTGCAAACACCCTAGTCTGGTCAACTTTCAATGGGAAAACGAAACATCCAGCGCACAATGGTCCGTTGTACAATTCAACCGCTTCCTGACCGAAACAAACCCACAAGAAAAGCAGCAGCTAAAAACAGACATACTTGGCTATAACCGTGATGACGTCATCGCCACAAGAAAACTAGAAGAATGGTTGCGAACAAATTTCATCTAATATTCAACCAGCCAAATAACCTATTGTGTTGAGGCGTCGCCGGTCTATAGGGAAGAAACATACACCATGTCCACACAACGCCTAACAAAAACAAAGAAATATTTACAAACAATTGCTTACAAAATATTAAGATGTAGTATGAAATCTAAAGAATGGAATCTTCATATGAAAAAGGCGCTCATGAAACCACATTTGGAAAAATCTAAGCAAAGAGTTGAGAATGCATATCAAAAGAATGCGAAGTACTATGATTTTGCGGTAAAAGTTTTTTACCCATTAATGGGGCTGAGAATTGATGAATACCGAAAAAAAGCAGTTGAATATCTAAACCTTAATGAGGGTGACTTCGTTATAGATCTTGGATGTGGTACAGGGCTATGTTTTCCATTGTTAATGGAAAAGATTGGGCCGAATGGCAAATTAATCGGCATTGATATTAGTACTGAAATGTTATCTATAGCTGAAGAGAGAGTGAAATCGGCGGGCTGGTCAAATGTAGAATTAATCCATTCTGATATTGAAGAGTTTAAATTTCCTACTGAAATAAATGGCTTAATATCTACAGGCGTATTTGGTTATCTGGGAAAGCGTACAGAAGTCCTCGAAAAAATACATAAAGCTCTCGCCAACAATGGAAAAATTGTCATTGTCGACGGAAAGCGGCCGCAAAAATGGCCGTCTTTTTTATTTAAGCTTTTTGTAAAACTCTCTAGTCCCTATGGTTTGACAGAATCGTATTTTGAGAATGACACCTCAGAAATCATATCCAGATTATTTCAGAATGTCACATTTGAAGATTTATATGGTGGATTATTATATATAACAGCAGGTGAGAAACATCAAAACCCTAAGATAACTAATTGAAAATTATCTGTAAAACATAATCGAATATGCCCTTTTTATAAATTATAAAACAAACTTTTATATTTTCGTCCAACAGGCCAAGATGGTTGTTGTTTAATATGCTACCTTCTACTCTGAAATGGATAAGACTGCAACCTGATTAACGCAACGATAAAAGGGAAATAGTAATGACCATAACATTTAAAGGCATTGAGCTTGTAGAAGAGGGAAAATTTATTCACCTTACTATTACAGGCAAGCTGGAAAAAGAAGATTACGACATGTTCGTCCCGGAGATTGACCAGCAGATTGAACAATATGGCAAGGTCAATATGCTTGTGGAGCTAATCGATTTTCATGGCTGGACGGCAGGAGCCGCCTGGGAAGATACCAAGTTCGGCGTGCGACATTTCAATGATATCGAACGTTTAGCACTTGTTGGCGATAAAACTTGGGAAAAAGGCCTGGCCTATTTCTGTAAGGTTTTTACGTTAGCCAAAGTTCGATACTTTGATATCAGTGAACGTGATGAAGCAGAAGCGTGGACTAGAGAAGCTGAATAATATTCAGCGCATATAACATTTAAGCGACAGACGGGCCTGGAACATTATAAATGGTGATTGAACGGCCACACCTTCTGATGGTGCATGAAGGCCCAATACCTTGAATTCACTGCGCGAGAGTCACTTAACCGAGAAGGAACCAGCTCAGAAGCCACAGGACTGCTCAGAGGACTCATTGAAAATGATTGTGCTCACACCCAAAACGTGTGGCAAAGAATACGCCATTGATTTGCACGGCGATCTAGCTGGAATATTGACCGAATCAGGTGATCAAAAAACTGGTTGGCAGGATGATTCTTGTGTTGGCGAATCTTCTACGGAAGTTAATTTGTCAGGCAAGAATAAGATGGTCGACGAGAATGATGAAAAGCCCCGTAAATGAAGGCTTCTTGGCAATCCTCATAACCCCATGATTATGAGGCAGGATAAACTGGTTGCGGGGGCAGGATTTGAACCTACGACCTTCGGGTTATGAGCCCGACGAGCTGCCAGACTGCTCCACCCCGCGATGCGAATTGTAACAGAAGGCCCAGCAAGATCATACTGTATTCTGCATTTTATATGATTCTAGCCCGCATTTTATTCAACTGCGGGAAGTCATTAAGCTGTTTCTACCTATAAATCCTGGTTGTTTAAGATGGCATCTCTGGATCAGCACCTAGAATAAGGGCTTGTCCATCTTTCCTGTTTGTACCGTTGCCACGCAGCCTCTTTCTTGAGCACTGCATCAATAATTTGTAGGAGACTACGCATATTAATCGGTTTCTTATGTTGTTTAGCTTGACCGGTTAAATTAACGGCTTGATTCAGTTTCCCGCTTTGATAAAGCGACCAAATTTCTGTGGCAAAATCTGTCTGCGCCAACTTAGGCGCAAAGCGACTGAAATAAGTGGTTAGATTGCTAATATCACGCTTGAGTATTTGACCTGCTTGATGATTACCTGCCGCATTGACCGCTTGGGGTAAATCAATAATCACCGGACCTTGGCCACCCGCCAATACATTATATTGTGATAAATCACCGTGAATAATGCCCGCACACAGCATCTGAACAATCTGCTTGATTAAATTACAATGATACTCAATTGCCTGCTTTGCCGTTAGCTTCACATCACACAATCGTGGCGCCACATTGCCCTTGGCATCAGTGATTAATTCCATCAACAAAACACCCGCAAAAAAATTGTAAAATTTTGGTACTCGAACACCAGCCGAGCCAAGGTGGCATAACATGTCAGTTTCTGTACTTTGCCATGCTTCTTCCCGTGCATTGCACCCATAGTGGCTGCCCTTTTCAATTGCTCTGACCCGACGACTATTTTTTACTTTACGGCCTTCTGTATAGCTGTTACTTCGGTGAAAATTTCGTTTGTTACTCTCTTTATACACCTTAGCACAGCGAATACTGTCTCCACAGCGTACCGTATAAACGATTGCTTCTTTGCCACTTTTCATTTGGCAAATCACATTATCGATCAGTCCTTCTTCAACCAACGGTTCCAATCTTTTTGGTATCTTCATAGGCTGCTATGTCAGCGTATTCTTTATTGCCTTATTAAATAAATTTATACGCCACACATCCTCCTTTTTATCACTAAAACAATTTGTTATTGATATATGATCAGATCTTTATTTTTTAATCTGAATGAATATGGTTAACTGCATTGTAGAGTGGATAGTTTCATTTTGGAATGTGACAAATTGTCACGCGGCAATTTGTCACACTATTGTCTACGACGATAAACTCATCTAAGATGATCTGCATAATTGTTTGTAAAAACATTTGCTTATAGTAATAAAAAATAATTATTAGAAATAATTGTTAATAACTACTTTTGGCTGTTATGCTGCCACTCAATTACGATTAACACTGGCAATGCAAGCATGATTATTAATAACGCTTGTTTTTTGCCAGAAGGAATTTTATGTCACACGAAGAAGATCTATTTACACATCAAGATACACTGGCTAAATTGCATGGAAATTTACCGCTAACCGAGAAACTGCGTTTTTTACATCAAATTATTCGTCAGGATTTTCCTTTCATCGACCGCTTATCTATTGCATTATTTGATGAGAAGACCGAGACCCTAAAAACATACACCCATAGCACCGAGGGTAACGATAGCCCAGTGTCCACTTATGAGACACCCCTCAGTAATGCACCCTCACTACAGGCCATTATTAAACATCGCCGCCCGCGCTTAGTTCAAGATTTAAAAATCTTCTCCAAAGGCACCCATGAGCATACCCAACGCATTACTGCTAAAGGCTATAAAGCCAGCTACACCATGCCGCTCTATCAGAGCGATACCTTCATTGGGTTCTTGTTTTTTAACTCTCTCCAGGCTTATTCATTCAAGCCTAAATCACTGCGCCAAATTGATATTTACGGTCATCTGATTGCGCTCATGGTAATTAATGAGTTAACAGCCATTCGCACCCTATTAGCCGCTGTGCGTGCAACGCGTAATATGACACATTACCGTGATCTGGAAACGGGCGCACATATTGACCGTACAGCCCACTATGCCCGCCTCATCGCACGTGAACTCGCACCAAGCTACAACATTACTGATGAACAGATCGAACATATTTTTCTGTTCTCACCCATGCATGACGTTGGCAAAATCGGTATTCCCGATAACATTTTACGAAAACCCGGAAAACTTGATCAGGCGGAATTTGATGTGATGAAAACACACCCATCAAAAGGTCGCGAAATTATTGATGCTGTACTTGAGGATTTTAGTCTGGGCACATTTGGTCACACCAATATTTTACGTAACATTGCCGAGTATCATCATGAAGCAATTGATGGCAGTGGTTACCCCAAAGGCCTAAAAGGCGAAGAGATTCCTATTGAGGCGCGTATCAGTTCGGTGGCCGATGTGTTTGATGCGCTGACTTCGCCGCGCTCATACAAAAAGTCCTGGAGCAATGAAAAAGCGTTCACCATGTTACGGCAAATGTCTAATTCCAAACTTGATTATGACTGTGTTCAAGCCTTGCTGAAAAATACAGACAAAATACTGGAAATTCAGCAACGTTTCCGTGATGAAGCAATAGATTAATTGGTCCTCCCTATGTATGATAATTTTATGTACTAACAATGCGACACCGCCAATTCGTTCCATTGTGTCGTATAACAGGGGGATTTATTCCCCCGCTTCATAGGCCATTTTCTTTCTATGCCAGAACTTGCCAGAAAAACGGTATCCTTACCCATCCTACGATTAATCAAATCCACTGTTTGCATTAAAGGTGCTGTATTCTCATCCACTGTATTATCCATAAATAATGCCGCCTGATGCATTCCAACTGGCACCAGGTCCATTAAAACAACACCTGCTTTGACATAACGATAACCTGGCTGATAAATACGTTTTAACCCCCATAGCCCCGCCTGTACTAGCTTTAACGTATCACAACTCGCTTCCATCAGGGTTACGGTCATCCCCTGGCTGTATTGCGCATCCTTTTTCTGGTGTGGATTGGTACGAATATAAACATGTATCGCACCTGACAAAGATGATTGACTACGTAATTTTTCTGCCGCCCGAGTGATATAACTGGTTATGGCCTGTTCAAGCTCAATCAGCTGTGTCACTGGCGTGCCGAAAGAGCGGCTACATATAATTTGTTGCCTGGCTGGTATGATACTTTCCAGTTGTAATGAAGAAATGCCGCGTAATTCCATCACAGTACGTTGCATTATCACTGAGAAATAGCGGCCTATAAATGTGGCATCCGCTTGTTTGAGCGCCAACACGGTATTGATTCCCAAATCTGCCAGTTTTTCCTGAATACGTCTTCCCACACCCCATACTTCTCCTACCTCAATTTGGGCTAGCAAATTATTCAATGCTGCCTCCGATAACCGACCCAAGTCACATACACCCTGCCATTGCGACTGTTTCTTGGCGATATAATTAGCCAACTTGGCCAGTGTTTTGGTTGGCCCAATACCCACACAAACCGGCAACCCAATCCACTGCTTTACCTGCTGTCGAATAGTTTGCCCATAGGCTGTTAAGTCTGTATGCAAGCCGTTTAGATTTAGAAAACATTCATCGATTGAATAGATTTCCTGATGCGAAGAATATTGACTCAATATCGCCATCATGCGGTTACTCATATCAGCATACAGCGCATAATTGGATGACAACGCAATAATATTATGTTGCTTAGCCAACGCTTGCATCTGAAACCACGGCACCGCCATTTTGACACCTAATGCTTTGGCCTCCTGTGATCGCGCTACTGCACAGCCATCATTATTAGACAACACCACCACAGGCTTATCTATCAACCTAGGGTTAAACACCCGCTCACAGGAAACATAAAAATTATTTCCATCAATCAGCGCAAAACTGTTCATACCGATTTAATTATCCGAGTGACCACGCCCCATATCACCATTTCCTGCTCGCTCTTAAATTCGATATCTGGATACTGTGGATTTTCCGCCAATAATTTGACCACCCCATCACGCTGATAAAAACGTTTAACGGTCAATTCACCATCCACCGCAGCCACTACAATGCGGTTATGCTCCGGAGTAATGGCACGGTCAACAATCAATTCGTCGCCATCGTCAATCCCAGCATCCGCCATAGAATGCCCACGCACACGCAGAAAAAAAGTCGCCTCACGATGTTGAATAAGCTCTTCGTTTAAGTCAATCCGCTTCTCAACATAATCATCCGCCGGCGAAGGAAAACCTGCACGCACTGAATGACTCATACGTGGAATGGTTTGCGGCGGTGATTGAGGTGCCAATTGCACCGGTCTCAACCAGGATGGGAATTGTGCAGAGGGCGAAGCCTTTATATGCCGCACCCACTGCATAATGCTTTCTTTACTGCTAGCAGGCACACGTACGGTTACTGTTGGCTCAGCGGATCGCTTTCTACCTGCACCGCTACGTTGCCCACCCCAATTTGATTGTTTCATGACAAATCTTGATAATTGACACAAAAATCAAGAATAGAGCAAATGTGCGCTTAAGTCAAAACTTTTACCGTTAAATACTTCGTAAGTATGTTTATTAGCTAAATTTCAAACGATGCATTTAATCCTGAAACTCTAAGTCAGCCTCCGACAAAACTTCCGTATCAACACCGTTCTCAATAGCCATTTGTAATACAAAAGACCGATCTTCCTTCGGCAATTTGCTTATTTCACTGACAACTTCAAAGAACCGTCCCATATCTCTGTTTTGTTGTATGAGAAGCGCCTGAAACTCCGGCAATAATTGTGTATAGATTGAAATTGTTGCTAGTCGTGCGTTATTAAGTGTTTGCGCAAACCATTGGTCGTAACGACTAAACTCAGACTCATCTGCTTTTAATTGAGCAAACTCAGAACGCAACTCATTAAAAATACATAATTTCTCTATTCGCTTCTCTACATCGCTGATGTCTGAGGAAAACAATTCTTGTAACCGCATACGATGCTTTAGCACCAATTTAGTAAACACAGCTTTTCTTTCCTGGCGCGCATTAAATGCTGCCTGTTCTGCAATTGACCCATTATGTTTCATCCAACGCTCAACCCCTTCATGCTCAACCACAGTGGCAAAAGATTCGTTAAAAACACTGTCACCAGGCACATAGACAACCTGGTGGGCTAACTCATGAAAGATAAGACCTGCCAATTCAATTTCAGAATAACCAATAAAAGTATTGAGTATTGGGTCATTAAACCAGCCTAAAGTAGAGTACGCACGAATTCCGCCGACAAAAACATCATAGCCTTTGTTTCTGAGTTCTTCCGCATAATTATCTGCTTCAATCTGCGAAAAGAAACCACGATAATTAACACAACCCGCTTTTATAAAACACCATTTCTTTAGCTCGAGAGAAAGCTCGGGAGAGGCAAAGACATTCCAAACGGCATAAGGGCGTTGCAAATCAGCATAGCTTGTATAACTCTTATTATCTGGCAACTTTAATTCGCGACTGGCAAATTCACGCAACAAAACCACTCTGGAAAGAATGCGCTTTAATTTCTGGTCGGCATCAGGATCCGCAATAATCGTGCTAATCGGTTGGGATCGACGTAGAATATCAATATGGCCGTCCACCGCTTGAGCATAGTAAGGAATATTGACACATCCCCCTAACCAAGCAAGCTGACTCAAGGCAATGACAAACTTTAATATACGGGAAATTCGCAAAATTATTCCGATTCCAAGTTTTATCTATGAATGACTGATTAATTCTAAGCCCAATAAATCAGCTTGCATACTTTGTTGCAATTGTTGCGAGGAGTAATTAATGAGATTCACTTCACTGACACAACGTTTTGCTGCCTGGTTCACATTGGCATCTTTATTACCAATATTAGTCATCGGTAATAGCTTATTGCATACATTTAAAACCGAAATAAAAAAAACAGCCATCCAAAATGTTTCTGCTATCGCTGATAAAAAAGTTGAGCAGATTGACAATTATCTACAGGAACGCGTGCTTGACGCAAGCTTATTACGTGATTCCAGCACAACACACAAAGCCATTAGTGAGTTTCCCAAAATCTTCGAACAAAATGGTGTAGATTCAGACAAATACCGACAATTAGATGCCAGTTACCGTGAAAACTTCAGGCGCTTTGTTGAAGATGCGGGTTATTACGATCTGTTTTTGATCTCCACTAAAGGCACAATTGTTTATTCACAAAGCCATGAGTCCGATTTTGCAACCAACTTATTAACAGGCCCATATAGCGACACGGGATTGGGAAGAGTGACCCGTTATGCACTAGATAATGCAAAAAGCAGCATTTCCGACTTTGAGCACTACGCGCCATCAAATGATGCCATTGCTGCATTCATCGCTAGCCCAGTTATTATAGAAGGAAAACTCAAGGGGGTGTTAGCGCTACAAATCTATAGTGAGCGTGTTTTTGCGGTGTTATCCAATAATGTAGGGCTTGGGGATAGCGGGGAGACAGTGGTTGTACGCCTTGAAGATGACGAAAACGCATTGGTAATGGCTCCTTTAAAATATGACCCTAATGCGGCATTGGAACGCATGATCCCCCTCAATACCCCCCCTTTCTCAACTGCAATACAAAGCGCCCTAAGCGGAGATTCGAATGGCGCACTTACTGTAGATTATCGTGGCAAGGAAGTCGTCGCCGCATGGCGCTATTTACCTCGCATGAACTGGGGCATGGTGGTCCAGATTGATGTGGATGAAGCATTTGCTTCTGTATACCAAGTACACTTTGTTGGTTTGGTAATTTTAGGCCTAACATTACTCGCAGCAATCTTTGGCGCTATTCTGTTTAGCCGTCGTGTTGTGACACCATTAAAACAGTTGAATCAAAGTGCTCTGGAAATCTCTGCGGGCAATCTACATCAACGGGTTTCGGTTGTGGGTTGGAATGAAATAAAACAGCTTGCACAAACGTTTAACAACATGACAGAACGACTGAATGCCAGCAATCAAGAACGCAAGCATGCGGAAAAGAATCTACTGTACCTCAATCAAGAATTAGAGAATAGGGTGGCAGCACGCACCACCGATCTACAACACGCAAACGCTTCTTTAGCCATTAAGGAAGAAGAAATGCGCTCTGTCGTTGAACATATGGTCGATTGCGTCGTAACTACAGACGAAAAAGGCAAAATCCTGTCTACCAATACGGTGATGGAGAAGCTATTTGGTTATAGCCATGATGAAATGATTGGGCAAAATATTGCAATCATCGTACCGGAACCAGATCGTAGCAAACATGTCGGTTATATGGAAAATTATTGTCTTACCGGGCATGGGCAAGAGTATGTAGGGCGCCCCTATTTACCTGGCTCACATGGTATTGGTCTCGGTCGTGAAGTTGAAGGTGTACGTAAAAATGGCGAGCGTATTGCATTATATCTCGCGGTCAGCGAATACTTTGTTGGCGAAGAAAGACATTTTACCGGTGTAATGCGTGATATCCGTAAACATGTACGCATAATGAAGGATCTAGAACAAGCCAGAAACGAAGCTGAACAGGCAAATAAGGCGAAATCTATTTTTCTTGCTGCGATGAGTCACGAAATTCGTACACCAATGAATGGCGTGATTGGCATGATTGATGTACTGAGACGGACCAGTCTTAGCGGTTATCAAATCGGTATGGCCAATCTCATACGAGACTCCGCCTATGCCTTACTGGCTATTATCGAAGACATTCTTGATTTTTCTAAAATTGAAGCAGGTAAGCTAGAAATTGAAAAAACAACCATGCCATTGGCTCAGGTTGTAGAAAACGCCTGCGGCATGCTAGCACACCTGGCATCAAACAAAGACGTAGAGCTAACCCTGTTTATTGATCCGGAAATCCCTCAAAATGTTTTAGGGGATCCTCTACGCATTCGCCAAGTGTTAATCAATATTATCAATAACGCAATCAAATTCTCTAGCAAACAAGAAAAACAAGGCAAAGTTTCCGTGAGGGTACTACTAACTGAGTCCAGCCCTGATCAGATAATTATCACCTTTCAGATAACCGATAACGGTATCGGCATGAATAAAGAAACACTGGATAATCTATTCAAATCCTTCTCACAAGGCGACCCCTCAACCACACGACGCTATGGAGGAACCGGGCTTGGGCTAGCTATTTCTCATCACCTAGCAAAATTAATGGACGCAAAAATCACAGTACAAAGCAAAGTTCAACAAGGCTCCACATTTACCATAAAAATGCCCTTTAAACCTTCACCTGTAATTTCAGTAATTGACAGTAAGATTGAAGATCTGGCTGATTTATCATGCCTGGTATTAGGCGATAACGATGGGTTAAGTAATGATTTGGCTATCTATTTAAAAAGTGCTGGCGCATCTGTTGAACGCGTTTCTGATCTAATTGAAGCCCAACAATGCATTGAGCACCTTACTCCAGGCCAATGGATGGTTGTGATTGATGCGGGACACGAAACACCCCCCATTGAAGAACTGCGTACTGCATTTAGCAATCGTCTCGACTCAACAAAACAAACGACTGAGACCAAACCTGACAAACAACAATCCAACATTGAACCTCGTTTTATTATTATCAAACGCGGGGCCCGCCGACAAGTACGGATTGAAGATAGTAATATTATTACTTTAGATGGCAATGTAATGCACCGCCAATCTTTGCTTCGAGCAGTTGCAGTAGCCGCTGGAAAAATAGGAATAAGTGAGGGAACAACACCTCTAACAGACTTAATCAAGCCAGAACCCGTACCTATTTCACGTAAAGAAGCCATACAACAAGGTACCCTCATATTGGTCGCTGAAGATAACGATATAAACCAAAAAGTGATTAAACAACAACTTATCTTACTTGGCTATACCGCAGACATTGCAAATGATGGGTGTGAAGCATTAAAACGCTTGCAGAGTAGTCAATACGCCTTATTATTGACAGACTTACATATGCCAGAAATGGATGGCTTTGAATTAACAAGAAATATTCGTTCTAAGGAAACGAACAAAGAGCACATACCAATTATCGCATTGACAGCTAATGCGCTTAAAGGTGAGAGAGAGCATTGCCTGAGTACTGGTATGGATGCCTATCTGAGCAAACCCGTGCAACTCGAAGAGTTGCAATCAATCATAGAAAAATATCTACACATTAACAAACCTACCTCGGAAACAAAAGCCATCCCTAAAGCTACAGCAGAAACAGATACCACAATAATACCTGTGAATATCCATGTGCTCGAAGAATTCATTGGAGACGATCCTGTCACAATCAAAGAAATGTTACATGAGTTTCGCACCGATGCAGAAAAAACAACCACTGAACTACATGCCGCCTATCAAGCAAAACAATTTACAACCGTGGGTTCAATAGCACATAAACTCAAATCATCATCACGTTCTGTTGGCGCCCTGGTATTAGGTGAATTGTGTGCAGAAATAGAACTAGCGGGAAAAAACAATGATAGCCAAGCACTAACCAATTTATTGCCACGTTTTAACGCAGAAATTATTGCTGTTGAAGAATATCTCGATACTTTGTATGAAAAAGATAATTGAGGTTTTAAGTTATACAGTATCCGCTATCAATCCGTTGCGTACTCTGTCCTGCCACTCCTCTATCCAGCGGGGAAAATCACCCGGCAACATTGGTTTTGAAATAAAATTTCCTTGTGCTAAATCACAATCTGTTTGACGTAATAATCGCCAATCGTCCTGGTCCTCTACACCCTCAGCCACAACTTCCATACCCAACTGCTTTGCCACGGATAAACTGGCATCGTATATTGCTCGTAAAGTCTCATCAGTCCAGGCACGATGAACAAAGCCCTGATCAATCTTAAGCTCATCAAAAGGAATATCACGTAGTTGCGCCAGTGATGAATGCCCGGTACCAAAATCATCAATAGACAAATGAAATCTTTTGAGACGCAAGCGCGTTAGAATTTCAAGTGGGACTCTTGCATCAGCCCCCATTAATTGGCTTTCAGTTACTTCGAGTATAATTTCTTGCGGTAATAGACCGTTCTGTTTTACAAGATCCACCACTAGATCCTGAAAATCCAGGGATGCCAAGTTATCCATCGAAACATTAATCGCTACACGTAGTACATGCCCACTCTGCTGCCATATTTTAGCTTGAATCAAAGCATCTGTTAGCACCAGACAAGTTAAGTCATTAATCAGACCATTTTGTTCTGCAACACCAATAAACTGGTTAGGAAATACTAAACCATCTACTGGGTGATGCCAACGTACCAATGTCTCAACACTAATTACTTCACCCGTCGCAACAACTACTTTTGGCTGGTAATAGTTTACTAATTCGTGATTAAGAATAGCAGACTCTATTTCTTTCTCAGAGTAAATTTTCTTTTTAGATTGTTGTGCGTTTATTAAAGATGATGGCGCCCATTTCCTAATAATTTCAAGTAATTTGTCAGAACCAACAGGCTTATGCAAATAACCAAGCATGTGTATTTTATGTGCCTGAACCAATTTCTCAGCAGTTTTCAGCATCCGCTCATCTTCGCCACTGATCAAAATAAGACTGCCATCATATTGCCGATCTACTAAATAACGCACAAACTCAATGCCATCCATATCAGGCATATTGAGATCAAGCAAAATTAAATCAGGGCATGTGTCAATCTTGTCAATTTTTTTGAGTGCTTCTG
>Ga0224506_10001869_pt1 | contig 14795 bp, 14 predicted proteins | sample SF_Jan12_sed_USG_2_FD_169108 | JGI IMG/M metagenome (GOLD analysis project Ga0224506, IMG submission 169108) | Sediment microbial communities from San Francisco Bay, California, United States - SF_Jan12_sed_USGS_8_1 | ecosystem: Environmental > Aquatic > Marine > Sediment | place: USA... | reverse complement strand
CGCGCCTCCGGTGATCAAAATTGTGTTATCTCTAATATTCATTTCATTCAAGACCCTTGCTGCCAAACCGGTTATGATGTGTGAAATCTTCCACATCACGGCGCACTCTCAGGCGTTTAGTTGGCGTAGAGATGGGGTAGCCCATGCAGACGGCAAAGGCAATCTTCATGTATTCGGGGATATCGAGAATTCTCTTTACCTCTTTTTCGACGGATTTCCCGCTGAAGGTACTCATTACTCGAAAACTAATACCCAGGGACTCAGCCATGAGCCACATGTTCTCCATAACGCAACCAAGACTCATAATGCCCAGAATATCCCCTTCCGAAGCAGGTGCTCTTTTCCTTGAGTCATATATCACTATCAGGATCACCGGACTGTCCCGCATGGTTTGTTGCAGCGATCGGCTCTGACCAATGACCTTATCGAACTTGGAAGGAGTTCTCCATTCCGGTGGGAATACGGTGCCGAGCACTCCAACCTTCTTTTGGAGCAGTTCTTTTTCCGAGAACGAGAGTTGCTGATAGTTCTCCCGGATGAAATCTTCGCGGATCAGGGACTTGATGTTTCCCATCTTCTCTAGAAGCCCCTTGTCATCTATAACGATAATATCGAAGTTCTGCATGTTGTGGGCTGTGGGCGCCCAACGCCCCGCCTCAAGGATCTTCTTCAGATCCTGCTTAGTTACAGGGCGCTCCCGATCGAAGGTAATCCTCGACGAGTGCCTTTCCTGGATGAGCTTCAGGAGATTAGACATGACGATTCTCCATCTTCAATTTGTAAGCTTCGGATTTTGTCAATTCCATAACACATTTTATTTTAACACTTAGTTTATTATACCTTATACCTACGAAAAGAAGCTGTTTTGACATCGCTTGCACGCGCATTTCTCTACATTATTTCATACGCTTCAATTTAATTATTGTATTGTTCCCCACCTAATTTCCTCAAATCAGAGTACATACTTTTGACACGATGCAAAAAGATTCGAGATGAGGTCAACCGCATAAGTGCCTTTAATTCTGTATTACCTGACCTTTAGAAATTTTGTGCATATCAATGACAAAAGAGGGAAGGCACCCATGGTGAAAAAAGCTGGTCCACCTCCAGGAAATAAATCTTTAACAAATCCTACTAAAATGGGGCCTATAAAAGTTCCAATAAAACTACATGTAAACAGTATCCCGAATCCAAGCCCTGCTCTTTCTCTTGGGAGGATCTCAGGGGTTAAAGCATGAATGATAGGTGCACTAAAACCAGAGATAGCAAGTAAAGCTATTGCCAGATACAAAAAGGACCCAGGGAGAATTGGTATCAAAATAAGTGAGATGCCCATCAGCAAGAAGGAAAAAATAAGGAATATTTTCCTCTTACCCAGCCTGTCCGACAAGTACCCTATGGGGGCGCTTAAAAGTATCATGCCAATCATGAGAATGCTGGCCATAAAAAAGGCTACATTAACAGGTATTTTCCATAGCTCTATGAAAAAGGTCCCTGCCCAAGTAGAATAGGCTACTATACTAATAGTAACGAAGCTCCATGTTATCCCCAAGAGCCACATCTGCTTATTCCATATCCCTTCAAACATTTTGGTTCCAGATTCTCTGAGAGGCTTTTCCCTAAACAGAAAAATGAAGAAAGCTGTCGAAATTATAAGAAGGACTGTGGAGACGGTAAAGCTGGCTCTCCATCCGTGAATTGTTATCACAATAGGAAGTAAATTTAAAGCAAGTATGGTAGCAATAGGCAAATCTAGTCCTTTAATCCCCATCGCTCTCCCCCCCTCTTCCTTGGTAAACCAATTAGCTACTATCGAAAAACTAACTACGATAATTAATACTCCTCCGATTCCAAGGATGACTCTTCCTAAAACAATCAGCAAGAAAGAGCTACCCAGAGAAGAAATCATTCCACCTATGCTACAGATGACAAGACCTAATGCCCCGATTTTCTTAAGTCCCCATCTGAATATGAACGCCCAAGTAGGCAGAGCAAGGAAAATTCCTGCCAAAGAGACTAGGGACATCGGCAGACTTGCGTTTACATGAGAGAGATCAAACTCTTCCATCACTTGAGGTATCATTGGTGGATAAGACTGAAGGACGAAAAAATATGAGAAAGCCATAAAGAAAGCGAGTGTTAGAATCATCCATTTTTGTTTCATTTTAGCACGGCTTTTTGTTATTTTTACCTAACCACCTAAGGATACTAGAAAATAATAACTTTACTCTTACTCCAATCAACTAAATTGTATCGTTGACAAAATGGTTTTTGGGCTTGAAAATTTGCATTTTAATTGGGTTATGAACTTATTTTTTTGACTATTCGATCTCGACTTTTCAATGATTGCTCTATGAACTTCGTTAACTCTGATAACTTTTTGATCTTGAAATCACTTTCCACGTTTAATCCGACCACGGTGCAACCGGCGGATTTTCCAGCGAGGACGTCGTTCTCCTCATCTCCCACCAATATCACATCACTTGGATCTAAACCCAAAGATTCGCATGCTTTGATTATGCTCTCTGGGTCTGGTTTCGCCTTCTCCACATCGTCGTATGTAACGATGACATCGAAATAATTCTTCAGGCCAAAATATTCTAATGTTTTATGAACAAAGACCGTCCAGGCGTTGGTAACGAGACCCAGTTTAAATTTTTTACTCAGCGCCTCTAGAGTTTTCTTCACTTCCGGGAAAATCCTGATTTCTTTAATGTTTTTTATGAACTGAGTTGTACAATATTCCACCGCATCATCACCCAAACCAAACTTTCCAAAAGTGGACCTGAGCTCATGTCCTAAATATTTCTTCCTGTATTCCCCTTTACTTACCCTTTTCTTACCAAACTTTTCTAGAGTTTCGTTAAAAGCGACCAACCAAGAATCGAACGAATCTATCAAAACGCCGTCTAGATCGAACAGAATTGCCTTCATACGCTCCCGACCGAAGTTTTCCTTTCAAGTTCTTAAGTAATAAGATCGGCTGGTTTTTACTAGTATTTTAAACTTTTTCGAAAAACTTACGAGGAAGTATGATACGACCAACCTTAGGGACTTAACCAAACCTTTTTATAACCTAACTTTTTCCGTCATCAATTTCAAAATAATGAATTATCTGCTTAAAATCCTGACAATGCTCTCATCACCGTCTACTTCGACCTGATCTCCAGTTTTGATGGCCTTTGTCCCTATGTAAGTGTTCATAACTCCCGGTATTCCATACTCCCTGGAAACTATTCCCGCATGGCTCATAACTCCACCCGTATCCGTAACGACTCCACTGATTACAGAAAATGCAGGGGTCCAAGCAGGTGTCGTGTGCGGGCAAACCAAAATCTCCCCAGGAATTATTTTGCTGATCTCTTCGGCTTTCATAATAACACGTGCACTTCCTTTTGCCTTACCTGCCGAAACGCCAATACCCTTTAGCTCTTCCACTTCCTCAAGCTTGATAGGCTTTCGATACAGGTCTAAAATCTCGTTAGATATTCCACCACCAAGAATAACAACAAATGGCTCCACAGAGGGTTTCTTCCATGGGCCCAGGAAAGCAGGGGGATCCCATTTTTCGAACTTTTCAATAACCTTTTTTCGCCACTCTATCTCATTAATCCAGTATTTTATTGGTGGCTCTCCAGGCCCCCACGAGCAAACTAGTATTTCCAAAGCCCTTCTTATCTCGTCGAATTTGAGGTAAAATATATCATCTGGCTCTTTAATCACCCCATGCTTTGCGAGTATCTCCGCAAACTTTCTTACATTCCTCCGGAAAAGCGCATAAGCGAAACTCTTTATGTACATATTTTGTTCTTCAACAAACACGTAAAATGTGTCTACAAGGTTATAGAGTTCTTTGAACCGATGCCTTTCTTCATCAGTTTTAAGCTTATTGAAGTTTTCTTTGACTATCTGCTTTTTCTTCTTTTTCAAAGCTTTTACATCCCTCTCGATATTTTCTCCTTTTTCGATCTTCTCGATGTAATTCTTTAGGAAGCCGAGGATGATGTCTGGATTCTCTAACCAACATGGTTCATTTGACCGGGGGAATACGCCCTCGCTTACCATCATGTAGAACCAGGGGAAAGAACTCTCCTCGAACTCTCTTAACCATTTCTTTCCTTTGTCGGTTTTTTCGAATTCCGAACGCATGGACTCGAATTTTCTCGACCTCTTAACCACCGGGGCTAAGCCCCAATTGACTGCCAAGCCAGCCAAACGTTTTACCTCTTCGTCGGGGCGGAAGGCCTCAAGCTCGGCACCCGTGATCATTTCTCCAATAGTTCTATCATCAATATCTGGAATAGCCTGATGGCAAAACTCCATAAATGCCATATCGGTAGCGTAAGCAGCCCCTATGAATGTATATTGGTGCCCCTCGAATAATGTAAGGTATGTATTAACTGCTTTTTCGTATTGCTCAACAAGCTTCCTGCCACTCGTAATTCCCCCTCCCATCGCAAAATGAGATATATCTTCGAGTTCAGGCAAATCTTTGATTTGTTCATATAGAGCATATTGTTCTTTAAGCAATCCCATCGCTTTACGCTTCCACTTGGGATATATCTTATTCCAGTTAAACCAAGCATAGATCATCCTTTGTAAGAATTGCGGAACTCTTTTCTCTATCACTTTTGGATCAGTATAAGGTGGAATATCAGCGCCGTAGTGACGACCGTGTATTATCCAGAAAAAGAAACCCTTGGCGTTTGGAATAACAAATACTCGATGTTGAAAAGTATCAAGACCTCTAAGTGCGGGAGCATGTACAGAATCGACATCAAAAGGCTTAAGTACCCCTGGCCAATGCTGTCTTTCATGAAATATACTCATCTGTTCAATTTCTTTTCTCCTCTCTTTCGGTATTATTGATTGTTCCGGGTACATTCTCTCCCATCCTTCGGTACCCGGGATAGTAGGGACTTCGTAAGGATTCATGAATCCTTCGGTCTTTTCTCTCGGCATTTAATTTCACCTCTTTAATTTATAAACTCGAAAGTACCTCCTTCTCTAGAACCCGTACTCAGAGGATAAAGCCCTAACTTTTTTTCGGCCATCAAATCTCAATTGAAAAAAGAGTATTTAAATCTTTCTATTTTGAATAGTTTTTTTATAATAATTACTTTAATAATTAAGTCTATTTTTATACAAAAAATCTTTTCCTATATAAAATTTACAAACTCGGAAGCACTTCCTTCTCTATCCTCTCCCACTGGGATTTTGAATCCGTACTTAGGGGATAAAGCGTTACCAAATAGGCTCCTGTATTGTAAGCCTCTTCAAGCTTCTCGATTACTTCCTCCGCATTTCCAACGGCAGCATATCTCAATTTCATTTCGATTGAGCCTCCCCCTTGAGTCCGTCCCTTTCTGACATCTGTCCAGAAGTGTCGCGCCTCCTCTAAAGCCTTCTCTCTATCAGGGTTAATGTTAATGTTCATCCTCTGGTTATATCCAACTTCCTTGGGTCCTTTTGCTTCCCGTCCAAACACTAACTCCCTTCCAGATTCCTTGCAGTATTGTTTCAACTTCTCCAAGCGCTCCATGACATTCCACTTATCTTCCGGTATACCGCCAATGCCAGTGTCCACTGACCACGACATGCCTGCTGCCCATTCATTTCCATATCGCGCTGTCCTCCTGAGGGAAGGATCGGTCATTCCTCCAATCCATATGGGGGGATGGGGCTTCTGAATACACGGAGGACTGCAGACATTTCTAAGGGTGAAGAACTTTCCCCTATAATCATAGATCGCAGGCTCTGTCCACAACTTCTTTATTATATCAAGAGCCTCATCGGTTCTTCTCCCCCGTTCTTTCATTGGTATCCCAAAATTTTCAAATTCAGCGGGGACAGTCATTCCCACCCCCGCCCCTAGGATGAAACGTCCTTCGGATATGATGTCTAAGCTTGCACCGATATCAGCAATATGCTTGGGATGAAGAAGTGGTATTTGCAAAACATCAGTACCAAGCTTAACATGCTCGGTTCGGGCAGCAACAGCAGCCATGTAAGGTACTACATGAATCCTATTTCGATCAAATCTCCCAAAGAATTCCGGAAAAGCCAGATAGTAAAGACCAGCATCATCAGCTCTTTTGGCCATCTCCAGATATTCATTTTTCACGTCAACGTTTACTTTTTCGGTTTTTAATCGAATATTGTAACCTAATTTTTTTTCTACCATCAATTTGAATAAGGAAAAAATCTATTTAAATCTTCCCGTTTATGGGCTTTGCACAATAATTACATATAAAAATACATTAAAATTGATGAAATAGAGAGAATCTTAAGTCCAAGTAATAGAGTTTGGAAAATTCTTTGAAAGCGAGGAAGCGAAAATTCAGGAATTGGGACCATTGCTTGGGCATGGGTTTTTAACAAATTTGAAGTTTTATTGTGGTAAAGAGAGATTTATACTCTATTGGACCGCCTTCTCGAGTTCTTAAAATCTTTTCGTGTAAATCTGAAGGACCCTTAAGACTTCATAACCCAAGTTTTTATGCTTTCGACATAAACTTTATCGAGGGAGCGGTTGAAGCTAGCAATCATCGTAATCGACATGCTCAACGATTTCGTTGGGGGGAAGTTGGGATTCGAACGAGCAAAGGCGATAGTCCCTAACATCAGGCGATTGCTCGATTTCGCCCATGAACGAGGCATTCCGGTAATATACGTCTGCGACGCTCACACACCAGAGGATCCCGAACTCAAACTGTGGGGGGAGCACGCAATGGCCGGGAGCGAGGGCGCGCAGGTGGTGCCCGAACTCAACCCCACGAAAAAGGACAGCGTTCTAGAGAAGCACACTTACGATATCTTCTTTAATACAGACATGGATGAGATGCTTCGCGGGATGGGCGTGAAGAAGCTCGTGCTAACGGGTGTGGTGACGGAAATCTGCGTGCAAAACTCCGCCGCCGGGGCATTCCTCCGGGGTTATGAGATAGCGATGCCAGAGGATTGCGTGGCCTCGCCAGACGAGAGTGTCCACCGCGCCTCGCTCGATTATATGAAGCGCGTTTACGGAGTAAATATAACCAATTCGAATGAACTCATTAAAAGCGTGGGGGGATAAAGTGCGAACTTTCCATGTGGCGTCGGATGAAGAAATCAAGCGAGGTAAAACAACTGATGTTTACTTCGCACGCACCAAGCAAATCCTCGATGTCAAAAAGTTAAGCAAGGCCAACGTCGTTGCAGAGGTCACGGCGAACGACCTGCCGCGGGGGTGGCCGTGGAGCGTGCTCTGTGGGGTCGATGAGGTCGCCAAGCTATTCGAAGGTCGCTCCGTCGATGTTTACGCAATGCCAGAGGGAAGCGTCTTCCACCCGAAGGACTACCGTGGGATGCGAATGCCAGCTGTGGTGATCGAGGGGCCCTACGGGGAGTTCTGCGAGCTTGAAACACCCTTGCTGGGGTTGCTCTGTCACGCCTCGGGGGTGGCCACGATGGCAGCTAGGCTAAGAAAAATCGTTGGCACCAAATTCCTCATGTCTTTTGGTATCCGGCGAGCGCACCCGGCACTGGCCCCCATGCTAGACCGCGCTGCTTACATTGGGGGGTTCGATGGGGTTTCGAGCTTGGTGGGGGCGAAGGCAATCGGGAAGGAGCCGATGGGCACGATGCCCCACTCCTTGGTAATAGCGTTCGGCAATCAGGTCAAGGCTTGGCGAGCATTCGATGAGGTGATGCCCCTCGATGTGCCCAGGATAGCGCTTGTGGACACCTACTTTGATGAAAAAATTGAGTCGCTCATGGCAGCTGAGGCACTCGGAAAGCGGTTGCAAGGCGTTAGACTCGATACCCCCGGCTCAAGGAAAGGTGATTTTACGGAGATAGTCCGGGAGGTTCGGTGGGAACTCGATACCAGAGGCTACGGCCACGTCAAGATAATGGTCTCTGGTGGGGTCAATGATGATAATATAAGAGGTCTAGCCGAGGCCGGAGCTGATGGTTTTGGTGTCGGAACCTCGCTAACCAATGCACCGACAATCGATTTTGCGATGGACATTGTCGAGCTTGAGGGCAAACCAGTTGCAAAACGCGGCAAGCTTGGAGGCTCAAAACGAGTGTGGAGATGCCCCAAATGCTTGACGAATGTGCTCCTGCCCGCTCGTGCGTCATCTCCTGAGTGCCCGAGCTGCGGAGGGAAAACAAAACAAGTTTTAATTCCTTTAATTAAAAAAGGAAAAATCGCCGCAAAACTTCCCCCGGTCGATGAGATACGGAAGCGAGTTCTTGCGCAACTCGAAAAATTGGGTCCGATATAGGTGGGAAAAATGGACATTTCAAAAGAACGAAAAAATCTCTCGGAAGCAAGACGAATCGTGGTTAAGATTGGCACGAGTAGTATCACCGACAAACGCTCTCGACTCGACCCCGGCAAGGTCGGTAAGCTCGTCGAAGAAACCATGAGGCTGCGCGCGCGTGGAAAGGAGGTTATCATCGTCTCCTCTGGCGCAATAGGGGCAGGTGTGGGACGCATTAATTTGGAACGCCGGCCGAGAAAAATGCCCTCATTACAGGCAGCTGCGGCAGTCGGGCAGGGAGTTTTGATGCAGGTCTACTCGAAATATTTTGGAGAATACGAGCAACCAGTTGCACAAATGTTGCTGACGGGGGAGGATTTCACAAAACCCAAGCGTTACCAAAATTTCAAACACACCCTCGCGACCTTGCTGAAATGGGGTGTGGTGCCTATCGTTAACGAGAACGACTGCGTAGAGGTAGAGGAAATAAGGCTTGGCGATAATGACACTCTCTCGGCGCACGTGACGATTGGATCCAAGGCCGACCTTCTCGTAATACTTTCGGATGTAGGAGGACTTTACAGGGGCTACCCCAAGAAGGGAAAGCGAGGAGATCTCATCCGAACCATCAAGCGGGTTACGCGAGGGGTCGAACAGCTTGCGAGCAGGAATTTCCGCGGCTTTGGCGGCATGCGCACAAAGATTAGGGCTGCAAAAATGGTGACGAAAGCAGGAATACCCGTGGTGATAGCTAATGGTGAGGAGAAAAATGTGCTCGAGCGAGTGATGTCGGGTGAGGAAATAGGCACGCTCTTTCTGTCTGAGAGGAGGAAAAAATGAATTCGGTAATCTCAAAAACGATGGCTGCTCGCGGAGCATCGCTCAAACTCGCAAACATTACAACCAATAAAAAAAATACAGCACTTCTAAAAATAGCGTCCACCATCTCTAAAAACAAGAAAGCGTTATTGAGGACAAATGCCGAGGATGTTGAAAATGCTGAGCGTCTCTTAGCGCAGGGAAAACTCTCCAAGGCGTTCGTCCAGAGGCTCAAACTTAGCGAACACAAGCTGCGCGATATTGCTGAGATGGTGCGAAGCGTAGCGAGGCTTGAGGATCCTGTGGGAAGGACACTTTACGCGATGGAGCTCGACCGCGGCCTAGAATTGTACAAGGTTTCATGCCCGATTGGAGTGATTGGGGCAATATTCGAAGCTAGGCCCGATGTGCTACCCCAACTGTCAGCGCTCTGCCTCAAGTCGGGGAATGCTGTAATCTTAAAAGGAGGTAAAGAGGCAAAGCGTTCGAACGAAGCTTTTTTTGAACTTATCCGTAGTGCTACTGAGCGGACTGGAATCCCACGCGGGTGGATCCAGCTCATCGAGGCAAGGCGGGAAGTACGGGAGCTGCTCAAACTTGATGAGCATATAGACTTGCTAGTCCCGCGTGGAAGCAAGGAGTTCGTGAAGTACATTCAAGCCAACACCAGTATACCTGTGCTTGGCCACACCGAGGGAGTATGCCACATCTACGTCGACAGGGAGGCAGACTTGAGACAGGCTTTAAATGTATGTTATGATTCTAAGGTTCAGTATCCCGCCGTGTGTAACGCTGTTGAAACTCTCTTAGTGCATCGTGGTATAGCCAAGCGTTTTCTTCCATCATTAGCCAAGCGGTATAAGGAAGCGGGGGTCGAGATCAAAGGGTGTGAACGAACGAGGAAAATTTTGCGTAACATCAAGAAAGCGACAGAAACGGATTGGAAAACGGAGTATCTCGATCTGGTAATTTCAATTAAAATTGTGGGCAGCGTCGATGAAGCGATTGGCCACATCAATACATACGGTTCCAAACACACCGATGCAATAATTACCAAAAACAGGAAAACTGCGCTCAAGTTCCTGACCGGCGTCGATTCTTCAAGCGTAATGCTCAACGCATCTACACGGTTCAGTGACGGATATCGCTACGGACTAGGGGCAGAGGTTGGGATAGCCACAGGCAAGATTCACGCACGTGGGCCTGTTGGATTGGATGGACTGACTACCTCAAAATATTATTTGCTGGGTGAGGGGCAAACGGTCGCCACTTACCTCGGCCCAACAGCAAAACGGTTTGTCCATCGAAGGCTCTCGAAGCGTTGGAGCGATATCGCGCATACTCTAAAGGAGCAATAATCGGTGCTTTCGTGAAATTCAAAAAAGTAGTCGTCGGCGGGACGTTTGACTACCTGCACGATGGGCACAAGGCGATTTTAGCTAAAGCGTTCGAAGCGGGGGAACGCGTGCTCGTAGGCATCTGCTCGGACGAGATGCAGCTCCTGCTCCAAAAGGACTCAGCAGGCATTCAGCCGATCAATATGCGAAAGCAGGCGTTAGACGCGCTGCTGCGCTCCGAGGGATGGCTCGAGCGTGCTGATGTGGTGGTGATTTCTGATGCGTTCGGCCCCACGGTGGAGGACCCCGAGGTTGAGGCGATAGTGGTAAGTCCCGAGATCCGGAAGCGCGCTGAAGAGTTGAACAAGCTCAGGGGGTCGCGTGGACTGCCACCACTCGAAATCATTGAGATCCCATTTGTGCTGGCCGAAGACGGAAAGCCGATCTCGTCGATAAGAGTCCGATATGGTGAAATTGACGTTCATGGTAAAGTGTTGAAAAATTTTCAGGTGGCCTAAGAGACAAGTGTTTAAATTATGCAAATCTTGTTTAATCAAAGGTGAGCTAAATGCATCCCTCACATGACATCAAAGGCACAAAGGGGAAGGAACTCGAAAGGCAAAAGATAGTACTTTGCATAACGGGAAGCGTGGCAGCCGTTAAATGCCCAGAACTTGCCAGAGAGCTCATGCGTCATGGTGCCGATGTGCGAGCATGCATGACGCCTAGTGCGATAGGGTTGATAACACCCCAACTAATGCACTGGGCGACCGGCAACGAGGTTGTTACCGAAATAACCGGCAAGATCGAGCACATCGAGCTGGCGCGGTGGGCCGACCTAGTGTTAGTTGCCCCAGCTACCGCGAACACATTGGGAAAGATGGCGCATGCGATTGACGATACACCTGTGACCTCGGTGGTTTCCGTAGCTTTGGGTCTGGAGAAGCCCATCGTCGCAGTTCCGGCGATGCATGAATCAATGTACCAGCACAAGCTGTTCCAAGAGAATTTGGCGAAGCTTCGTTCGGCAGGCGTGCACATGCTCGAACCCAAGATCGAGGAAGGTAAGGCCAAATTGGCGAGCATCGAGGAGGTCGTGCAGTCCGTCATCGAGCTCTTGGGTCCCCGCGATATGGAGGGTATGCGAGTGCTCGTTACCGCGGGCCCAACGGTTGAACCAATAGATCCTATCAAATTAATTACCAACCGAAGTTCGGGCAAGATGGGTGTGGCCGTGGCCCGAGTTGCGGCCTCTCGGGGTGCAGAGGCGACGCTGATTTATGGCCCAGGGACGGAGGCACCACCCCCGAACGTAAAAGTCGTGCGCGTTCAGACCACCCGAGAAATGTGTGAGGCCTTCAAGCGTGAGCTAAAATCACCTCACGATATCATCGTTTCCACCGCGGCCGCACAGGATTTCGTAATCGAACAACCAGCGGAGCAGAAACTTAGGCATTCAAAGCCACTAACACTCAAGCTAGTGCCAGCACCCCGCGTGCTCGATGAGGCACGAAAACTCGCGCCAAATGCTTTTGTAGTGGGGTTCAAGGCAGAGTTTAACGTGAGCGATGAGGAGCTTCTGGCAGCGGCGAGAGAAAAGCTAAGTGAGGGGCTCGATATGGTCGTAGCAAATGATGTGGCAAGGCCGGGAGCCGGGTTTGGCTCTGAGACCAACGAAGTCATAATCATAACGTCCTCTGGTTCTAAAGTAATGCGCGCGACGAAGGTTGAAATAGCTAAAGCAATTCTGGATGCTGCGATGGCGAGGCTTCGAGGGCGTGGCTAATGCGGAAAGCATCTGCTTTCGTGCCAGCTCACATCTCCGGTTTTTTTCAGGTGTGCGAGGCGAGCGATACAGAGCGAATGGGCTCGCGTAATTGCGGCCCTTGCCTTGATATCGGCGTGCTCACCGAGGTCAAAATTGAACCAGCCACTCGAACTAGCGTAAACGTGCTTATAAACAATAAGCGAACACCCGCAGCAAAGACGACTTTAGCGGCCATTGAGAAGCTCTTGGACATTGTGCGTGAACCGCTTGAGGTCAAAATAGCTCATTCATGCCAAGTGCCGATAGGTGCGGGGTATGGAGCGAGTGGTGCTGGGGCACTCGGCGCCGTTCTGGCCCTCTCCAAAGCTTTGGGTTTGCGCTTACAACGAGAGAGACTTGCGACTATCGCACATGTCGCTGAAGTGACCTGTCGCACTGGGCTCGGCGATGTAGGTGCGCAAGCACTCGGCGGGCTGGTAATCGGGCTAGAGCCAGGTGCCCCCCCATATGGCCGGTGGAAGCAAATCCGCCTCCCGAAAGATGTAAAGGTGGTTTGCGGCACCCTTACCGGGCTGCCGACATCGAAGCTTTTGCGTAGGGGAGAATTTCGTGAGCGTTCTAAGCAGCTCGGTGGTTTAGCTATAAAAAAATTATTAGAAAAACCCACTCTCCAAAACTTTATGAAGGTGTCGCTTGAATTTGCGGAAGAACTCGGGCTTTTAAACGATGAACTTCGCGCGTTGATTGGGGCTGTTTCAGAAACGGGTGCAATTGGAGTGAGCCAAGTGATGCTAGGGAAAGCAGCATTTGCACTGGTGAAGGATAAGAAGCTTGAGCAGGTGACTCGCACATTTCTCGAGTTCCTTGAGCCCGGTTCCGTCATCGTCGCAAGCGTGAACCGGACAGGCGCTAGGTTGCTCGGTTAAAATCTTTCCTCGCGCACAATCTTGCTCAACGGTATGCGCTGCGGCGGGCTCGGTTTCTCAGCTGGTTTGCCGATTGGCACAATGGCGAGGGGCCTCACACCCGCAGGGGCTTTGATTACCTTCGCAACAGCACCCTCATCAAATGCCCCGATCCAGCATGTCGCATAACCAAGTGCATAGGCGGCTAGATGTATGTTTTGTGTTGCCGCGGCTGTATCTTGGATGCAATAGAGTTCCTCGCCCCTCCTACCGTAGCGTCGAGAGGTGCGGGCGACATCCGCACACACAACAATGGCTACCGGCGCCTCCGCGATGAAAGTCTGCCCGAGCGCTGCACGCGCCAACCGCTCTTTTTGGGCTTGGTCTTTCACAACGACCATCTCGAGGGGCTGGCAGTGTCCCGCGCTAGGAGCCTGCTGCGCGGCCTCAAGAATTTTTTTCAGGTCCCCCTCCTTTATGGGGTCGGGCCTAAATTCGCGCACGCTCCGTCTGCCTTTGATTGCTTCGAAAACATCCATCCAGACCCTAAGCATTTAAGCTTCGGTGAACGTAAAAAGAATTTGGCATGGTGAAATGGTTGAACCCTCTGAGCTCGACTGGATAGTTCAAAAGACCACCGAGCTGCTCTCCGACAAGGTGAGGGACGCTCCGCTCACCGACCGCGACATCGAGCTGGCATTTGAGATGTTCGCGAAGCCGAGGCTCGAGCGCCTCTCCAATGCTTTCAAGAGCGATCTCGAACGAAGGCAGGCACAAGACTTCATCATGATGAAACTTCAGGAGCGAGCGAAGCAGCTCAACGCGGAGCATTGGCAGAAACCAGAAGAAATATGATAATTTATTTTCAGTTTTGAGTATCATAAATAAGACGCGACATTCAAAACTCTAAAGAAACGGTAAGTGCCCGGCCCACAACCAATAAGTGATGATGATGCATAGTATGACTGCTACGAAGAGACCGACCCCCCATTTTTTGGCCTGAGCCTTGAAGAAGATATAACCGAAGAGGCCGCTGCCGACCATGGCCAAGATGAGTACGATGCTGAGCACAATCTGTCCTATCAACCTACCCAATGAACCGAGATAGTTTGTGAGTGCGATGACGGGTAGCACGATGACGAGAACAACCACCCCCGCCAATATCAGCCACCCACGCAATCTTTCACCTATTCTGCTTATTCGTTGGACTTTTAAAAGGTTAACCTAGAAGAACTGTAAGAACGGGTGAAAATAAATGCCGAGAATTGCCGTCATCGACCGAGAGTCATGCCAGCCCAAACGGTGCTCGCTCGAGTGTTACCGCTACTGCCCGGGAGTTCGAACCGGTGACGAGACGGTAATCATCGACGAGCAAACGGGCAAACCCGTGATTTCAGAGGAGCTATGCACGGGCTGTGGAATATGCGTGCACAAATGCCCGTTTCGTGCGATTTCGATAGTCAACCTGCCTCAAGAACTCGAGGGGCGCTGCATCCACCGCTACGGGCCCAACGGATTCGCCCTCTATGAATTGCCTATCCCCCGCGCGGGCAAGGTTACGGGGCTCGTCGGGCAAAACGGGACAGGCAAAACCACTGCGCTTGAGATTCTGGCGGGAAAGCTTGGCCCCAACCTCGGCTTGCAGGAGGCAGCGGAATCGAGGTCCTTAAACGAGTTCTTCAAGGGTTCCGAGCTACAGGCCTACTTCGCCCGAATC
>Ga0224506_10001868_pt1 | contig 14800 bp, 18 predicted proteins | sample SF_Jan12_sed_USG_2_FD_169108 | JGI IMG/M metagenome (GOLD analysis project Ga0224506, IMG submission 169108) | Sediment microbial communities from San Francisco Bay, California, United States - SF_Jan12_sed_USGS_8_1 | ecosystem: Environmental > Aquatic > Marine > Sediment | place: USA... | reverse complement strand
CTTGAATCCGGTTAAATAATAGAAGTCACTGTCTTGCCGAAAGGGATGTGTTACATAACGATTTCGAATAGAAAGTACCGCCGAAGGAACCATAGCAATAGAGCCAGGTTCCATTATTGATAACAGGGCTGAACGTCGTCGTTTAAACTCTGAAACACCGGTAACTTTCATATACGTTGTTTAATCGCCTTATTAGTGAGTCTTGGGTTTAGAGTTTGACATTGGCTCGTTATAGGCGAGAAATAAATGCACGGCAGATAAACGAACATGTTCTAAAATAGTGTACCAGTCATCTTCGGCATCTTTGTAGTCCTGCGCTTCTACTTGTGAAATGTCGGACAAATCTTGCAACGCTTCTTTAACTTCATCTGGCATGTGAGAAAAGTCCTGACCGCTGCTTCCAAATCCGGTTAGAAAAGCAGAGATCCAGTTGATAAGTGCATTTAGTCGTAGGGACAGTGGTTCCTCGTCGCCGGGAATCATTGGCATAAAGTTCATTTCTTCAGACTCTAATGACTGTAATGTTGATTGATACAACCACTGGAATGTCATTTTTTCTGTCTGACCGGGTGGCTTATTATTTTCAATCAGATCGAGCGAATGTGTAATAAATTGCGTCATAGTCCATCGAGAACCGGCACAAAGGTGGCCTGCCAGGGCACCGTGAAGTACTGCTGGTTGCGAGAATCCGTCCACTGCCACAATTAATTCGGCAATTCGTTCGTAATTTGTGTCGTCTGTCATCATTTAATTCCCAAGTTATTCTGAATAAATGCTAACATTTGTTGCAGGTGGTTGTCCTGTGATTGACCCAAATCTAAACCGCTCTTATAGTATTTATCTCTTATTGGTAGAAAAACAAAATATGAGTAACGTTGACTTACAGGTATTACAAGATAAAGTAGATTCATTATTACGGGCCTTTCATAAGCTTGAGCAGGAGAATGCGGCTTTGCACATGGATAGAAAGTCTTGGGTATCTGAACGTAAAGAGCTTATTGCTCAGAATGAGCTGGCTCGTGAAAAAGTAAAAGCGATTTTGATGCGACTAAAAAAAATGGAGGCTGAAGGGTGACTGAGAAATCGATCCCTAAGAGCATGGCAGTCACAATCATGGAACGGGAATACCGCGTGGCGTGTCCAGAGGGTGCAGAACAAGATCTTGCCAGGTCCGCTGAGTTTCTGAATAAAAAAATGAAAGAGATTCGAGCAACAGGAAAGGTTTACGATGTTGAGCGAGTAGCAGTTATGGCAGCACTTAACTTAACTAATGAGTTGCTAAATCAAGGCCATAGCCCTCAGGTTAATGGGCAGGCTATTGAATCTATGATCGAAAAAATTGATCAGGCACTAGCTGAAAAATAGCTAAACAATTGTTAGCGCGTGCCTGGGTTTAAATGGATTTAAACCCTTCAGTCTGAGACCGGACTGTCAAACAACGATAAAGGAGTTATCGATGAAAACTGCAATAACTGGCTGTATTCTGGCCTTTTCCCTAACTGCCTGCATGGCCGATCAAGACCAAAAGCAGGATGCAAGTGCGAATAATACAACTGAGAACGGAAGTTCTAATATACCCAATATCCCCACCAAAGAAGATTTTGCGCTTCAGGTGTTACCAAGTATTGGCGCATTAATGTATCCCTATGATACCGCCTCACTGGAAATTTCAGGGCCGGGGTGTCAAAGCAATTATCAGAACTATATGGGGAATCAATTAATTGGTGAAGTCAGTATTCAGCTACAGTGTGTGGTTGATCATGTTTTCTGGGAACTCACCTACGACATTCGTATCGATACAGACATCATTATTAATTGGTCAGTAGATGGCTCAGGAAACGGCAGTTACGGTCTGGGTGGTAGTTATACCTTCATTGAATTGTCTGAGAATGGTGACAGTATAAATACACTTAGATTTACTAATCTCGATATGGTTCGCACAGTTTCCGGAGACATGACAACTGAAGAATTTTATTTCAATCTATCGCAAATTACCCGGCAGTTTGGTGCCAGTAGCCAAACTTACGAGTCGATTGAACCCTTCACCTATATTTTCGACGAAGATAAATATTCTACCGGAAAGATGAATGTCACCAGCGACAATGGTGACGTTAAAACCTATCAGCTAAATGCGGACTATTTTTTAGAGCAGATTTAACCTACATGGGTTGCTGGCTATTGGCTCATTGGGAGAATATCCGAAAGAGCAAATAGCCAGAGTTTTTGGATATCAAACTCTGGAGCATTCATATTTTTAGCTAGCAATTGAACATTTAATTCCCTCAGCTAATCTTAAATTACTCAGTGAAAACCCAAACGTATTAAATGAGCAGAGGAGGGTAGTCATGAAAACTTTCTATTTATTGTTGATAGCAGCAATTGGATTAGTGGGATGTTTCCACCAGCCAGAAAATGGTGTTAAGCATGGAAGTCATGAGTCAGAAGAGTCTATTGAATACATGGCGGAGTTTGCTTCAGATCTATCTGAACATGTTTACGATGACTCGGGTTTCATTTCTGTTACAGCATGTGAAACACCAAAGGGTATTCCATCAGCTGGAACTGGAATCCATACTGTAAATATCAGTAATTGTACGGATGACGATGGGAATTCAGTTTCTGGCGTTCTTCATATTGCCTGGAATTGGACCGATGCAACCAATGGTACCTTTGATATTAATAGCACCTCAGGGGCAGACAGTTACATCACAGTATCCGGTATATTGGATGTTGGTTTGAGTATGACCGCAGAGTTTTCTGGTATTGAGGTGCATGTGGTTAAAACAGATAATACCAAAACAGCTACCGCAGCATTTGCCGCGACCTGGGAAATCAATGGACACCCTATTAGTTTTACTCTGGAAACGATCACACCAATATCTCTGAATGTTAATAATGACCCGGTATCTGGGGTTGTGGAGGTAACGGATAACAATGATCATAAAGCGCGTGTAACATTTATTCCTGGAAACAAAATTGTTACCTTTTATTGATTTTAAGTGATCACATCGTGTCTGTTAATGAGTGATTGTTCTAGTTTTTGTTGCTTAGAGGATTGGAAGTCCAGATAGGTTATTGACCTGAGTTAGATGAATATAAGTAAAAAAGTCGTTATATTGGGAATATCTATCTCACAAAATAAAATTAGGAACGTATTTATGAAATCCAGGTTATTAGTAATATTAGCTTCAATACTCTTTTTGGCAGCTTGTGGTGGCGAGTCGAGTAAACCATCTCTTGATTTATCTGAATTGTCAGATGTTCAATTAAATGCATTCGTTTATTCTATGACGGGGTTGTCAACTTCTTACGCGATAGTAACTACAGATCCTTCTCTGGCTAGTAGTTTGTCAGTTCGTTCAGTTGATTCAAGCTGTGTTACCTATAGTGGATCAATCGATAGCGCAACATCAGGCACTTCACAGATTAACTTTAATTGTACAGACGACCTTTTCGGTTTTTCTGAAATCGGTTATATGAGCAATGTTTGGGATGAAGGGAATGATCCAAAAACATATTTTATGACTGGCAATATTGATATCAACATGTCTTCTGATCAGGGTATGTTTATGTACAGTATGAATATTAATAAATATAAGCTTTCAACTTATTTAGACGGAAATATTGAATTGGATGTAGCGATGGATTTTACTTTTGAAACCGATGAATATCTAGTTTCAATGGGACTCGCGACCGCAAGTGGTCAGCCGCTTATTATTGATGATTTAGGTCAACCTGTCTCAGGAACTGTTCTGGTTAGCTTAAATGGAAGTTCGAGAACACTGACTTTTCCTGCGGCGTTTTGAATTGATCGCTTTAAACAAGGGAGCTACTGCTCCCTTGTTTATTGTTCTAGGAAAATTCTAAACCTCGCCAGCCATTCCCAACACTTCATGCCAATGATCTTCAGTCACCGGACAGATCGATAACCGTCCGTGGGTTCTTAACATCATGGTTTCCAGTGCCGGGTTGGCTTTGATGTCAAATAGCGGAACTATCTTTTTGAACTTCTTTTTGAATTTTACGTCAACCATGACCCAGCGCGGATTTTCCGGTGAGCTCTTCGGATCGAAATAATTACTTTCGGGATCCCAGGCTGTGTGATCCGGGTAGGGTTCACTCACAATTTCTGCCAGTCCAACGACGTGCGGTGGTTTCGCATTGGAATGATAAAACAGAACCTGGTCACCGACTGTCATGTCGTCACGAATGTAGTTACGTGCCATGTAGTTTCGGATACCGTCCCAGTGATCTGTTTGATTCGGGCAGTTTGCCAAATCGTCGATACCGAAAACGTCGGGTTCGCTCTTCATTAACCAATATTGCATAAGTATTTCCTGATGTATGACATGTTTAGTAACGATTCTAACTGAATGGCTATATGTTGCACGAATGTTTATAGATTTTCAAAAGAGGGGGGCTAGCTAGTATCAAAAAGTTTATTTCTGTTGATGAGTACATTTTTGGTATTTGGCTGATGATACTTTACGGCGCTATGTAACATTCATGCCTTAAGTATTAAAATTAGTGTCGTAGTTCACAGATTATCATCTAAATTAATATCATAATGATTTCCAACATACATTAATCTATTTGAGTGATCCGTTATGAAAAGATCTAATCCCAACATTATTTTTATTTTGACTATTTTGTTTGGAGCCTTTATTACGATTAGTGCCACGAGCCAAATGGTTAGCAATGAATCTGTCATTAGTTCATCAGATGCACGATCAGCAACGCTTTATAGCTATCAGGTAAATAACTAGGTTAATAGTTTCCTCGATCAGTCACTACCTGGCTCATGGGAATGTCCCATGGTTCCAGCTCAAGCGCTGGAACCTTTTGGCATTCATGCGCCAAGCCAATAAGCCGGGCAGCGTTTTTGCTATTTCGCTCAAATTCGAAGGTTTTATCGTAGAACCCCCCTCCCATGCCGAGTCGGCCGCCTTTGTCATCAAAGCCCACTAGCGGGACAAAAACTGTATGCAGTTGTCTGGCATCGATTTGCTCTGTGTCTACAGGTTCGGGAATGCCAAATTTATTGTTGATAAATGCCGTGTCAGGAAGCCATTGATGAAAGTTTAGATGGCCAATTTTATCTTTGTCTAGAACGGGAAGGTACACAGGAATACTATGCTGTCGAGCGAGTTCTACAATGACAAAAGGATCTATTTCGCCATCGTTTGGTAGGTAAACAGCCAAACTGTCACAATCATCTAATAACCCAAGACTGAAAATGTGTTGCGCAAGGTTGATAGATGCCTGTTTTTGTTCTGATTTGGTTAGCTGATTTCTAAGCGCCCGTAAATGGGTCCGAAGTGTCTCTTTGTCTCTCATTATGTAATTTCGACTAAAAATTGGAGTAGGTGTTCAATTCAGATGTCGTCAAGAATGCTATCTAGTATGTTGTCCCAGACTACCGCTGCTAAGTAAAGGCCTTGAACCGTAAGGTTCAAGGAGGTAGCCGCAGTGGCGAATTAGGCTTTCCGGAGACCGGACATGCTCACATCACCAACTTTGAAGCCACCATAAGTATTAGTATCGGCTCGAGGTCTTTATTGCTGGCAAATAGCCCAGGAACACCGCTATTATAATCAAAATATAAAAAATAACAGGTCTTGACAGGGCCTATTTCGACTGAATTTATTTCATCAACTAGATACATTTGTCGCCAAAAGATCATGGCAAAATTTCCCATGTCGTCTAACTAAAACAAAAGAAGAATGATAATGAATAATTGGAATCAGAAGCTCCCGCCTTATAACCGACATTTGGGAATTAATATTGCTGAATGGCGTGACGGCTATGTTGTGCTGGAAGCTCAGGTGTTACCTGAATACTGTAATAACTCTGGCATTGCCCATGGTGGTTTTATCAGTTCGTTAATAGATATGGCGACTGGCCACTCAGGTATTTATTGTGACGAACGCGACCGGGTTCGTAAGGCGTTAACCCTGTCTTTAAATATAAACTTTATTGGTCAGGCAGCCGGAGATAAATTGACTGTGGTGGGAGAAGTTACTGGAGGAGGCCGAAAAATATTCTATTCCAAAGCTGAAGTTTTTGATGAAACCAATACGCTTATTGCATCTGGTCAGGCGGTATGCCGATACCGAACGGGCAGTGAAAGTTGATCATAAAAGTGATAAGAATGAGAGGGTTGATTTTATTGAATTGGAACCATTGAAATATTGCTACGCCCTTTCAAGTACATAAGTGCAATTTCATCATGCCGCAAGTAAATCTCCTCGCAGCCGGTTAAATAATTCCTTTGGCGAGAAAAGAGCCGAGCTGGCTGTCTTTCTCAGAAATCGCACTTACTATCCGAAACGGCGCGCTCCAAATAGACGACCAAACCCCATTTTCAGAATTGATTTCCAGATATTTTTTCTCTGGTGTTTCATCATTTGTCTACTCAAGAAAGCCCAATAGCAGCCGTCATATTAATAGCTCCTTTTTACCTTTATTAATATAAACTATAATTATCCAGATATGATGTTTTTTAATTAACCAGCCAGGGTGTAGTTACACATGAATAAATTTAGGCAACTCTCATTAACCAGCCAAACTTCCATTTTGCTACTGCTATTAGTGATGGTGGTATTTTCATCATTCACCCTGTTAGCCACCCAGCGTGCATCGAAAGCCATACAGGATACAGTAGTTGAGCAGCTACAGATTGAAGTTAAATTAATAGGCTCAAACTTTGAATTTTTCTACAACGACCTAATCAATACTACGGATCAGTTGGGTGATATTTTCTTTAATATGTTTCACGATTCGATCAAACTGGACAACAACACTATGGTGCAAATTGGCAATGAAAACTTGCCTGTGCTAACCCATGGTGAAGAGGTTTTGAATAACGATTTTACCTTCCCGGACCAGTTTACCCGAATGACGGGTGGCACCGCGACCATATTTATGCGCAACAAGGACGATTTCCTGAGAGTATCGACTTCGTTACGAAAGGAAAATGGCGACCGGGCATTCGGCACGTATTTGGGTAAAAACCACCCGGGTTATTCTATATTGATGAACGGTGAAACCTATTTTGGGCCTGCCTTCCTGTTTGGCAAAAATTACATGGCTAAGTACACACCTATTAAGAGTGGCTCAGGCGAGGTGATTGGTATTCTTTACGTGGGCTTTGACTATACCAAGCAGTTTACATTGCTGAAAAAAGAGGTCTCCAGCATTCAGTTTGGTAAAACCGGTTATGCCTATGCCATCTCTACTAAACCAGGGAAAGAAGGCATACTGGTCATGCATCCATCGCTGGAAGGCAAAAATCTGATTGAAATGGAAGATGCCATTGGCGGTAAACCTTTTGCCCAATTATTGGAAGGTGAGAATGGTGCTTTCCACTATATGTGGAAAGGTGCCAATGATCCGGCCCCTCAAGACAAGATGATCGCCTACCAAAAAATTCGTGGTTTAGACTGGGTTATTGCTGCGGGCAGCTATACGAATGAGTTTATCGGTGCGAGTTTCGCATTACGAAACACACTGATTCTTCTATCGCTGGTGTCGCTGGTTATTATTGTCGTGCTTATTGTGGTTATTTTGCGGAGCAGACTGAAACCCCTGGCCAATATTGCCCATGTTATTGAACAGCTAGGTAACGGAGATCTGGATGTTAAATTACAGACCGTTGATCATAATATCAAAAACAGTAGTAATGAAATCGACATCATTACCTTTCAGAGCCTAAAAATGGTTGATCATTTCAAATCTGTGATCATGGATATGAGAGAATCGGTCACCACTCTGGATAATGCCATGGCAAAGTTGTCATCGGTGATGAATCAAACAAAGCAAGGGATTAATCAACAACAAAGTGAAACCGAGCAGGTGGCAACGGCTATTAATGAAATGGCGGCTACTGCACACAATGTCGCTGAAAATTCTTCCAATGCCGCCGAACAGACCAAACAGGCCGACACACAGGCCTTAGAAGGTAAAAAGGCAGTCAGCAATGTGATTAGCTCAATCAGTGAGCTGGCGAATGAAGTTGAAAAAGCCGCTGATGTGATTACCAAGGTCGAACAGGAGAGTGGCAATATTGATTCTGTACTAACTGTCATTCAGGGTATTGCAGAACAAACCAACCTGCTGGCCTTGAATGCAGCCATTGAAGCCGCCCGTGCTGGTGAACAGGGGCGCGGCTTTGCCGTGGTTGCAGATGAGGTTCGGTCCCTGGCTAAGAGAACCCAGGAATCAACCACTGAAATTCAGGCATTGATAGAACGACTGCAAGCCAGCACCCAAGCTGCCGTTAGTGCCATGAGTGCAGGTCAAACCAAAGCATCAGAAAGTGTCGAACGCTCTAAAGAGGCGGGAAATACTCTGGATGAAATCACTTCGTCGGTGTCTCACATCGCGGAGATGAACATCCAGATTGCCAGCGCCGCTGAACAACAAACCTCGGTGACTGAAGAGATTAACCAACGGGTAGAAAGCATTCGGGCGATTTCTAACGAATCGATGCAAGGTACCCAGGATATGGAATCTGCCAGCAAAGAGCTAGAAGCCGTGTCGAAAAAACTTCAGCAGAATGTAGCTCGATTCAAACTGTCACTATAATCAAACCCATGGTTTGTCACGCACATACGCTGACAGACCATATCTATTCCTTAATTCTGACAGTGCCTGGTTAATATGATCAAACACGCTAGTGGATCTGACTTGAAGCATGTGTTCCAGATATTAACATAGCATAACAAATCGGACAGGCACCAATAAAACTGGTGACTGTCAGATCAGGTCTGAACTGCTACATTTTAACGCGCTACACATACTACTTGCCAAATGAAAACACACTTATACGTATAGCATATGAGGTAAAAATTCCGGGTAATTTTGGTTTCATTGTTGGTTTTATATTTGGTTGAATTTTAGCCTGCATAACAAGTAAAACCTATCAATTTACACGCGGCTTTGTGTTTAAAAAAATCGCTGTGGAATATTGTAAATAGTTTGGTTTTCTTTCTGGATTTTGGGAAATAATCTTCTATGTTGCTATTACCAACTTAATGAATGGGTATTCAATAATTGAATAGATTCATGAGTAAGGGGGGTAATAAAATGAAAAAGATCACTAGGTTGTTAACCGTTTTTATAATTGCGGCCGGACTGAATATATCCGCCCAGGCAGTTCCAATGTATTACACATTTGAAGGTTCAATAACGACTATATCGCATGATAATGCCGGTGCTATTGCTAATGCCGGGTTCAATGAGGGAGACTCAGTTTCATATACGCTCATTGTTGATCTTGATGCCGATGCGACTGAGACACACTTTGGCGGCTATGTTGACTATGATTCCTATACTGACACCAGTTCCTGGGACTATTTCTATGTAGATTATTATTCAGGCGACGCGCTTCAGCAAATAGACGGAGGATTCTACAATACGGCAGGCCCGGCGGATGGGTCAGGTCCTATGAGTGCATCCGAATCTAACTGGGGATATAATACGTTAATTGGTCAACCTGGAAGCACGCTTCACGTTAACTCCGATGACGACCTGCTTCAAATAAAAAATACAGGCTTAAATTTAACGGATTGGACAATAGGTACCTGGGTTCATGCTGGTAACTGGGCCTTAGATTCCGAGCATAATCAATCTCATCTCTTTGCCGATGTTAAGTTGACTAACATTTCGCTGGTTAATAACTACATAGCCGTTCCTGAACCGGCCACCATATTTCTGTTCATTTTGGGTTTGGCAGGGCTGGCATGGCGAAGCGTAAAGGCGAAAATAAAGTAAGTCTGGTTTAATGGCTTCACTTTTAATGATTATTTTATATGGACTTTCAGATACCTGTTGAACTTATCAGAGAGTCCATTATTTTAATTCCGACGATCTGTCTTGAGCCGGCAAACCAATTGACGGCCAGGAATTACATCCATTCTGAGATAGGTTGGCAGAGTTGTTCCAGCCATTTTTGATCCACTTCTGAAAAGTCATTGAGTTGATCACTGTCTACATCAAGTACTGCTAATACGATATTATTCCTGATAATCGGCACAACTATTTCAGATTTTGAATCTGAGCTACACGCAATATGTCCTGGAAAGGCATCGACGTCTGGTACCAATATGGTTTTTTTGTCTTGCCAGCTTGTGCCGCAAACACCACGACCCATTTGAATTCGTGTACAGGCGATAGGGCCTTGAAAGGGACCTAGAATCAGTTCTTCTTGTCTAACGATGTAGAAACCCACCCAGAAAAAACCGAACGCCTGCTTTAGCGCAGCTGCGATGTTAGCCAGGTTGGCAATAGTATCAGTTTCACCCGAAATCAGGGCGTTAATTTGTGGGATAAGCTCGGCATATACCGCATTCTTGTCAGTAGTCTGCGTAATATTGAGTGTTTCAGCCATGGGTAGGCGACTCGGGTTCTGGAAGGGGGGTTTCTGGTAAATGATGCCCGGAAATTATGCAGTTTTCATAATGAAATATACTTTTTGAGTACTCTTTCTTGGCAGCGTAAAACCGGCCCAGTTCTGCATGCGCAATGGGGTGGTTGTTAATATCAATTGCCAGGTTGAAATACTCCTGAGCCTTTCCCCAGTATTGATTTTTCAAGCTCAAGCGACCCAAAGAGACCAACAGGTTTGCATCGGCAGGTTTCTCTCTTAGCCATCGCTCAGCAGTCACCAGTTGGGTTTTGCTATCTGCTGATAATAGTCCATAACCCAGTAATAATTCGGGATCAAATTCCTGATTAATCGCTTTTTGAAGGCACTGTTCAGCCTGATTTATCAGTCCGAGCTGTGCGAGCCGATTGCTATAGGCAAGTATGATTTCTCTATCTTTCTTTAAGCTGGCTGAAAGCGTTTTCCACTTACGATTCAGTGCTTCAGAGTCCATAACGGCGAAATGTTCAAGACATAAATCTTTTTCAGCCTGATTGACTGATACCGGATTTTTGAGCCCCAACTTTTTAATTTCAAGCAGAACTGAATCCAGTTGCTTCCAATCTTGCAATTGCGTTAATACCTGTTGCATTAGTTCTAACTGGATAGGGCTTTTAGTCGTCAGCTTTATCCTATTAAGTGTTGCCAGTGCATGTTCTGGTTCATTTCTCTGCAATTGCAGTTTGGCCTGTAATAGGGGTGTAAGTAATAAATCGCTTCCCTCGGCACTTTCTGCCTTTACCAAGCAGCTGTCACACTCGTCACGCCTGCCATTGAGGTGTGATGCATAAGCGCCGAGTAACCAGCCTAATGTTGGGAAGCTGCTCTTGGCTGCAGATTTTTGAAAGAGTCGACCTGCTACCTTGAAGTTTCCCTTGGCAAGCTGATAAATACCCGTTTGTAATTGTAGATCTGCAGCTAGCTTACTTCTATTTCTCTGCCAGCTGACCAGTTTTTTATCCAGCCTGAGGTTGGCAATTAATCGCATGCTGAAATATACCAGGATCCAGGACATGATTATGGCGATCAGTGCCAGCCAGGCGGTTGTCTCGATACGGTAGCCTGCAATGGTAAATATGAGGTAACCCGGGTCGTGACTGATTTGTTCTCCAACCCAGGCACCAGCGAATAGCACCAAGAGCCACAGGGTCAGTTTTACAGATTGCAGCAATAATCGCAGGTTCATGTCTATTGCTCCTCAGGTGCAGTTCGTTGTAATAGATAGATTTCTGCGATATAGCCCTTCAGTAGCGATAATGAGCTGCCTATTGGTGGCAATTCGGTCATCAATTCAGATTGTGAAATTTCATCCAGTTGAGCCAAAATATTTCGGGCCAGGCCATTATTGGATCCAAATGTTTCCAACCAGTTTGATGCTCTGTCTATGGAAGCAGCGAATGCCTGTGTATGATTTTTTAACAGAGCCGTTTGTGCCTGTGATAATGCATGTTGAATAATGGCACGATATAGAGGAACCATATGTTGTTCGATCGGCTGACTTGTTAATGCATCAATTTTTTCAATACTGAAGTATTGGCTAAACCGGTTGGTCCAGCTGTTATCTGCTTCTGGGTGCTCACCAGACTCGCCAGCAGACTCTGTGCCGAGAGATGTTAGTGCTAATGCAGGGAACCATTGATTTAACTGCTCAATCATGACATTGAGCTTTAGGTAGATACCTTCGCGATCTAGCTGTTGGACCTGAGCTAATGCAGCCATGTCTTTGGCTAGCTGCTCTCGAACCGGTATGAGGTTTGCGTCTGCAGCATCTCTCAATACGGCATCAGCGGACTGTAATATGGCTAAGGCCCCCTGAGCGTCACGCTCTAACTGCAGTCGCTGTTGTGCAAGTCGCATTAAATATTCCGCTTCTGCCAAGAGCCATTCGTATCGGGTTATACCCTGTGTCTCAGTCATTCTGCGTGCCGTTTCCGCCAGATATTGGCGAACTTCATTCAATTCTGTGCGGCTGGTATCAGACTGCTGTTGAATGAGTGTCTCTACCTGGGGTAGTTGTTTTTGAATGCTGGATTCCAGATGGCTGATTTGTTGTTGTTGGTTAGTAAGCCGGCTGTTTAGCAGGGTGAATTGCGTGTAACCCCAGTATCCGCTGGCCACTGACATGCTAATAACCAGAATAAGAGCCAGAGTTAAAAGCGACACGCCTGAGGATGATTTCTTGTGGGGAATGGTTGTTTCTGATGCGTTGCTATCTGTAGCAACGGAGTTTTCTTCTGGTGGCGATGATAGGCTCGCAGACGATTCAGAGTCTTTTTTCTCAGTATCCATTTTACTCATATCATCGGATTCACTATTCATGGCGTATGTTTGTCCTGCAGTCAGGTTAAGTTTTGTATCGCATCAATCATTTGATTATTATTGGCTCCGGCAGCCAGCACCGGATTTCGCCATCCCAGCCTTTTGGCAATATGCATTAATCGCGTGCTAGAGACAACGACTGTTTTTTTAAATAATAGCTTATTGCTAGTTAGGGTAGTCAGATTTTCTAATGCCTGACCCGAAGAAACGAGTATAACGTCGCTCCAGTTTATTTTCGCTAATGTTTCTTGTTCGGTATATACAGGACAACCACGTTGATAAACTTCCAGGTAGGTGACCTGTGCACCTCGTTCTTTCAGACATTGGGCCAATAATTCTCTACCGCCCTGGCCTCTAATGATAAGCCAGCTTTGATCGTTAATCTCTTTCAGCTGAGGCAGGTTGATGAGATCTTCGGTTGTGGTCCCGGTTGCAGGGATAATCGCCTGAATACCGTGCTGTGCCAATATGTCTTTTGTTCCCGTACCAATGGTAAGCCAGGTTTGTTTAATGGGCAGTTGAGGCCAATATTGATCGATTAGATCCAAACCATAGCTGGCCGCATTAGGGCTGATAACGATAACACCGCTAAATTTATCAAGGTTGAGTACAGCTTGGCGGTCTATGGCATCTATTTCGACAGGTTCTATTTTCAGTAATGGCAAGTGCCGGCTCTCAAAACCGGCAGTTAGTAACTGTTCCTGAAGCTGTTCCTGTTGGCCCAGAGGCCGAGTTACCAGAATGTTCATTCGTCGGTGTAGAGCTCGGATAAAATTCTCTCAGCACCGGCTTTGAGTAATGCATCTGCAATCTGTTCGCCGAGTTGCTCGGCTATAGCCGCTTTCTCGCCAAGTGACCCCGCGAGCTTTACCTGGCCTGATTTAACGATGAGTTCAGAGCCATCAGGGGCACCAACTCGACCTTCAAGGGACAAGGTGTCGTTGTCTAAAACGGCGAAGCCGGCAATTGGCACCTGGCATCCTCCATTCAATCGTTTATTCATAGCTCGTTCTGCACTTACGCGAATCCAGGTTTCCGGATCAAGTAAAGGCTGAAGTAACGCAATAGTTTGTTCATCGTCAGTTCGACATTCAATACCAACCGCGCCCTGACCACAAGCGGGCATAGAAAGTTCAGCAGGCAAACAATGTTTTATTCTGTCTTCAAAATCCAGTCGGATTAAACCGGCAGCGGCGAGAATGATCGCGTCATATTCGCCATCGTCCAATTTTTTCAGTCTGGTATTAACATTGCCTCGCAACACTTTAATTTGCAGGTCAGGTCGTATCTTTAATAGTTGGCACTGTCTACGTAGGCTGGAAGTCCCGACAATGGCGCCCTGAGGTAGATCTTCAAATGCATTGAATGTGTTGGATACAAAGGCATCGAGTGGATTTTCACGAGCGCAAACCAGCTGTAAACCAAGACCTTCAGGAAAATCCATCGGGACGTCTTTCATCGAGTGAACGGCAATGTCGGTTTCTTTTGCCAACATAGACACTTCAAGTTCTTTGACAAATAAACCTTTACCACCAATTTTGGATAAGGGTGAGTCCAGTATGACATCGCCTTTAGTGGTCATGGTGACCAATTCAACCGCTAAGCCAGGGTGAAATTTCTCCAGTTCGGCTTTAACAAATTCTGCCTGCCATAATGCTAGAGGACTTTTTCGGGTGGCGATTCGTAATGTAGTAGGCATAGATATTCCTGACGGTTGAATTCTGCTTGTGCCAGCATAATGTTCACATCTTTCCGCTTGGCGATAGCGATACTGAAATAATGGCATTATGTTAACTGAATGAACTCTTTAGGTGAATTGATGTGATACGGTATTCTGTAAATAAGTTGTTAAAAAGATCAGAAATCATCATTACCCAATTCCAGATAGACATTTTCCCCTTGAGCCAGTCAGAGTCATGTCATTGCTCTCTGAGTTTTCAAAAGGTGATTTTCTATAAATTGAGGGCAATTAAAACCTAGTTCATTCAATTAAAGCAGCCAGGTTACCAACCTGAAAATTATTGCCTGAGGCAGCCTGTTTCTCGTTGTTGATCT
>Ga0224506_10001867_pt1 | contig 14803 bp, 16 predicted proteins | sample SF_Jan12_sed_USG_2_FD_169108 | JGI IMG/M metagenome (GOLD analysis project Ga0224506, IMG submission 169108) | Sediment microbial communities from San Francisco Bay, California, United States - SF_Jan12_sed_USGS_8_1 | ecosystem: Environmental > Aquatic > Marine > Sediment | place: USA... | reverse complement strand
ACGGTTCTCGAATTCGAGAAGCCGCTGCTCTCTAGGCGGGTGGGGATTGGTTGACGGCTCGATCGGCGTGCAGGGTCGCCAGGTCGTCGAGCATGCCGTCGGCCTTCCTGAGATGTCCATGGGCTGCAAAGGCATGAGCCGACCCCTTGGGGACATCCATCTCCATCAGACGGACCGCGGCGGTCCGTGCCTCGGAGGCGGCCAATTCACACTCGGCGGCGACCCGTCGGAACTGGTCGGCGGCGTCGGCGATGTGGGGAGCCACCTCGATGACTCGGTCGACGGCTTCTTCAGGTACGCCCTCGGCGATAACGGCTTTGGCTTGTTCGAGAGTGAACCGTCCGTGGGTTACTTCGCGTCCAACGACCACGCCGCTCAGGTGGTGGCCACCTTTCTGGAGCGCCATCAGTGACCGCAGATCATCGAGATGGCGAACGCCTCCGGCCGCGATGATCGGCTCCTCGACGATGGCCAGGGCGTCGCGCATCATGGAGTTGTCCGGTGGTTCGACGAGTGCGTCGCGTCCTGCCTCGGAGATCATGAACGCGGCGACGCCCGCCGAGGCCATTTCCAGGAGGACTTCCTCGAGGAAGCGGCCACTGTTCTGCGTCCAACCTCTCGTGGCGAGTTCCTCGTTCGGTCTGACATCGAGCGAAACGGCGATGTGTTCAGGGTATTTGGCGCACAGGTCATAGACCATGGTCTGGTCTTCGATGGCGGCGGTTCCCATCACCACCCGCCAGGCTCCCGAGTCGATGAGACGAGCAGCTTCGACCTGGGAACGGATTCCTCCGGCCACCTGCACGGGGACTTTTACCTCGCCGATGAGGCGATCAATGAGGTCGCGGTTGCGATAGTCACGATTGGCGGCCGCGTCGAGATCGACGACGTGGATGAAGTCGGCGCCCTGGCTCACCCAGCTATGGGCTCGCCCCACTGGGTCGTTGTCAAGGGTTATGGCGTCGCTGATTTTGCCACGCGGAAGCCGGACCGATCGCCCGGCGAGAATGTTGACACGTGCGTAGAGATCCATGGACTGAAGTTACCACGAGGCGGGTAGCGCCATGGCGGTGTTCTAGTGTGAGTGATCAATCGAGGAGGCGTCATGAAGTACCGCAACGTTGGCAAATGGGGCATCAAAGTGTCCGAGATCGCTCTCGGGGCGTGGACCACCTATGGCGATTCCGTCGAAGATCTGTCGGTTATCAAAAAGATCACCCAGGTCGCCTATGAAGGTGGCGTCAACTTCTTCGACAACGCCGACGTCTACGCACTCGGCAAAGGGGAGCAGGTGATGGGCCGGGTTCTGGCCGACTACCCCCGCCACACGCTGGTCATGTCCTCGAAGGTGTATTGGCCGATGTCCGACGACGTCAACGATCGGGGCCTGAGCCGCAAACACATCCGCGAGTCGATCGACAACTCCTTACGGAACCTCAAGACCGATTATCTCGACCTCTACTTCGCCCACCGGCATGATGATACGGTTCCCATGGAAGAGATCGTCACGACGTTTTCGGGTCTGGTCGACTCGGGGAAAGTGACCTATTGGGGCACCTCAGAATGGCCGGCGGACAAGATTGCCGAGGCAGTGGCGTTCGCCAATGAGAACGCTTTTCATCCACCGATCGTCGATCAACCGCAGTACTCCATGCTGCATCGAGAACGGGTCGAAAACGAGGTCATGCCGGTTATCGATGCGGCAGGTATGGGCCTCGTCGTTTGGTCGCCATTGGCGATGGGAATGCTCACCGGCAAATACGATGAAGGCCTTCCTGAAGGCGCCCGTTTGTCCGAGAACGACGGGTTCCGGGAACGGATTCTTAGCAATGCCAATCGGGTGAAGGTCAAGGCGTTGCAGGAGATTGCCGACGGGCTGAATGCCAGCCGGGCGCAGCTGGCTCTCGCCTGGGTGTTGCGCACCAAGTCGGTTTCCTCAGCGATAACGGGAGCAACCCGCCCTGAGCAGATCGCCGAGACGATCGGCGCCACCGGCGTGAACCTCAACGACGACGCGGTCGCCCGGATCGAAGCGATCCTCGGTGGGCAGCCCGAATGAGTTTCTTCGACGATCCGGTTCCGCCACCCGACCGGGTTGCCGAACCGCCGCGTCCACCCCAGCCGCCCTGGTTCGGTCCGCCACCCGACGTCTTGCCCGGCGTTTTGGCTGAACGAGCCGTCGTGTTCCGGACGGATGAGGTTGCCCTGTTCTTCGGTCACTTCCGGGCCTACCAGACCGGGGTGATGTTCGAGCTGAACCTCTGGGTTAGGGAACCTGAGGAGGATTCCGATGGTCCGCCCTGGGAGCTGCACGGGAGGCCTCGTCCATCGGGCTCTCCTGACACTTTCCTCCGGTTCGGCGTTGAACTCGCCGACGGGTCGAAGTGGACAAACCTTGATTGGACAATGCGTCGCCCTGACGTGATGCCAAACGGCCCGGTCGTCGTGGGGCGCGGCGGCGGCGGCGGTGGCAAAAGTTGGTCATGGGATTACTGGCTTTGGCCCCTGCCGCCAGATGGCCCGCTCACCTTCGTTGCTCTGTGGCCAGCTCACGGGGTTCCCGAAAGCAGGGCAGCGATCGATGGAACGCTGTTGCGGGCGGCCGCTGAAACGGCCGAGTTGGTCTGGCCCTCCGAGTCGGATTGATCATCGGCTAGCGCGACTTTTTCAGTCCTCCGACCAGATCGCCAGTTCGTTGTTGCTCGGGTCACGAAAGTGGAATCGGCGTCCGCCCGGGAAGGCGAACGCGGGTCGTGAGATCGTTCCGCCGGCAGACGTGACGGCGTTTTCGCTGGCTGCCAGGTCAGCCGAGTAGAGGATCACGAGCGCACCATCGGTCGAGGGTTGCCGACCGTCGGGATCGTGTTCGAACCCACCTTCCACGCCGGCTCCGGAGAAGCTCACATAATCCGGCCCCCAGTCCTGGAAGGTCCATCCGAACGCCGCGCGGTAGAAGGCCTTGGTCATCTCGATGTCGGACGACGGCATCTCGATGTAGTTGATCGTGTGGTGCGCGTTCGCGTCGGCCATGAGTCGAACTATATCGATGCCCGAGGCTCCCTGAGCTAGCCCGTTTGTTCGGACTAGGGACGATCCGTTGATTCCAAGAAGGTGGGTGATTCTCGCTCGTCGGTGGTGGTGCCGTTTCGCCTTCGTATGAATTGTGGGTCGCTCTCAATGAAGAGCTCACCATTCGACACATAAGTAGGGAAAGGGGTCAGCGAGCGGGGACTCGGTCCGGCCAGGTACGTCCCGTTGAGGGAATACTTGCTCCCGTGGCAGCTGTCGCTGAACGCCCACTGTTCAGTCGAGGCGTATTCGAGCGGACAGTCGGATCGGGGGTCGCGGTCCTCGAATGCGACGACGCCGTACATCTGAGTTGCGACGATGTATATGCCAAGGTCTGGAAGGTGGGCAACGTCCCCAACGTCGAAGAACGTTTCGGCCGACTCGGTGTTGACATCGGTAGGGACTGAGCAAGAACCGGCCACCCCCGCCAGGAGCAGGAGCACGACAAGGGACCGCCGGAACATTGCGAAAGCATACGCCCACCCGGGTCCGCCGACAAGTGGTGATCCCGCTCAAACTCTTCAAGATGCCGGAGGTGCTCCAAGTCTTTCGGTCGGCTGGCGATGAGTTTGTGGGCATTGACGTGCCGGAGTCGCACGAACGGAAATCTGTAGATCGGCTCGGCTGTGTCGATCAGGGATTCGACGGCACCAACCTGCACGCCCGGTCCGCGGCTGATCACCTCAAGGTCGTTCGATGGCTATTTGAAGGCCGTCGCCTGTCGGGTGGGCACGCCGGCCAGGGATGCGTATCGGATCTGGATGTCCGAGAAACCGGCTGCTTTGAGATGTTCGGCCAAAGCATCGAAGTCGATGGCCATCGGATGCTCCTCAGCGCCAGTCGGGTGCTCCTCCTCGTGGCCCTCTTGATCTGGGTTGTGTCGATGCCCGGCGTTGGTGGGGCCCGAATCGCCTGGCGCACCATGTCCGTGTCCACCATGTCCGTGTCCACCATGTCCGTGTCTGCCATGGTTCTGATGTCGGTTCTTCATCTGTTCGTACTTCGGGTGACTTTCGTTGGTGAAGTCCTCATCGACGATGAGAATCCGACCTCCGGGTTTCGTGACCCTGGCCAGCTCCGCCGATGCGGCGGCCAGGTCGGCGATGTGGTGGACGACATTGATCATCCAGGCCCGGTCGATCGACCCGGACGGAACCGGCAGGCGCTGGGCGGCCGCATTGAGGACTGCTACCCGTGGCCCGAGACGGCGGGTGGCCACCCGTGCCTTGAAAATGGTGCGCATGAACGTGGTCGGTTCGACCGTCACTACCGTCACGCCGTCCCGCTTGACCGCCTCGAATGCTGCCGCACCCATGCCGGCGCCGATGTCGAGGACCGTCATGCCTGGCTGAATTTCGGCCATGTCCACGACCGCCCGATTGAGGTCACTCTTCCAGAACTCGAAGAAGTGCCTGCCGTAGAGGAGGGCTGCCTGGAACGCCGAACGATCGTGTTCCATTCGTGCTTCGTCGCTGTGGGCCATCTAGAACGGCACTTTGACAGCATCACAAATGAACTTCATGAACGGCACGGTCCGCTTGCATAAGTCGGTGAAGTCTTCCAGGAAGTCAGCTGACGTCACCTGCTTTTGGGTGAGACGAGTGGACGCAATGAAGTCCTTTCGCTTGAGGTCTTCGATGAGGGGATGGTCGGCTTCGTACCCCTTGGGTGGGCGGGTCAGTGAATCGCCCCCAATCTCGAAGAAGTCGGTGAATCTCTTGTTGGTGGTCGCCTTGTTCCATCCGGTCGGGTCGGCATCGATGGCTTCGCGGATTTGATAGGCCACTTTGGTCTCGGGTCGCCAGAGTCCGCAGCCCATGTAGTTGGCGCCCGGTTCCAGGTTCAAATAAAAACCGGGCGCGTGTGCGTCCTTGCCCATCACGTGACGGAACTGCATCCCGGTGTTGGTCTTATACGGCGTCTTGTCTTTGGCGAATCGGGTGTCGCGCTGAATTCGGAATAGTGAGCCGCCGACGCCGCGAGTGTCTGCCACGAAATGCGGACTGATCCTGGACAATCGGGGTCCGAAAGCCTCGATGAAATCGAGGGCGGGGTTCTTGATGTATTGGTCGTACCTGCCCTGGTTCGCCTTGAACCAGTCTCGCTCGTTGTTCGCTTCGAGATCGTGGAGGAACGTGTACAGCTGGGGTGAGAATTTGACTGTCATGTTTCGACCATATCGCACCCGCCCGACAAAATCGAGGCACTCGTATCGCAAGCTCATTCCAAAGGCGGGCGACTCGGGACTTTTGGCCCTATGCAGGGAATTTCATAATTCCCAACTATGTAATTATGAAATTAGAGCTCATGCCGAGAACCGACCTGGCGGTTCGTGCCCTCCGGTACCTGGCCGACGGCGAGACCCGTAACTCCGATGACATTGCCGCGGCGATCCGTTCGACACCCCAGCACATACAACATGTGATGGCGCCCCTCACTGGCGCGGGGTGGGTTCGGTCCCGCAGGGGTCCGAGTGGTGGCTACACGATCGATCCGGAGGCTGATCCGTCGATCCTCGAACTCATCGAAGCCGTCGAAGGCCCAACCGCCGACGGCCAATGCGTTCTTAGAACCAGTACCTGCACTGAAGCCCTGCCGTGTGCGCTGCACGATGCCTGGGTGCAAGCGCGTAAGGCGCTTGTCGATGCGCTCGGGCAGCGACCGGTTATCGAACAATCCAATCCACTCAATGGAGGAAAAGAATGACTACCCGACCCCCCGAAACCCCCTCCCATGCGCATCCTGCACTCGGCTGGCTCCTCGCGGCAGCCCTAGCCGGGGTGCTTGTCGCTTCGGGCCTTGGCATTGTGTCGATGGTCCTGCTCGCGTCACATAACTCGGTTGATAAAGACGTGGTGCAGGCGTTGGTGGATGAGCAACTCGCCGCCTTCACGCCGCCGGAAGCTCCGGCCACTCCGTCTGCGACGATCCCGACCCCGACGACCGACCCCATTTCGGTTCCAGTGCCTACCGAGTTCGGGTCGGTACTTCCGACGCTGACACCCAAAGCCGAGCTACCGCCGGCACCAGCCGACGAGATCAATGTGTCGTACGCACCGAATGTTCCTCCGGCTCCCGATCGGACCAATCAAGCCATTGTGACGGTCGAGTTCGACATCGTTGAGAAGGTTGCGGTCATCGACCCGGCGACCGGCATCGAGTTCGAAACTTGGGGATACCAGATCCGGGGCGATGACCAGCTGACCGGAACTCCTGGACCGATGGTGCGGGTTCGAGTCGGCGATGTACTTCGCTTCGTGATCCACAACCCTGAGGAGAACCTATCAGCTCATAACGTCGACTTTCATGCCGTGACCGGTCAGGGCGGCGGGGCCGCGGACACGCTGGTTGCCCCAGGAGAATCGGCCATTATTGAAGCGCGGATGTTGTACCCGGGGATATTCATGTATCACTGCGCGGCTGGTGACGTACCTGGTCATATTGCCCACGGCATGTACGGTGGCATCCTCGTTGACCCCGAAACTCCACTTCCGGAACCCGACAAGGAGTTCTATATCGTCCAGTCCGAGTACTACCTGACTGCGGCAGATTCGGGGCCGTATACGCAGGATCGGGAGGCGATGACTGATGAGCATCCCACGATGGTGGTCTTCAACGGTGCCAAGGGAGCGCTGACTGGCGACAACGCGCTGCAGATCGATGTTGGTGATCGGGCCCGGTTCTACTTTGTGAATGCTGGCCTGAACCTTGATTCGAACTTCCATCCGATCGGCTCGCATTGGGACTCGGTCTGGCCGGAGGGAGCGTCGCTTAGCCAGCCGATCCGTGGTTCCCAAACGACCCTGGTTCCGGCGGGTGGTGGGGTCATCGTTGATCTCCTGGGCCAGGTTCCATCGGACATCATCCTGGTCGATCATGCACTAACCCGGACGTTCGACAAGGGTGCCATCGGGATCGTGACGGTTTCCGGTGAGCCGAACCTGGAGATCTTCGAGGTCGGTACTACGGAGGGGGCGACGGCAAGTACTGATACTCCTGCCGCGGTTCCCGAAGGTACGGTCGTGACGATTGTGGATGGAGCCTGGACCGGCCAGCCACTCGACGCTCCAGACGAGTTCGCGGACAATGAAGTGCCGGTTGACTACGACATCAACGTACTCACCGTCCAAGTGGGTACCACGGTGACCTGGGTCAACGAAGACTCACAAGCGCACACCGTTACAGACGTGGGCTTGGGGTTCGACTCTGGTCTGATGACCAAGGGTGACACGTGGTCCTACACGTTCACCGAAGTCGGCGAGTTCGAGTACTTCTGCGCTCCCCATCCATGGATGCGGGCGAAGGTCATCGTCGAGGGCTAGCCAACCAGACAGGCGGTTAACTGAGTCGGGCGAACGCAATGCGTTCGCCCGACTGGCATTTCAGGTTGAATTCGCAGCTAGCGAACTATTCGGCGTCCTCGAACCGACCCCGGATGCGGGGGAACTTGACGGGAGCGTGTACATGGCAGGCTTCCCGCTTGTTGTAACGCGACAACACCGTCTCGCAGGAGACGTCGGCGCATACACGATCAGCGGTATAAGTCTTGGGGCGACGGGTACGGCCAGCCGGCCGGCTGGCGATGAAAGTCGAGTCCATGTGGTTCCTTTCAGGTAAAACGGTCGGAACGGGCGGTCTTGTGGGAGGCTGGGAGGGCCATACCACCCGTTCCGGTGATTTCGTCAAATCTGATAAGCCAGTGCCTCCTCGAGTTCGGCCGCAACGTCAGGATTAACGGTCGTATGGAGTAACCGACCGTCGAAACGCCGTAGTTCTGCGAGCAAATGGGCGAGTTGGTAATCCTTCAAGAGAACGAAGAGGGCGGCTTCGCCGTCGGCGAGGCTGTCGCCGAGTTCGCGCATCTGGTTGTCGTTTATCCCAATATCGCGCAGCTTGCCGAACAGTCCTCCGGCGGCAGCTCCGATCGCTGCACCGACGAACGGGGCGGCTACGGCGAGGCCGATGAGCGCTCCCCACATGCCACCCGTGGCGGCACCCTGGCTGGTACTCACGTCGCGGGTCTGATGGATATGAACGTGGCCGCCATCGGTCTTGTTGACAATCGCCAGGTCATCGATGTCGACCGACTTATGGCGCTCAAGTCTGATCATGGCGATGCTGGCTTCCTGAGCGAGTAACGGGTCGGCGAATCGAACGGCGATCAGTTTTGGCGCCTCGGGGACGGCGTCGCTAGCCGCGGCGAAATTGTCTTCTGCGGAGGTCGTCAAGCTGCCTTCCATGGGAGTAACTATGAGGGAGGCGTCTAAACGTACGGGCAACAGAACCTAAGAACCCCCTAAGAACCAAATACTGGTAATACCCGGTCAGGTAGCTGTGGCATGCACCCGGAAGCCGACGATGGCTCCGCCATCGGGGGCATCTTCGACGATGGTGGTCCCGCCGTGGAAGGCCACGATCTCTTCGACGATGGCAAGACCGAGTCCTGAGCCGGGAAGGGTGCGGGCTTTGTCGGATCGGTAGAAACGATCAAAGACCCGTTCCTTGTCCACGTCGCTGATACCCGGCCCATGATCGCGTACTCGCACCTCCCCATCGGCGACGGTAACTTCGATCGGTGCGTCTACCGCGCTCCACTTGTGGGCGTTGTCGATGAGGTTGGAGACGGCTCGTTCGATCAAAGTGGGTCGGCCGGTGACGACTGTGGCGTCCGAAGTCACGATGACCGCCCGGTTGTAGCGGCGTTCGGCTCGGTCGGCGACGCGGCTGACCAAAGCACCCAGTTCGATCTCCATGATGGGTTCGTCACTCGTCTGATTGTCCTTGGCCAGTTCGACCAACTCCGACACGAGAGTCGTCAGTTCTTCGAGCTCGAAGTTGACATCGCGAAGAATGTCTTTCCGTTCGGAGAGTTCGAGGCCGTCGGCGCGTTGGAGGAAGTCGATGTTGGTGCGCAAGGCGGTCAGTGGCGTTCGGAGCTCGTGGGAGGCGTCGTCGATGAGGCGTTTTTGCTGGCTGCGCGATGCTGCCAATGCCGTGAGCATGGTGTTGAAGGCCCGTGACACTCTTCCGACTTCGTCGTTGTGCCTCACCTGAATCGTGGCGTCAAGGTCCTGGGTTCGGGCGACTTTCTCGGCAGCAGCGGCCAGGGACCCCATCGGTCGGAGTGCGGCCGCAGCCAGACCGGAGGCGATGAGTCCGGCCGAGGCGGCTCCGATGAGACCGATCACCACGAACTGGGCTTGGATTCGGTTCAGAAAGGCCTGCTGTTCTATCAGGTTCTGCGCAAACATGAGGCCACCACCACTCTCGAAGGGCACCGTGATGATGCGGAAGGTGCCGCCCGCGGTTTGCTCGGTGTGCAGCGGAGACGGTCGGCCTGATTCGATGGCCGCGATATCGATCGGGGTGACGTGGAGTGGCTCTTCAATGCCGTACGTGAAGAGCGCAACCCCTTGGTCATCGATGTACTGGATGGGTTGGTTGGCGCCAAACAAGCCCCGAAGTGAGGGGTTCTCTTCGGAGTTCGGTCCGAATTCATTTCGGAACCGTTCCGCACGGGCGCTCAGCTGGCGATCGGCGTCGCGCTCGATCTCGCGTACGGTGGATATGAAAGCGACCGCGGCGACCAGCAACATGCAGACGGCAACGGATCCGGCCACGAGCAGCGCGATGCGACTCCGAAGGTTCATAAGCGAAGCGCGTAGCCGACGCCTCGTACCGTGTGGATGAGTCGGGCGGAGTTGTCCTCTTCGGTCTTACGACGCAAGTAGCCGATGTAAACGTCAAGCGAGTTGGAGGACGTCTCGAAGTCGTATCCCCAGATACGGTCATATATAACGTCACGGGTCAGGACGATCTCGGCGTTCGAGAGGAGGAGCTCCAGGAGGTCGAACTCAGTCTTGGTGAGGTCGAGGACACGTTCTCCGCGCTTGACGACCCGGGTGGACAGATTCATCGTCAAGTCGTCGTATGACAGTTCGTCGGTGTCGCCATCGACATGGTCGGTACGGCGGAGCAAGGCGCGCAGGCGAGCCAAGAGTTCCTCAAGAGCGTATGGCTTCGGGAGGTAGTCGTCCGCTCCGGCGTCGAGTCCAGCCACCCGATCAGATACCTCTTGTCGAGCTGTCAGCATCAGGATCGGCGTGTCGATACCTTTGGAGCGCATCCGCCGACAAGCCGTGAGTCCATCGATGTGGGGCATCATGACGTCAAGAACAATGACGTCTGGCTCGGCCGTCGATACTGCCTCAAGGGCCTCAGCACCATCGAACGCGAGTACCACGTCGTAGCCCTCGAATTTCAGTGCTCGGGACAGCGCAGTGCGTACGCCTTCGTCATCTTCGGCGATCAGGACGGTGCTCATGTTCGATCAGTTTACGTCTGTTCGGTTCAATACCCGATGAGCGGTTCCTAAGAAGCAGTTAAACTCGGCGAATCTCTGTGCGTGGCCCATGCATCCAACCAAGTGTCTGGGTTTACGTCTGCCGATCTGATCAATTGGGATCATGCATCGATGTTCGATGATGATCCGATCTTCCCGTCACTCGGTCGCAGGATGCTCAGGCCCGGGTGATGACCTGGCGCATGCGCCAGGCGGCGATGGCCATGATGATCACCGCAAAGCCGAGCATGACGCCGAGTTGGGGGAGGATGTCGGCGACATTGGCGTCACGGCGGACCAGTTCGGCGAACGCTTCGTTGGCCCAGTAGTGAGGAGTGAAGCGGGCGATGCGCACGAGGCTGTCGCTAAATAACTCGACCGGCAACATGGAGCCGCCCAGGGCAGCCAGACCGATACCAGCGACGATCGCTACACCGCCTGCCTGCTGGTCGTTACGAAAGACCGCCCCGAACAGCATCGCGGCACTCGCCCCAACTGCTGAGAAGGCGATCAGAGTGGCGGCCGCTCCGAGCGGATTTCCCCAATTGACCTGGAATATCAGGATCGTCGCCAACATGATGTAAAGACCCTGGACGAGCACAATCACGAACCGCCCCAACGCTTCGCCGGCGAGGATCGTGCGGATTGACGTCGGTGTCCCCGCCATGCGAGTGGTCATACCCAGCTGACGGCTCTGAATGACCGCGGCCGATCCGGTCAGGCCCGTCAAGAACATGAAGAGCACCAACTGGCTGGAAGCGCCAATATCGAAGCGTCCCAGCGATGCGGGGAACAGCGACTCGCCGGCGACGATCGTCTCGACATCCAGGTTGGGAATGGTCGGGGCGACTGACGCGGCTGCGGCTGCGGCTGCCGTTGGGTCGGCGCCTTTGCCGACCGCGAACCGTGTGGCCATGATTTGTTCGGCCGCGCCGGCCACGGCCTCGGAGACAACTACCTGGAGTTGGGGGCCCACTCCGTCCGGGCGAGAGATAAACCCGACGCTTGCCGGACTACCCGCGGCGAGTTGTTCGTCCATGCCGGCCGGTATCGAGACGCCCGCCGAGAGCTGACCCCGCTCCACTGCGATGAGGAGGTCTTCTTCGGACTCGTATTGCACGAGTTTGATGGAGCCTTCGGCTTCTAGGCGGGCGACGATGTCGTCGGCCACCGTGCCGCCACCGTTCGCCAAGCCGAGTTGCGGTGAGAAGTCGCCACCAAACTGGGCCCCGATGAGCATGACGATCCCGATCGGAAGCACGAATACGAAGAACACGGTCGATCGGTCGCGCAGGAATCGCAGAAGGTTGACGCGGGCGATTGCGAGGACTTTGCTCATAGACGGAGCGACCTTCCGGCAATGATCAACCCGATGGACCCGGCCACCAGAGCGATGGCTAACAGCACGAACACCGCGGGCAACGCGGCGCTGATCCCGCCACCGGTCAGATCGCCGAGCCCACGGATGAACCAGGCGTTGGGGGTGATGAGCGACAGTTTGGCAAGGAAGCCCTCCTGGGCGATGGGAACGAACGTCCCCCCCAGCATTCCGAGGGTGACGGCCACAATTGACTGGAGGTTGCCGGCTTGCTCCGGGGTCTTGGCGAACGAACCTACGGCGATCATCAATGCGGTGACGGCGAGTACCGCTCCCACGATCAGCATGGCGACTCCCACCGGTGGTCCCCAGTCGGCTCCCATGATCAGCGACGACACGATCACGAGGACAGTCATGGATGCCAGGCCGATGAGGATGCTCGCCAATGACTTGCCGGCCACGATGGACTGGCGCTTGATGGGAGCGGCCAGAAGACGCGACAGAGTGCCCTCCCGACGTTCCTCGAGCATGGACGTGATGGACATACCGGCGATGAAGAAGAGAAAGAAGATCGACAGACCGGCGACGAAGTAGGCAGCCGAGTCCAACTGGCGGGAGGCGGCTTCAACCGATCCCACCTCGATGGCGGGATCTGCCGTGCCTGCCTCGCCTGCTGCGGCGAATGCTTCCTCGGGGCTCAGCGCGCCACTGGCCATGGCGGTCGCCACGGACAGATTGGCGGTGCGAACCCCGATGCCGAACTGTTCGCTGATCGAGGAGGCGACCTGCGTGGTGGTTGGCGCATCGACATTTCCGACCACTTCGATCGTGGCGTCGGCGCCGCCGAGCACCGCGTCCGATAGGCCTTCCGGGAGTATGAAGGCCGCTCCGACGGTTCCGTCGTCAGCTGCTGAACGGGCGGCTTGCGCCGAGTCGAAGGTCGTCACCTCGAGCAGCCCATCGCTGGCAATCGAATCGATCACATCCTCGAAGGCTGCTCCGATCGGGCCCTGATCGACGTTGGCGATCCCGACCTCAAAGGTGATCGTCTCGCCGACGTCGCTGATGCCGCCACCGAATACGGCATTAAATATGAACGCCAAAGCCAGCGGAGCGACGAGGCCGATAATGTAGATCGACCGGTCCCGGGCTCGCAGCGAGAGGTCGTTCTTGGCAATGGTCCAGGCGTGTCGCATGACTAATCCCGCAGCGCCTTGCCGGTGAGGTGGAGGAACACAGCTTCCAGGTCGGGTTCCTGTACCGAAACCGCCGACACGCTTGCCTGATGGGACCCGAGAACCCTCATCGCTTCCGGTAGCAGGGCCCCGGCATCGGAGACGAGGAGTTCGAGCGTGCCATCTGCCGGGGACACGCTGTCGACGCCCCCAAGCCGACGGAGGTCCTCCAGTGCGGCATCGGGGACTCCGGTTGCAGAAATGCGAATGAGATCCTGTTGGCCGACCAACTCGACGAGTTGGCGGCGGGTGCCTTCGGCTTTGATCTCACCCTGGTCGATGATCCCTACCCGGTTGCAGAGGCGCTCGGCTTCTTCCATGTAATGCGTTGTGTAGAGGACCGCCATGCCTTCGCTCGACAGGTGTTCGACGGACTCAAGGATGGCGTTGCGCGATTGAGGGTCGACGCCCACCGTCGGCTCATCCAGCACGAGGAGCTTGGGGCGGTGAAGGAGTCCGATGCCGATATTGAGGCGACGCTTCATACCGCCTGAATACTCGGAGGACCGGTCGTCGGCCCGGTCGGCCAATCCGACCACTTCGAGGACTTCGTCAACGCGCTTGGTGAGTTCGGCCTTCGGCATGGAGTACAGCTGCCCAAAGAAACGCAGGTTTTCGCGGGCGGTTAGGTCCGGGTAGATGGCCAGGTCTTGAGGAACCAGACCGACGTTTTGCTTGGGGCCGAGTGATCTGGTCGTCATCGACTCGCCGTCGAGCAGCACCTCGCCGCCATCACGCTGGAGTAAACCGCTCACCATGGAGATCGAGGTGGTTTTCCCTGCGCCGTTCGGGCCGAGCAATCCATAGGTTTCGCCCACCTCGATATGAAACGTGACGCCGCGTACAGCGTGGATGTCGCCAAAGGACTTCTTTAGAGCCGTTGCTTCAAGTACTCGAGCGTTCGACATGTAGTGCTCCTCCTCGTGCCGTTTCTTAGTATGGTCGATTGGCTCTCGAGGTGTGGTCGGTTGGACAGCGAGAAGGCGCCGTCGGGGCATCGCATTCGACCATACTGGCCGCTTGTTCACGCCTACTCGCCTCGCCTATGCGGTACGACCCAATGCCCCGATATCGGTGGTGGCCGCCGCTGTGGCGTTGGCGGCGATGTTCGCGGCAACTCCTTTTCTGATTCCTGAGGTCGCCGCTCGCTATGGCGTCTCGGAAGGAGCGGCCGGTTTGATCTCGGTAGCACAAGTTTCTGCCTTTGCGGTGTTCAGCTTCGCGCTCCCGAAGTTTCGAGCTCCGTCCGGAGGTCTTCTGCGGATCGCGGCGATCGTCTTTCTGCTGGCCAACCTCGCCTCCGTATTCATGTCCGTATTCTGGATGTTGATCGGTCTGCGGGTGGTTGCTGGAGCGGCTGCCGGTACCATCACATGGATCGTGTGGGCCGAAGCAATGGGCGACCGCCGTTCGCTGGCATCGATATCGGCGGCGGGGCCGATGACAGCGTTCGTTGGCTCGCCGATTCTGGCGTTTTTCGCCGAACGCGGCGACCAGTGGGTCTATGGGTTTCTGACCGCCATTGCGCTCCCGGCGGTGGTTATGAAAGTCGGAGAGATCCGCACCCCGGAGCGTCCGGGGCGGGTGAGTCGATCTAGGTCGAACCCTGTGCTGCTCCTCTCGCTCCTGCTGTTGTCTCTAGCTGGATCGAGTTTGTTTGTCTTTACGGCCACTGCGGCGGAAACCTTGCTGGACATGTCGCCGCGCGCCATCTCGTTTGGCTACAGCTTCAACGCCCTGGCCGGCTTGATTGGCGCGCGACTGGCCACCCGCCACAAACGGCCGGGATGGTGGATGGCTACGACCGGTCCGGCAGCCATGCTCACCATTTTGGGTGGG
>Ga0224506_10001866_pt1 | contig 14809 bp, 11 predicted proteins | sample SF_Jan12_sed_USG_2_FD_169108 | JGI IMG/M metagenome (GOLD analysis project Ga0224506, IMG submission 169108) | Sediment microbial communities from San Francisco Bay, California, United States - SF_Jan12_sed_USGS_8_1 | ecosystem: Environmental > Aquatic > Marine > Sediment | place: USA... | reverse complement strand
CGCTAGCGGAGCTTGAACAGAGCTTTTCAGACCTCATATTCAATAGCAGATATACTCAGGCAAGACCGCTACAGCCCGCTCTATCCTACAAAGTCAGTGTGCACGCACTGGATCATCCGGGTATTGTCTATAACCTTGCAAGATTTTTCTCTGAAAGAAATCTGAACATTGAAAACCTGAGCACCGAGAGTTATTCTGCGCCACACACCGGCACAAAAATGTTTGCCGTTGAATTGAAACTAAATATACCTGAAGACATTGCTATCAATAAGCTCAGAGATGCATTTATTGAACACTGTGATGCGCTAAACCTTGACGCCAGTTTTGAACCCGAGCACCGTCAATCATATAAATAACACCTGATTTTTTTTACAACGGGAGATAACATGTCCGACAAACTAGCCTTATTAAATAAAAAAGTCCCCGCATTCAAGTTAGCAGCCACCGGCGATAAAACGTTGAAACTCAGCGACTTTAAGGGAAAAAACCTGGTCATCTATTTTTACCCTAAAGATAGCACACCCGGTTGCACCACTGAAGGAAAAGACTTTTCTGGCTTATATAGAAAATTCCAGAAAAAAAATACCGTAATACTGGGTGTATCCAGAGACAGCATAAAGAAACATGAGAACTTCAAAGCCAAATTTGAGTTCCCTTTCGATCTGTTGTCTGATGAGAATGAAGAACTGTGTAATATTTTTGACGTCATCAAGCTAAAAAAGTTATATGGCAGGGAATACATGGGCATTGAAAGAAGCACTTTTTTAATTGATGAAAAAGGCGTACTCAGAAACGAATGGAGAAAGGTAAAAGTAAAAGGTCATGCCGAGGAAGTGCTGAACGCCATCGACTAACGACATCTGCATGACTTGGTTGCCAGACTAGTCTTTGCTTGCCTCACGACTATCAACTTGGGCGCCTAACTGTTGCTGATTATTTTTCAGCCGGCTTACGGCCCCGTTTCGTAGAACTATCTTCCATTGTTGATAATACTTTTATAATGGCTGCTGCCACCTCTTTACCACTGCTAAATCTTTTATCCGGGTCTTTTTGTAATAATTTATTGATTAAACGGGTTGTTAATATCGGTAAGTCAGAGCGCACATCACGAATAGGTTGGTGCTTCACATTCGTTATCTGATAGGCCAGACTCGCCAGTGTATCACCCTGAAACGGTAAAGCCCCTGTCAGCAACTGATACAGACTGACACCAAGGCTGAACAAGTCAGCCCGGCCGTCAATCTTAACCCCGGATAACTGCTCGGGTGCCATATACAACGGGCTACCGAGTATGGAACTGGTACTTGTCCCGCTTGCGCCGGCAGCACGGGCAATTCCAAAGTCGGTAACCTTAATCACCTGCTCTTCAGTATTGTACATAATATTACTGGGCTTAATATCACGATGTACCACACCCTGTTTATGCGCATAATCCAGCGCGATAGCAACCTGACGCACCAGCTTAAAGACCATATCAACAGGCAACAAACGCCCCTTACGGATAAAATCACTCATCACCTGGCCAACAACATAATCCATCGCAATAAACGCTAAATCCTGCTCATCTCCGACATCATAAATTGTCACAATATTGGGATGATTTAGCCGGCCAGCCGTTTCTGCTTCCTTAAAGAAGCGCTCTCTTACTAATGGCAATTCATCATCGTTATACTGAGTTAAGTCCATTGTCTTAATCGCCACCTGACGATTAATCTTCGGATCTTTTCCAAGGTAAACAACACCCATAGCGCCGCGACCAAGCTCGCGCACCAGCTCATAGCGGCCTAATACCGGCTTTTCTACACCATGGTTTGTAACAATGAGTGTCCGGGCCGAACTAAAGTTAACCACAGGAGAGGTCTGATTTTCTTCAAGCAACGCCAGACTCTTAATGCGTTTATCCGCCGACTTATAACCGGCGCGACGGGAGTGAAGCTCACGATACAGATCAAGCGCTTTGCCATACTGCCGCCTTTTTTCATAAGCCTGTCCAATCCTATACATCTGTTCTAGCATTGCATCCGTAGTTGGGCATTTTTGCAACGATGCAAAGCTCTGGTCATATTCACCCTGCTCATACTGATAAACGCCCAGCATCCAGAACGCTTCAAATATTTGCTTTTCAAGATTTTCGACACGCTTTCTTATTTTTGTCCTAATTAAACTAAGACTATGAGCCGTGATAATAAATAAAACCACAATCATCATTGGCGTCCAGACCGATTGCACCAGTAACAGTCCCATTTGACTGACAAACAATGCAAACAATAAAAACAGACTTACAAGCAAACCAACGCCGGTTTGCAATCTGGGCAGAATATACAAACTATGAATTAAGAACAAGAACAATAAAACAATGACCAGTACATCTGTCCATACCGGTGAATAATAGACACTTCCGGAATACAAGCTGATCAAACTAAGAGCTGTATCCTTGACCACCGGATCATTTTCATAACCAATGATAACCACCTTACCATCCAGTTGATTTCCAAGTGCATTGTTTAAAACATCAAATGAGGAAATGACTTTGTAGTCTGCTTTGATGCCGGTAAAAACAGAGTAGCGTGGCAGTACACGACCACCCCAGTCCGTTGCACGGAAATCATCTTTATAATCAAGGCCATGACCTGTCTTCCAGACTGGCAATTCTGACGAACTTAATTTTGCATGCAGCAAAGTTAAAATATCAGGCAGCAGTACATTATTAACAGACCAGAATAATGAACGGTATGCCGTATCAAGCACATTGGCTTCAACCGGAATATTATTATAATCAAGCTTCAGTACATTTGACTCATTAAATTCAGGCACTGATGGTAAAATCTGTAGTTTCAGCCAGTTCATCAGTTTTGAGTCTGATGAGTCAACGGATTCAGATTCCAGCATTACATTGTTAGTAAACTGTACCGTCTCCAGATTCGACTTTTTCTGCGCTATGAATATTTTTTTATTTTTAATCGCATTAACTAGCGCATTATCTGCAAACAACATCTGATCAGATATTTTATTAATTTTCAGAAACTCATCTCTGTTTTCTTTTGGCAGCTTATTGATGGCCTGATCTAGAGCATCGAAGTAGCTTGCCGCATTAATGGCATTCAGGTGCTTTTGTTCTGAAATATTCTGCACTAATGCAACAGCTAAAGGCGCTTTTTTTACCACACCCTTTATTACTTCAACCAGTAAGCGATAGTCTGACTGTATTGAGTCCTGAGGAAAAACATTAGGCACTGTAATAACGACTACATCATCTATTTCATCCGGTTTGGCAACAAACTGTGCATCCACCGCAAACATTTTTCCATCCAGCTTTTCAATCACAGGATGATGTAAAGTCAAAACAGCAAGCACGAATAATGTGAGTATCAGAATACCCCAGACACCACCAGCTGATTGCCAAATTAGTTTTAATAGTTTCAAAGTATAATCTTTAGTGTTTACGTTATTTTTAACAAGTTATGACAACGTCTTTGTTACCATCCGCCCGCTCATCTCTACCGGCAAGAAAAATACCAGACCGGGCAGCACTGAACCAGCAATAAAGACTGGTTTATCATCTAGCTGATTCTCATTCCCCACTGCTTATACAACGACCGCTACTTTGGCGGCCATTTTTAACTCAGCCAGACATGCAGTATTCGGCTAACCGGAGAATTAGAAAACTGTGTGAAAAGTACAATTTTAGTGCATTGTTAATTATATTTTATAGTGTTATTCATTGCATCATAGAAAACAATATCAAGCACTTATGCATCATGCTGGCGAATTCAGGTAGTAGCTTCTTTCTCCGTCGTTACCGGCCAGGCATTGATAACTGCCTGAACGAGAGTCGCCAGTGGTATTGCAAAAAACACCCCCCAGACCCCCCATAGCCCGCCAAATACCAGTACGGCAATAATAATAGCTGCGGGATGAATTTTAACCACTTCAGAAAACAATAGCGGCACCAGTAGATTACCGTCTAAGAATTGTACCACGCTATAAGCCACTATCAGTGTTACAAAATCAGTCGTAAAGCCCCACTGGAAAAATGCGATCAACACCACAGGAATACTCACTGCTACCGCACCGACAAAGGGAATAATCACTGATAAGCCGACCAGTAAGCTCAACAGCGCAGCATACTCCATCTCCATAATGGCAAGCGGTATATAGGTGGCAAAACCAACCACCAGTATTTCAAGAATTTTGCCCCGGACATAGTTGCCGATTTTTACATCCACATCACTCCAGACCTTACTTGCCAGCTCCATATCATCCGGCAGAAAGCGCTTTAACCAGTTAATAATGTTGTTCTTATCCTGCAAAAAGAAAAAAATTAACAACGGCACAACCACCATATAAACCAGTAGAGTAAACACATCGACCACAGAAGATAATGACATTGACAGTATTTTCTGCCCCATAGATGCAATTTCAGTTTTAATGAGCCTCATTACTTCTGCAATCTGCTGTTCGGATATCAGAGGGTATTGCTGAGGTAGCGCCATTAAAAGCTTTTGTCCTTCACTGATCATATTAGGCAGTTCTTTAACCAGCTGAACCAGCTGGTTAATAATCAGCGGCAAAATACCAAGCGATAACAGCAGAATACTGATAAGAAAAATCACAAAGACAAAAACAACTGACAGCATTCGTGGAACACCAAGTCGCTGTAACTTAGAGACTGCTCCTTCAAGTACATAGGAGATAACAACCGCTGCTATAATTGGCGTCAATACGTCGCCAAACATTACAAAAACAAATGTAAATAACAGCAATAACAGAGCAAGTATAATAACCTGCGGGTCAGAAAAATTCTTTAGATACCAGGATTTAAAAATATGTATCATGCGGGTTTATTTCATACTATTTTAGAGTAAAGGAAAAAACTGATAATTTAGCCAGTGAAGTCACCGTTAGACGACCTTACCGGTTCTGACTAGCCTGTAAAAAATCCTGATAATGTTTATCAAACAATGCTTCTAATTCATCAATCACTTCATCCACATCTCTACCCTGCATAATATGGTCCGTCATCAATGATGACGCTTCATGAAATAAAAGCTTTCTTTCAATCATCGGATACGTCTGGTTCAGCCGCTTAAGAGCAGCCACTACACTTTCTTTTTCAGGCCGTAAAATATCCAGCTTTTCAGATGCAACGGATTCTGTGGTGCCGTCCCGCTGAAAAAGGAATTCAGCAAAGTCCATCAGGCTTTTGCGTGATGCCGATGGCAATGCTTCATAAATATCACTAATGTTCATGTGTTTCAGAAACCGTTATTCTGGCCCCTGATGATCACGACAATAGTTCTGTGCAAATTCAAGCATATCTTCCATTACATGTGCCCTGAATTTATTTCGCTGGCGAACAAATGAGAAAGGTCTTTGTAACGGCGGATCCAGTGGAATGGCTATCAATGTGCCTAACTTGAGCTCTTTATTAATAGTGACTAGCGACATAATCGACAGCCCCATGCCCGCTTCAACAGCACCTTTAATAGACTCCGGGCTGCCCAGCTCCATACACATGTCAATGTCGTGACTATTGTGATGTTCTTGCATATAGGCTTCGATAACTTCGCGCGTACCTGAACCTTTTTCCCGGCAAATAAACGGGTATGCCATCAGCTCTTCGGCTGTGAGCTTATCTTTACCGGCCAGATCATGGTTATGTGGCACAATCACCACAAGTTCATCAGCACGACAAACCTCTACATCCAGATTTTTATTGTTTACAGAAGCCTCAACGATGCCCAGATCGATCTCATTGTTTTCAATCATTGAGACAATGCCTTCAGTATTTGATACTTTGAGTCGAATATTGACTTCAGGGAACGTCGTTTTAAAATCGCCCAACAATGCCGGTAACATGTACTCTGCAATGGTTGTACTGGCACCTAAATTAACAACACCGCTAACATCACCCGTCATTTCCCTGACAGCGTCTTCCATTTTATCGTACAGTTCAAATATTTTTCCTGTGTAGGAATAAACTTTTATACCGGCTTCTGTAAGACTGACCCGGTTATGGGTACGGTCAAATAAGCGCGTATTAAACTGTTCTTCCAGTTGCCGAATTTGAAAAGTAACCGCAGGTTGGGTCATATGCAGTGATTCGGCAGCCTTGGTGAAATTTAACAGGCGCGCTACGGTAAAAAAAACCTTTAATCGTCTATCAGACATACGTCCTGCTCTCTTTTATTATTGTTTCCTAATATTTCTCATCGCAGATCAACTGCACCGCTGCAAACCATAAATGCAACTTATATAACTATACCCCAAGGTGATTCGGATGAACACATTCATATACAAAAAGACTTTTTCAAGGGTGCCTTGCAGCCAACCTTAAAGAGGAAACAATATCCTTTCAAAACAAGGATGTTAATCCCTCTTTTTGGCTATTACAGCCTGTTTTTCATCAGGCTGTAATACATGACCGGAATAATCACCAGCGTCAGCATGGTTGAGATAAGAATACCAAAAATCAACGATACAGCCAGACCACTGAAAATAGGGTCATCCAGTATAAAAACTGCTCCCATCATGGCCGCCACACCGGTCAGAATGATCGGCTTGGCTCGCACTGCAGACGCCAGAATAACGGCTTTCTGGAACTCAACACCCGCTTTCAACTGATCATTAATAAAGTCGACCAGTAATATTGAGTTTCGTACAATGATGCCCGCCAGCGCGATCATCCCGATCATGGATGTGGCTGTGTACTGGGCATTCAATATTGCATGGCCCGGCATCACGCCAATAATTGTCAACGGAATAGGCGCCATGATAATCAGCGGCACAAGGTATGAGCGGAATTGCGCCACCACCAGCAAATAAATCATTAACAAACCAACAGAATAGGCGATACCCATATCGCGGAAAGTTTCATAGGTGACCGTCCATTCACCATCCCATTTCAGACTAAACTCATAAGGGTTTTCCGGCTGATTAATAAAGTAGTTATCTAATGCCAGAGCGCTAATAATATCAAACATGCCATACAATGGACTGTCCAGCTCACCTGCCATATCAGCCGTGACATAAACCACGGGCAACAGATCTTTATGGTAGATACTGTATTGTCGCGTTGTGTCCACTACCGTGACCAAATCCATTAACGGAATTAAAGCGCCATTGACACTGCGAACCTTAATACTCATTAACGCATCAATATCGGACTTTTCAGCAACCGGTAGTTCAACCCGAATCGGTACCGCATACTTCGCATTACCCGAGTGTAAAAAGCCCATATCCTCACCCCGTAACAAGGTACTTAAGGTACTGGAGATGGTTTGCTGACTAACACCCATTAATGCCGCCAGGTTACGGTCGACTTTCACAATATAGCGTTTGGCAGGGTATTCAACACTGTCATCAACATCGACAATATCCGCTGTTTCTGCAAACACTTTTCTGACTGATTTAGCCTGCTCGATCTGACCTTTATAATCCGGACCATAGATTTCAGCTACCAGCGGTGACATCACCGGCGGGCCGGGAGGCACCTCAACCACTTTGACATTGGCGTTGAGCTTTAGCCCGATCTCTTTAAGCGGCTGACGCAATGAAGAAGCCACCTCATGACTCTTACGCTCTCTAAGGTGTTTGTCGACAAGGTTAACCTGAATATCACCCACATTGGCTTCACTGCGCAGATAATACTGTCTGACCAGGCCATTAAAATTAATCGGTGCAGCCGTCCCGGCATAGCTCTGATAGTGACTAATTTCCGGCACCTGCTTTAAATAAGCAGCCAGTTCATCCAGCACACGTTTAGTGTGCTCAAGGCTACTGCCTTCCGGAGTATCCACCACGATCTGGAACTCAGACTTATTATCAAACGGCAGCATTTTAAGCACCACGCTTTTACTCACCGCCAGCGAGATCGATGCCAAAATAAGGAATACAACGCCAAAAGTCAGATACCAGCGATTACGCTTTTGCTTTTCTCCATATACAAAAGGACTCATTACCCTGGTAAAAAAGCTCAGCGATTTATTTTCAGCCGCATCGTCATGATGAATATTATCAGTACGCAATAGCTTCAGTGCCAGCCAGGGCGTGATGATAAAGGCGACAGCCAGCGAAATCAGCATCCCCATACTGGCATTGATTGGAATCGGACTCATATATGGTCCCATCAGACCACTGACAAACGCCATTGGTAATAATGCGGCAATAACAGTAAATGTCGCCAGTATGGTTGGCCCGCCCACCTCATCAACCGCGAGTGGAATGGCTTTAACCAGATCAACGCCTTTGTGTGTCATATGCCGGTGAATATTTTCGACCACCACAATCGCATCATCGACCAGAATACCTATTGAGAAGATCAACGCAAATAACGAAACCCGGTTTAATGTAAAGCCCCATGCCCATGATGCGAACAAGGTAATTGCCAAAGTAATCGCAATTGCCAAACCCACAATTATCGCTTCGCGAAAACCCAAAAACCACCAGATTAACAACACCACAATCGCTGTGGCGAAGAATAACTTACCAATGAGTTTTTTTGCTTTAGCATCGGCAGTTTTACCGTAATCGCGGGTAACCGCATACTTGACGCCATCCGGGATATAAATCCCTTCCAGCTGCTGCATGCGTTCGGTCACCTTTTCTGCAATCTGCACGGCATTTGAGCCCGGTTTTTTTGAAACCGCAATCGTTACCGCAGGAAAGTCACCTTTTGATGAAATACCCGCACCCTGCGCAGACATACCGGTGCCCATCGAGACATAAGACTGCGGACTATCAGCACCAAAACGAACCGTAGCAACATCACTCAAGTACACCGGTTTATTGTCTTTGATGCCAATAATCAGGTTAGCGACTTCAGTATCATTTGCCAGAAACTGACCGGCTGTTACCGCTATTTCCTGGTTGTTATTAACCACAAAACCCGCATCGCTGGACTGGTTTGAGGCATATAATGACAACCTTAAGTCATCTATTGAAATATCGTAAGCCGACAGACGCTGCGGATCGATCAGTACATGCACCGCTCGCTCCGTGCCACCAATGGTGTATACATTACGGGTATCCGCAACACGTTTAATCTCGGCTTCAATGGAATGAGCGACCTGGGTTAAGTCATACGCTCCCTTGGTTTCATCCTCTGTCCATAGCGTTAAGCTGACTATTGGAACATCGTCAATTCCTTTGGGCTTGATGATCGGCTGACCAACACCAAGATTTTGCGGCAGCCAGTCCTGATTTGAAAAAATCTTATTATACAGTCGCACAATGGCCTGTGAGCGATCCTCACCCACTTTATATTGCACGGTAAGCACAGACATTCCCGGACGGGATACTGAGTATATATGATCCAGCCCGCTAATTTCCGATAACACCTGCTCCGCCGGCGTGCTAACCAAGTTCTCCACTTCTGTTGCAGTAGCACCGGGAAAAGGAATAAAAACATTGGCGAAGGTTACATCAATTTGCGGCTCTTCTTCACGAGGCGTAATCGCCACTGCAAACACACCCAACAGGAAGCCAATTAAAGCCAGTAATGGCGTGATTTCTGTTTGTAAAAACTTCTTAGCAATCTGCCCCGAAATACCCAAAGCCATTATTATTCTCCCTGTGATTGTGCCTTGATAGCAACAGCAGCCAGATTAGGCTGGGTAAGCAGCTTTTCACCCACTTGCAAGCCCGCTAATACAATTTGTTGATCACCGTGAATCCGCCCCAGGCGCACCTGCCGCAAAGACACTTTTCCGGTCTTATCCATAATATAAACCGCACTTAATTCACTGCGATGAATTACACTGTCTGCTGGAATTGCAATCTGCTCTTTTTCACCGGTTATCAGCCCCACTTTCACAAACATACCCGGGTATAACTGGTATAGATTTGAGAACACCAGCGCTCTTAACTGAAAACTATGTGTCTTGCTATCGGCTACAGGGAAAATCGTCAGCTGATCAGATGAGACACTGCTACCATCTGCAAGCAACACCTCAACCGTTGATAACTGACGCACTTTATTGATAAGGCGCTGTGGCACCTGAACGTTAAATCGCAATGCATCCTGTTGCGCAACACCGCTGACAATCGCCTGCCCCATCTGCAATGTTTCACCTACTTCAATATGGCGCTTCGTCAGCGTGCCGCTAAACGGCGCCCGAATCACCGTGTGCGCCAGCTGTTCTTTGGCTTCATCAAAGCGGGCATGCGCTGCATTTAACTGCGCCTGAGCCGACTTTAAACCGGCATCAGTCTTATCTTTTAACGAAGCCGCTACCAGCTGCTGTTCATACAATCCGCTGACTCGTTTATGCTCAAGTTCAGCTTCCTTAGCCTGAGCTTTAGCCGCATCCAGACCAGCACTTGCCTGCTTAAAGCGCGCTTTTTGCTCGGTATCGCGCAACACTGCAATCACACTGCCTTTCTTAACAAAGTCATCAACATCATAGTTAAGCTTAATGACACGGCCCGAAGTCTGGGAAAACAACGTAGCTTGTTGCACCGCTTCAACTACACCATCCAGATAAATCTTTTGCTTAACAGGCTTCGATGTGATTTCCACTGCCGTTAAATCATTAGCCAACAATGAAAAAGGCGCTGTGAAAAGCAGCATAAAAAGAATTATTTTTATATTTTTCCCGGACACAATAGCATCTCCTGATTGAGCAACATTAGAAAATTATAATATACTAATTTGTATTATTTACAAGCTTTTACACAGTATAGGACACCGTTTGATATCTTATCTTTACAACTTGGCACAAATACTATCGCAATCTAACCATGAGTCATCTATTATTGGCGAATAATAAAATATACACAGGATAAATAATGACTCGCCATTTCTTAGCCTCTCTGACCGCTATTCTATTACTGCTCACTTGCGGCTACGCATCAGCTGCTATTTATAAATGGCGAAACGAAGAAGGCCAGATTAATTATGGGTCAATGCCACCACAGGGCGTTGCGGCAGAAAAAATGGGGGTCAGTACAAAATTCACTCCACCACCGGCTAAAAACATCAGCAATAGCACCACAAAAACCGATCAAACCACAACCAGCAAAAAAGATAAAGACCCATACACTCAAGCACAACACGACAGTCTGTGCGAGACATCCAAAAAGGATCTGGCCAGCCTGAATCAGGGCGGCCGCTTACGGGTTAAACAAGATGACGGTAGTTCTGCGGTCATGACTGATACCGACAAGGAAAAGCGCATAAAAACCATGCAAGACATGATGAAAAAGCACTGCAAATAAGCCAGACTAACACCTTAGTTCAGCGACTTCCGATCCTGCTTCAGTGTAGTTAACAAACAGCAAGCGACCAACTCAACATCAATTGTACTGCCTCGCGCCTTGCACAGCACGCAGCCAGACTCTTAGCCAGCCGAGCTATCAGCTTAACCCGCTCAAAGCCTGCTGTTTTACTGTACCTGAACCAGCTCAACTCATACAATACTCCCTATTATTTTATCAAAACCCATTAGAGATATTATGCGCGTATCAAAATTCCCACTTTCCACACTAAAAGAAACCCCTGCAGATGCTGAGATCATTTCACACCAACTGATGCTCAGAGCCGGCCTGATTCGCCGCCTGGCATCCGGTTTATACACATGGCTGCCGCTGGGTTTAAAGGTTTTAAGAAAAGTTGAGAATATCGTGCGTGAAGAGATGGATCGCAGCCACGCCCTTGAAGTTCTGATGCCTGCCGTACAACCAGCAGAACTCTGGCAGGAATCCGGCCGCTGGGAACAATACGGTGCCGAATTACTGCGCATGAATGACCGCCACGGTCGCGAGTTTTGCTTTGGGCCGACACACGAAGAAATCATTACCGATCTGGCACGCCGTGAACTCAGCAGCTACAAACAGCTGCCGGTGATTTATTATCAGGTTCAGACTAAATTCCGTGATGAAAGACGACCACGTTTTGGTGTGATGCGTGCACGCGAATTTTTAATGAAAGACGCTTACTCTTTTCATGCCGAACAGGCGTGTCTGGACCACACCTATAATGATATGTACGACACTTATAATCGTATATTTAACCGCCTGAATCTAAACTTCCGTCCGGTACAGGCTGACAGCGGCTCTATCGGTGGTAGCAGCTCACACGAGTTCCATGTACTGGCAGATTCCGGTGAAGATGCAATTGCCGTGTCGGATCAAAGTGACTACGCCGCCAATATTGAAAAAGCCGAAGCCGTGGCGCCATTGACGCCTCGCGCTGCAGCCACTGAGGAAATGAAAACCGTTGATACACCGGATCAAAAAAGCATTACTGAAGTCAGTAATTTCCTAAACATCAGCCCTTCTCAGTGCATTAAAACCTTGTTAGTAGAAGGTGCAGAAGAGAATCAGGTTGTTGCTTTGGTATTACGCGGCGATCACGAACTCAATGAAATAAAAGCCGAAAACTTAGCTCAAACAGCAAAAACATTTACACTGGTCAGCGATGAAGTGGCCGAGCAGGTAGCCGGCTGTAAACCAGGTTCCATAGGACCTGTCGGGCTTGAGATTGAAATCATTGTCGATCATGCAGCTGCTGCTCTCAGTGATTTTGTTTGCGGAGCCAATTCAGATGGCAAGCACTTAAGCGGTGTCAACTGGGGTCGTGATTTAGCCGAAGCGGAAACGGCTGACCTCCGTAATGTTGTCGAGGGTGACCCCAGTCCGGACGGCAAGGGCACACTCTCAATTGTTCGCGGCATTGAAGTTGGCCACATTTTCAAACTCGGGCAGAAATACAGCGAGGCTTTAAACGCCAGCATTCTCGATCAGAACGGTAAACAGCAGACCATGACCATGGGCTGTTACGGCATTGGCGTGTCACGCGTTGTCGCCTCTGCCATTGAACAAAATCACGATGAGAACGGCATCATCTGGCCAGCATCCATTGCTCCTTTTGATATTGCGATAGCACCTATTAATTTGCAAAAATCTGAAGCGCTGCAAATCGCCTGTGACAAACTTTATGAAGATTTAACTGCCGCCGGATACGAGGTGCTTTATTACGATACAAAAGGCCGCTTAGGTGGCATGCTGGCCGACCTGGAATTAATCGGCATCCCGCATCGTCTGGTAATTGGCGACCGAGGACTCGAAAGCGGCATGATTGAATACAAGGGTCGTCGCGATGAAGACAAGCAGGAAATTGCGCTGGACTCTGTACTCGACTTCATTCAGCAACACCAATAATAAATGTTAAAGCTACTAGGTGGCCTGTTACTGGCATTCAATCTGAATATAGTCACAGCTGACGCCACAACTAACGACCAGTCTGAACTTCGCTTGCTATTACAACAGGCCATCGAAAGTTCAGACAGTTTTAAAGATCGCTTCGATGCTGAAGTTTGGTTACTGGATATGTCGAGTCGCTTAAAAAAGCTTCTGCCGGAAAAAAAAGAACGCATCAATCTTTTAAAAGTTGTTCATCAGGAAGCCAAGCGCAGCGACTTACACCCCGAACTGGTACTGGCTGTCATTCACATCGAAAGCCGTTTTGACCGTTTTGCCATCTCACGCGCCGGAGCACAGGGCTTAATGCAGGTCATGCCGTTCTGGCTAAAAGAAATTGGCCACCCCGAAGATAATCTGGTTGATCTTAAAACCAACTTACGAATGGGCTGCACAATCCTCAAATATTATCTCGATAAAGAAAAAGGCGATCTGGTCAGAGCACTGGCACGTTATAACGGCAGCACAGGCCGGCGAGTTTATTCAGACAAAGTATTAGATATTTTAAGAACACACTGGTTTAAACGATAGTTAAACCAGTGCCGTTTATATAACACCTGCCTCAATCCAACCGACAAAGTTAAAGCACTGAACGCAGCGCCAGCTTTTCCGGAAACGGCTGCAGATAATACTGCTGACCGATATAGCTTTGCGGATTCACCCGCAAGTGATGTCGCAATAATGTAATCGGTGTAATCAGTGGCAATTGTTTTTGCCGGTAAGCCTCATATACCGATAACAGTTCCTGTTTGTCTTCACGACTCAATACCTTCTTTAAATAACCCTGAATATGTTGCAGGACATTGACGTGACGCCCCGGCGGAGTCATCAGCTTCATCACTTCCATGAAACGTTTTATATAAGCGGCTCTGCGCTGCAACAAATCGGTAGCCGTAGTGCCCGCTACCATGCGACCCAGCTCCTGATAATAACTGCTGCCTCGTGCCATCAGCATGAGTTTGTGTCTGGAATGAAACTCAATGAATCTCTGTACATTATTAGCGCCTTTTTCTAGCGCTTTCCAGCGTCGATAGGCAAACAGCCGTTCAAAAAAGTTTTCACGTAACGCCGCATCATTTAAGCGACCCTCCTCTTCAACCGGGATCAGCGGATAACGTTCCATAAAGGCTTTTGCAAACACCCCGGTCGCATCATAGTTCCTGAAACCCTCTTCATTAACAACCACTGGCACACGAAACACACCGCAACTGGGTGAGCCTTTTTTAAAAATAAAACCATCCAGATGTGATAACTCTGAGAGTTTTTCAGCAGCATAGTTATTCATCTTTTCTGTCAGGTCAGTATCAGGATCTTTGCTGACAACCAAGCGCACTTCATCATCCTTCATGCGCAACTGTATGCTCGGGCGCGGCACGCCTAAACCGATAGCCATTTCCGGGCACAGCGGCAAGAGCTTCATATGCTCGGACAACGATGAAGTAATAAAACGGTCATGTTTATGACCACCATCAAAACGCACTGGCTGACCTGCTAAGCAGGCACTAACACCGACCAGTGGTAATTCTGTTAACTCGTTCTGTTTGTTCATTGCGTCGCTCCTTCTGCAACTGCAGAATATTTGCTTGCTAAAAGCTGATTCTGTTGTTCA
>Ga0224506_10001865_pt1 | contig 14814 bp, 15 predicted proteins | sample SF_Jan12_sed_USG_2_FD_169108 | JGI IMG/M metagenome (GOLD analysis project Ga0224506, IMG submission 169108) | Sediment microbial communities from San Francisco Bay, California, United States - SF_Jan12_sed_USGS_8_1 | ecosystem: Environmental > Aquatic > Marine > Sediment | place: USA... | reverse complement strand
GTTCTTCCTGCGTTATGTGCTTATGCCGCACACTCAATGCCGAGGTGAACGCCTCGTCACCGAGCCTCATCAGCAGCGCGTGCGCCTCCCGTGCCTCCATGGTCCCCGGAAACTTGCGAAGAATCTTCATGCTGATGGACCTGGCTTGCGCAGCATTCCGCCTGTTGGCGCGCGACTCACCATAACTGATGTTGTGAAAAGCGAACTGCGCTTCGTGGAGGAGTTGCTCGGCATTCGCCATCGGTTACTGGATTCCATCGGTGCGCGCGAAGCGATTATGATGACACAATGCTAATCGGACGCAACAAGAGTCTGGCCGCGGTCATTGCGTCCATGGTCATTGTCAACCTCGTTTACGGCCTGACCTTGCCGCTGCTGTCGCTCGTTCTCGACGCGCAAGGGGTGAGTAAGACCGCCATCGGCCTGAGTATCGTGATCCAGGCCAGCGCCGGCGTGCTCATCGCGCCATTTGCGTCGCGCTTCATCGTGCGCGTCGGGCCCGCACGCATCATGCAACTCTCTACCCTCGTCGCCGCATCCACCCTGATCCTGCTCGGTACCTGGCAGAACGTGGTTGCCTGGTTTCCGTTGCGCTTCTTGTTGGGGGGAGCGGCGGCCATCCTGTGGTCGGCGAGCGAGATCGTCATCAATGAGCTGGCCGATGACAATTGGCGCGGGAGAATCATCGGCGTTTATGGCTCGGCAGGCGCAGCAGGCTTTGCGCTCGGTCCGCTGGTACTGGTCGCCACGGGTACGTCAGGCCTGTTGCCGTTCGCGGTAACCGCCGGGTTGATCATCCTGGCGAGCGTCCCACTGCTATGGCTTCGCAACAAACCATCGGCGGCGGCGGATCGCAGCCACACGAGCCTGTTGCATATTTTCCGGCTCGTGCCCTACATCATGCTGCTCAACCTCACCTATGCAGCCGCAATCGAGGCGTTCGTGGCCTTCTTCCCCCTGTTCGGCATCCATCTCGGCCTTGGCGAGGCACGCAGCCTGTCGCTGCTGACCACGTTTGCCCTCGGCGGCGTGTTCCTGCAGTTGCCGCTTGGCTGGCTTGCCGACCACGTCCGGCGACACAGCCTGCTGTTGTGGTGCATCCTGCTCACGATGATTGGATTTGCGGCGATGCCTCTGCTGATCACGAAGCCGGTCGCCGGCCCTGTGTTCGCTTTTGCGCTCGGCGGCATCGAGGGCATGATCTATGCGCTGGGCATCATCCTGCTGGGTCAGCGTTTTCGCAGTTCCGAGCTGGCCGCCGCGAGCGTGCTCTACACCGGCATGTGGGGCGCGGGGATGATGCTGGGCCCGTTCCTGATCGGCGCCGGCATGGACCTGTTTGGCGATGCTTCGATGGCCTGGCTGATTGCCGCGTTCTATTTGTGCTACCTGCCCGCCTTCTGGTTCTCACGACGAACGAGGCCGGCTGTCGGCTAGCGTTCCATCAGCCCCAACACCAGCGCCACGAACAGAAGCGGTGGAATGACGTAACGCATCATCGCGTTGGCATACACATAGAACAGGCCGTCGCTGATACCCATACCCGCAAGCTTGGTCTTCTTTGGCACCAGCCACCCAAAGAAGATCGACGTCAGTGCCGCACCGAGGAGCAGCAGGATATTCGCGGCGAACCACTCGAGCAGATCGAAAATCGTCTCCTCTGCCAGTGCGGGAACAAAGCTGAGTGGATAGACGTCAGACCACTCGCCAAGCGACATGATCGTCGTAATGCCGATCAGCCAGATGGTGCCAACGAAATAGAGAATGCCTTTCTCGCGCGGAATGCGCCAACGCTCGTCAACCCAGGATACGACCGCTTCCGCACCGCCCAGGCAGGACGACATGGCGGCAACGATCAGCAACAGGAAGAACAGGGCGCCAAACAGATGGCCGCCCGCCATCTGGCCGAACGCGAGCGGCAGCGTCTGGAAAATCAGGCCGGCACCCTCCGAAGGTTCCAGGCCGAACGCAAAGACGAGCGGGAAGATGACGAAGCCGGCCAGCATGGCGACGCCCGTATCCGCGAGAATGATGATCACCGCCGATCTCGGAATGGAGATATTGTCCGGCAGGTAGGCGCCGAACGTAATCATGGTTGCCATCGCCACGCCGACAGAGAAGAAGGCCTGCCCGATCGCGATCATGACGGTCTTGGCGGTCACTTTGGAGAAGTCGGGCTCGAGCAGGAAAGCGACAGCGCTACCGAAGTCCCCGGCAATTGCGCTGTAGATCACCATGACGATGAGCGCGCCAAAGAGAATGGGCATGAGTACGTTGGCAGCCTGCTCGACACCCCTTTGGACGCCACGTCGAATGATCAGGATGATCAGGAGGTTGACCACCGTGTGCCAGAACAACAGGCGCCATGGGTTGCTCATCAGCCCCGAGAACATGGCGGTCGACGTTGCGGCATCGATGCCCTCGAATCTCCCGGTGACGCCTCTCACGAAATAGTCGAACGTCCACCCGGACAATACGGTGTAGAAGGAGAGAACGACGAAGACACAGGCGATGGCGAGCGCGCCCACACCGCCCCATCGCGTCGAACGACCACTGTTGCGCGCGACGACGCGATAGCTCTCCGCCGGATCGCTGCGGCCCAGCCGGCCGATGGCCAGCTCGGTGACCAGCAACGGCAGGCCGATGGCAAAGGCGCAGAGCAGGTAGATGATGACAAAGGCACTGCCGCCATTTTCGCCCACGACGTAGGGGAAGCGCCAGATGTTCCCCAGGCCGACCGAAAAACCGATCGCCGCGAGCAGGAAACCGCGCCGCGACGACCATTGTTCCTGCGCAACGTTATGGGCCAATGTCCGGCTCCAAAACGCCTATTCTAGCGTTGTACGCGCCCCGATGCGTCCCCACCCATGAGATGCAGCACTTCGGCCTTGCTGACGCGATTGAAGTCGCCCTGGATCGTATGCTTCAGGCAGCTCGCGGCCACGGCAAATTCCAGCGACTGCTGGTGATCGTCGTAGAAATTCAGCCCGGCAATCAGGCCCGACGCAAAGCTGTCGCCGCCGCCTACCCGATCGACAATGTCCGTGATTTCATACTGTTTGGACAGGTAGAAGCCATTGGCGTCGCGCAGGCAGGCAGACCAGCCATTGCGGTCTGCACTGCGAGATTCACGCAGCGTCACGGCGATGACCGACATGTTGGGAAATGTTTCGAGAACCTTGCTTGTGAGCGCTTCGTATTTACTGGTATCCAGCGCCCCGCTCTCGACATCGACGTCAACGTGTATGTCGAGACACTTCTGGCAATCCTCTTCGTTCGCTATGCCGACATCGACGTACTTGACCAGCTCACGCATGACCTCCGGGGCGGACTTGCCGTACTTCCAGAGTTTGCCGCGAAAGTTGAAGTCGCACGACACGGTGAGACCCTGTGCCTTGGCCGCCTTACACGCCTCGAGCGAGAGATCTGCCGCGCTCTGACTGAGTGCCGGCGTAATCCCCGTAATATGGAACCACTTCGCGCCCTTGAAGACCTGCGGCCAGTCGAAGTCGCCAGGACCTGCTTCGCAGATGGAAGAACCGGCGCGGTCGTACACGACTTTCGAGGGTCGTTGATTGGAGCCCGTTTCGAGAAAGTAGATACCGACACGGTCGCCGCTGCGAATTACACGCGACGTATCGACGCCGAATTTCCTGAGCTCACGAATCGCCCCATCGCCGATATCGTTGGCGGGCAAGGCCGAGACGAAGCCCGCGTTGAGCCCATAGTTCGCGAGCGATACGGCGACGTTTGCCTCGCCACCGCCGAATGTGGCTTCGAGTTGCGGGGACTGAAAGAAGCGCTCGTGCGCGGGCGATTTGAGGCGCAGCATGATCTCGCCAAGGCTGAGAAAGTCGGTCATTTCTGTTCTCCTCTGGTCTGCGTCGCGATCTTTATGGCCTCGCTCGCAAGCGTTGTTACCTGTTCGTAATCGCCGTCGGCGATTGCCGCCTTGGGTGTCAGCCAGCTGCCGCCGCAGGCAAGCACGCTGGGTACCGCCAGGAACTCGTGCAGGTTGGCAGCGGAAACGCCGCCCGTCGGCATGAACTTCAGTTCACCGAACACACTGCCGAGCGCCTTCAGCGCGGGCACTCCGCCGGCGATCGATGCCGGGAAGAATTTCACGACATCGAGGCCGAGGCTGATCGCGCGCATCACTTCGGACGGCGTCATCACGCCCGGGTAGATCGGCACATCCTGCGACTGCGCCGCGTGGACACTGCCCTCGTCGAGTCCGGGCGATACGATGAAAGCCGCTCCCCGCTCGATGCAGTCGTGGGTCTTTTTGGCATTGAGGACCGTCCCGGCGCCGACGACGATGTCGTCGTCAAGCGCGCACAGTGCCTGCAGGCACTCCAGGGCAGCCGGTGTCCTGAGCACCACCTCGAGTACGGTCAGCCCGCCTTTCGCCAGGGCGCGGGCCGTTGCGATTGCGACAGACGGATCGTCCGCCTGGATAAGTGGCACAACCGGCGCGCATGCCAGTCTGGATGTAATGTCGTTCATCGGCTTACCCCGGAAACACAGTTGACTATCTGCTTCAGATGTTGTTCCATATATGGAACTTTGTTCTTTATTAGGAACTAGAATACCGCGACCAGCGGGAATGTCAACCGGGGGATAGCCGTGGGATCGACAAGCAATGCCTTCAAACTCATCCAGGCGATCGTGGACAGCGGCAATGACGGCGCGACGTTTACGAGCATCGTCGGCGATAGCGGAGTACCGAAATCAACGGCGCACAGACTGTTGCGCGAACTGACCGAGATCGGCGCCATTGAGCACGAGGAAGGCAGCAGAACCTACGCTGGCGGGTTATTGCTGGCTCGGCTGGGCTCGGCGGTTATGTCGAAATATGACATCCGCAACAAGACCTACCCTCACCTCCTGCGTCTCCACGAACAGACCGGCCATACGGTAACGCTGGGCGTCCGGGACGGCGGTCAGGGCACCTATGTCGACAAGATCGAGAATCGCAACTTCGGTATTCGTCTGCATTCGGAGATCGGCAAGTCCTTTCCGTTGCACTGCACCGGTATCGGTAAGGTGATGCTTGCGTGGTCAAGCGCGGCCGAGCGGCAACTTGCCATGGCAGGCAAACTGAAGGCCTATACAAGGAACACGATCACCGACAAGAAAGAGCTGGCTCAGTCGCTGAAGACCATACGCAGTAACGGTTATGGAATCGACGACGAGGAAATTACACGTGGCTTTGTTTGCATTGCAGCGCCGGTGTTCGGCCCGGACGGAAATATTGCGGGTGCCTTGAGTTGCACGTTACCAACCTACGTCCGCGACGAGCGTGGCATCGACAACGAGATCGCACTCGTTGTCCAGGCGGCAGCGGATGCGTCCAGATAATCGAATGACGTCTTTCACACTCGATACTCCACGAGCTCGCCCGATACCGGACAACGAAACGCCAGGCGACAGGCGACCAGCTGCAGGTCGACCTCATCGTGCGCAGCATCGCCGTACAGGCGATCGCCAACGATCGGGAATCCGAGACCTGCGAGGTGGCGTCGCACCTGGTGCTTGCGACCGGTCTCGATGCGCACATCGACCAGCGATCGACCGTCCTCCGTCTTTGCGAAGGCGAATTCGCTGACTGCGTGTTTGCCGTCTATATCCGCGTCCACCCGGCAAGGGTTTTCATGCCGGGAGAAGTCGCCCTTCACCCAGGCCTGGTAGCGCTTGTCGACCTCACGATTTCGAAACAGCAGTGACAGATCTGCGGCGGTATTCCTGGAGTGAGCGACGAGAATCAATCCGCTGGCCGCCCGGTCGAGTCGATGTACCACGAATGCAGGGCGTTCCGGCCGAAGGTTGCGTTCCGCCCAACGCGCGAGGGTACAGTGGTCGCCCCACTTCGACCCCTGCGATCTCATGCCATAGAGCTTGTTCCACACTGAGTATTCACCGACGTCTGCTACCAGCAACGGTTCCGCCGGTTCCTCGGCCAGAATGTCAGCATTGTAGTAGAGATGTATTTCGTCACCCGCCTGCAGTTCCCGCTTGGCACGTCGCAAGCGTTGCGTATTGCTCCCCCGCGTTATCCAGACAGCGCCCCTGGTCATCGCGTCCTTGACACGGCGCTTCGAAAGCCCGCTCTCCTGGTACAGCAGGTTTACTGCATTCTCACCGGGCGTTTTGACACGCACGTGCAGTTCAAGATGCTCAGCTGGCTGGACCATAGTTCAACGTCAATGCCTCTTTGCTACGCCTGAGATTTTCAGCGGCGGTATCCCCGGCGGCGATTGCCACGGCAACATGCAGCGCATCCAGCAAGGTGAGTTGCACGAGCCTGGAGATCATCGGGGTGTAGATGTTCGTGTCTTCGTAGGAGCCGCATCCGACTACGACGTTCGCAACATGGGCGAGCTCGGATTCTCGCTCCGTCAATGCGACGATCACCGCTCCATTATCCCGAGCCTTGGTAAGCGACGGTATCAGCTCACCCCAGTTACCCGATTTGGAGATTGCAAGAATGATTTCACCCTGCCCGGCGATGGAAGCGAACTGACGAATAGTCGCGTTGTCGGTCAATGCGCTGCAGGGCATGCCCAGGCGAAAAAACTTGTGGCAGGCATCGCCGGCAACGTGTCCGGATGCGCCCAGCCCGGCGAACACCCATTGCCTGGCAGCGACCATGTGCGCGACGACTTCGTCGAGCGGCATGGTGGACAGCGTGCCGCGCAAATCCACGAGCGCGCGAATCGACGCATCGACCACCTTGGTCACGGCATCGGCCGTCGCGTCGTCGGCACGAACATCCTGGTGAATGTAACTGTCCGGTCGGCTCAGCGCCTCGGTCAGCCGAATAGTCAGTTCGCGAAATCCGCTCAGCCCGATGCGCCTGCAGAAGCGGATGACGGACGGCTCACTGGCCCCGCTCTCCCTCGCCACCTTCGCCACGGTCGATTCAGCCGCTTCCCGAGGGTGGTCGAGGACCCAGGTCGCGACGCGCTTTTCGGCGTCGCTCAGGCGTTCGGTCGATTCATGAATACGATCCAGCATGTAGCAATACTACAGCTTTTCTGTAGCGACAGATAATTTTGTTGGCATAACCGGGGTATATGTGTAGTAAAATTCCGGTCCTCAGGAGAGTTCCATGGCAAACTTTATTCCGGTCGACGAGTTCGACCTGATCATCTTCGGCGCCACCGGCGATCTCGCGATGCGCAAGCTCATGCCGGCGCTCTACCATCGCGTGCGCGACGGCCAGGTAACCGGCGACAGTCGCATTATCGGGGCAAGCCGCGGCGCGTTGAGTCGCGACGACTATCTCGCGACGGTCGAAACGGCGTTGCGTGACCACCTGCGCGAAGACGATTTCCAGGACGAAGAATGGCACAAGCTGCGGGATCGCATTGACTACGTGCAATGCGATGCATTTGCGCCCGAAGCATGGGATGGCCTGGTCAACATCCTCAACCAGTCAGGTAATCGCGTACGGGTGGCGTACCTCGCTACCGCTCCCGGCCTGTTCGGTCCGATCGCAAAAGGGATGAGCCAGAATGCGCTCGTCACGGAGTCGAGCCGCATTGTTCTCGAGAAGCCGCTCGGACACGACTACGAATCGGCCTACGCCATCAACGAGCAGGTCGGCGAGTGTTTTGCCGAAAACCAGATCTACCGAATCGATCACTATCTCGGCAAGGAAACGGTGCAAAACCTGCTGGCTCTGCGGTTCGCGAATTCGCTGTTCGAACCCTTGTGGCGCCGCGGGTCAATCGACCATGTGCAGATCACCGTTGCCGAAGACCTCGGTGTCGGTGGGCGCATCGAGTTCTATGACAAGGTAGGCGCGCTACGCGATATGGTCCAGAACCACATCCTGCAGCTTGTCTGCCTGGTCGCCATGGAATCGCCATCGAGCCTGCACCACGATGCCGTGCGCAACGAGAAAATAAAGGTGCTTCAGGCGCTGCGGCCGATCTCGGCAGACAGTCTCCGCACGACAACCGTGCGCGGCCAGTACACCGCCGGTGCGATCAGGAGTGAGACCGTTCCCGGGTACATGGAAGAGCTGGGCGGTTCGGCAAGTGCCACAGAAACCTTTGTGGCGCTAAAGCTCGAGATAGATAACTGGCGCTGGTCGAACGTGCCTTTCTACATTCGCACGGGAAAACGGCTGAAGGCCAAGCATTCGGAGATCGTCGTGCAGTTCCAGGAAGTTCCCCACTCGATCTTTCCGGAACAGACATTCAATGTGCAACCGAATCGCCTGATCATGCGCTTACAACCCGACGAAGGCGTCAAGTTGTCGCTCATGGCAAAGGAGCCCGGCCCTGGCGGGTTCGACCTGCGCCCCGTGGCGCTCGACCTCAGTTTTGAAGAAACCTTCGGCATACGTTACCCGGATGCCTACGAGCGCCTGCTCATGGAGGTCCTGCGTGGCAACCCCGCCCTGTTCATGCGTCGCGATGAAGTCGAAGCGGCATGGCAATGGGCCGACTCGATTATCGAAGGCTGGTCGTCGACAAAACAGAAGGTTGAATCCTATGTCGCAGGATCCTGGGGGCCCTCGGGCGCGTCACTCCTGCTCGACCGCGACGGCCGCGCCTGGCTGCCGGAGACCTGAATGATGGAAAATCTGTTTGAGAGTCGCGAAGCGGCGTCAGTCGCCGCCGCCGCAAAGGTCACAAGCGCTTTGCGTCGCCGCCTGGATGCGGGGCAATCGACCTCGCTGGTCGTCAGCGGCGGCACGACACCGGCGCGGTGCTTCGAGGAACTGGCAAAGCAGGACATCGCATGGCGCAATGTCGCCGTGCTGGCTTCTGATGAGCGCTGGGTGCCACCCACGCACGACGACAGCAACGAAAAACTGATACGCGATACGCTGCTGGTCGGCAATGCAAAGGACGCGGATTTCCTGCCTTTTTACACAGACCAGATTGCGATCGAGGAGCAATGCCGGATTCTCAACGAGGATATTCGCCTGGCTCCGCTGCCTTTCGGCTGTGCGTTGCTGGGCATGGGCACTGACGGCCATTTCGCGTCCCTGTTCCCCGACGCCGAGAACCTGAAAGAAGGTCTGGACGCCAACTCACTTACATTGTGTATTCCCGTGCAAACCGCCGCGAGTCCGCACCGGCGCGTCAGCCTGACGTTGTCAGCCCTGGCGCGCAGCGACGAGATCGTCCTGCTGTTCTTCGGTGACGACAAGCGCGCCGTCTATGAAGACGCGAGGAATGGGAACATCAATCTACCCGTAGCTCGCCTGCTACGACAAAAGCGTGCCCCGGTCAGTGTGTACTGGGCCCCATAAGGTCAAGTCTATGAATGCAACCGTTGATCGCGTCACCCGGCGAATCCAGGCTCGCAGCGAACAAAGCCGCGGCGAGTATCTTGCGCGCATCCACAAAGCCGCGAATGGCGGCCCGACGCGTGTGAACCTGTCATGCAGTAACCTCGCGCACGCCATGGCAGCATCCAGCAAGATGGAGAAGAAAGCGCTGGCCGGACACGACGTTCCGAATATCGGCATTGTTTCTGCCTACAACGACATGTTGAGCGCACATCAGCCGTTCGAGACCTACCCCGCGCGGATCAAGCATGCGGCAGCACACCTTGGTGCGGTGGCCCAGCTGGCGGGTGGCGTTCCCGCGATGTGCGATGGCGTCACGCAGGGACAGGACGGCATGGACCTGTCGCTCTTCAGCCGCGACGTCATTGCCTTGTCGACGGCCGTGTCGCTTTCGCATGAGATGTTCGATGCGGTTATCTGCCTGGGTATTTGTGACAAGATCGTTCCAGGCATGCTGATCGGCGCATTGTCGTTCGGCCACCTGCCGGTGGCCTTTGCGCCTGCCGGCCCGATGGTTTCCGGGCTGTCCAACAAGGACAAGGCGCACGTTCGCGAGCAGTATGCTGCCGGCCGCATTGGCCGCGACGAATTGCTCGAGTCTGAGTCCGCCGCTTACCATGCACCGGGGACCTGCACGTTCTACGGCACAGCCAACAGCAACCAGATGCTGATGGAGTTCATGGGCATGCAGTTGCCCAGCGGCTCGTTCGTCAACCCTGGCACGCCCTTGCGGGATCTCCTGACCGATGAGGCGGTTCGAACGGTGCTCGCCAACACGAACCATGGAGAACACTACACACCGGTTGGCGAAGTCATCGGTGAGAAGTCGATCGTCAACGCCATTGTCGGACTGCTGGCAACGGGAGGGTCAACCAACCACACCATTCACCTGATCGCCATTGCGAGAGCCGCTGGCGTCATTATTGACTGGGACGACTTTGCCGAGCTCTCGCATGCCGTGCCCTTGCTCGCGCGCGTCTATCCAAACGGCATGGCCGACGTGAATCATTTCCATGCAGCCGGAGGCCTCGGGTTCGTCATGCGAGAGCTCCTTGACGCCGGCCTGTTGCACGACGACGTCAAGACATTATTCGGCGATGGACTCCACAAGCTGTGTGTCGAGCCATTTATCCACGATAACAAGCTGGAGTGGCGCGGTGCGCCGACGACCTCGCTCGACGAGGACATCGTGAGGCCGGTTGCCAGATCCTTCGACGAAGAGGGTGGCCTGCGACTCGTCAAGGGTGAGATCGGTCGCGCCATCGTCAAAGTCTCTGCCGTGGAAAAGAAACACTATTCCATCAAGGCTCCAGCGAAGATCTTTTCCTCGCAGGAAGCATTCAAGCAGGCCTTCAACGACGGCGAACTGGAGTCCGACTTCGTTGCGGTTCTGCCCGGCCAGGGACCGTCTGCGAACGGCATGCCCGAGTTGCACAAGCTCACGCCATACCTGGGCCTGCTGCAAAACCGTGGCTTCAAGGTTGCGCTCCTCACGGACGGGAGGATGTCCGGGGCCTCCGGCAAGGTACTCGCCGCCATCCAGGTAACACCCGAGGCAAACCGCGGGGGCGCGATCGGCAAGCTCCGCGACGGCGACGTGATCACGATCGACTCCGACAGCGGCATCTTGAGCGTTAACGCCGATCTCTCCGGTCGTGAGCCGTTACGACTGGACCTTGACAGCGCACATGTCGGCATGGGGCGGGAGCTATTTGGCGTGTTCCGCGATAACGCGGGCGGCGCCGAGGCAGGTGCCAGTATCTTCGGGGACGCGACCCGCCCCTGAGGTGGCAGGGTACCGGCGCTCCCCGGCACGCCTGCGCATGACTAGGCCACGGTGAGCATCACCTTGCGCAGCAACGATGCGAGTCGCGTGCGCTCCGCCGCCGTCAGGCCGGTCAGGGCCTCATCCGCCGCCTCCAGGCGAAAACGAATAGCCTGGTCGGTGGCTTTGACGCCCTTCGCGGTCAGCGAGACGACGACCCCGCGCCTGTCTGCCTTGTCGGGACGTCTTTTTACCAGCCCCCGTGCCTCCAGCCTGTCCACCCGGTTGGTCATCGCACCGGTGCTAAGGCCGGTTTCGTTAGCGAGGGCCGTGGCGGCCAGTGCATAGGGGTCCCCCTGTCGCCGCAGCGCGGAAAGAACGTCGTACTCAAACAGCTCGAGACCCATCGGGGCGAGCGCTTCGCCGGCCTGGCGCTGAAAGCTCCGGTACAGCGTCATGACCCGCACGACGACATCGAGGCCCGCCGTATCGAGCTCCGGGCGCTCCGCCGACCACTGGTCGAGAATCTCGTCAACAACGTCCTTTTTCACTTAATCCTCCATGCTTATTATTTTTACATCAAAATACTTGACATGGAACTGGAAAGTTAGATACTTCTTTGACAATAGCAACCTGACCGGATCACCGTTCATGTCAACAGCATCGTGGGACCATGGCCGCATCGGGCTACCCGCACGAACCTCGCCCCGGCAGTCGGCCGAGGACAGCCTCGCATCGCGCATCGCGCTTGCCGATCTACTCTCCGAACTTCCCAATATCGTAACCAAAGAAACCAGTGCCGATACCTTAGCACGCGACTTCGATATCTACGTTGGTTGGCGCAAGGCGGATTGGATCCGCAACGCCTCCAGATCACAGTTACTGTGCCGCATATCGGCAGGTGAAATCTTTGTGTATGGCCTCGGCGACGATGAGGCGAACGAAATCATTTCGCGAGGCTGGGGAGAGGCGAGTCCCGGTTGCGTCCACGTATTTCCACCCTGCGGCGAAGATGACTTGCAACAATGCTGGCGGATTCTTCAGCACGCTTATCATTCTGTTTCGGCGAGAGTCATGACGGCAGTACGTGTCGCCTCGACGCTCCCGAGTTTCTCCCGTACCAGGCTTCAATAGAGGAGCAAGACGATGCGCCCGTCACACCGTAAGTATGATGACCTTGCTTTTGATGAAATCGAGTCGATGCAACGCAGAGCCCGCAATCGCGAGTTAGCCCAAATGCGGATTGATAGCCGGAATCATTTCGGTCCCGATGACGAGGACGACGATGAGTTTGACGACGATAACTGGTCAGACTACGACAGTGACTATGATGACTACGACGGGGACGAGTGGGACCAGTACTCGTAACTAGTCCGGCATCTGTTTGCGCAATTTTCGAACTTCGCTGGCCAGGGCATCGATTTGCCGGGCCAGCGCCTCGCGCTCGCTGTGGGCGACTTCGGCCTCTTCGTGAAGCTCGACGTTGGTCTCCGCATTCAGGGTCTGCATTGAATTGACGATCAATGCAATAAACAGATTCAGCACCGTAAAGCTGGTAATGATAATGAACGGCACGAAGAACGCCCAGGCGAATGGGTAGACGTTCATCACGGGACGTACAATGCCCATTGACCAGCTTTCGAGCGTCATGATCTGGAAGAGACTGAACATCGAGGCGCCGACATCACCGAACCATGCCGGGAACTCGGCGCCGAACAGATTCGTGGCCATGACAGCGGCGATATAGAAGACGAGCAGCAACACGGTGGTCCACCCGTCGTCGTTTCCGATCACGGCAACAATTTCGGCCTGGTTGTCGGACCCTCGATCGAGAACTGGCGCACGCGCTCGCTCGATACGATGAGGTCCCGTACTTCCGTTAACAACGAGGATGTCGGGACCGGCGGCGCATTCACGCTGACAGGTGGCTTTGTTCGCTCGGTCCAGTTCCTGCTTGAACTCGCGGCTCGGCGCGGCAGGCCGTTGCGTGCTGGAGACATGATCGCTACGGGCCAGACAACCGGTATCCACGATGTCAAAGTCGGCGAAACCGGGACCGCCGACTTCGGCGACGACGGTTGTCTTTCCGTCAGGTTGATTGCGGCAACACCGGAAGCGTAGTCTCGTTCCCGGGTGGACGCAGGAAGCTCACCCGGAAATCGACGTCATTCGGCGACCAGGAATTCAGCCTGAAAGCTGGCCAACAGGTTGGGAGAAAAAGCGCCGAATATCACGTCCGATCATGATGTTGACCGGCACTAGAAGCAATGTGATCAGGGTAGCGAACAGAATGCCGAAGCCCAGTGAGATCGCCATCGGGACCAGGAACTGCGCCGACGAGGATTTCTCCATGAGCAACGGCAGCAGCCCGAAGAACGTCGTAAGCGACGTCAACATGACGGGGCGGAAACGCACCACGCCGGCGCGCTCCACCGAGGTCTGCAGGTCGTCACCGGCAGCGCGGTGACGTTGATTCACATAGTCGACGAGGACCAGGCTGTCGTTAATGGCAACGCCTGTCAGTGCCATGAGCCCCAGCATGCTGAGCATCGTGAGTGAGTGTCCCATCAGCCAGTGACCGATCACGGCACCGATGATGCCGAAGGGAATGACCGACATGATCACGATGGGTTGCGTATACGACTTCAGTGGCAGGGCCAGCAGGCAGTAGATGACGAACAGCACAATGACGATGCCGACCTGCAGGCTGCCAAAGGTCTCCGCCTGGCGTCTCTGTTCGCCCTCGAACGTGTAGGTCACACTCGGATACTTGACGAGAAGATCGTCCAGGAACTCGGTAATGGAGTTGATGACAACGGTCATGTTGGTCGTGCTCTGGTCGATATCCGCCGTCACATTCAGGACTCGATAACCATCGATTCGCCGTATCTGCGACGGCCCGCGTCCCGGCGTTATTTCGGCCACGTTGGCCAGCGGAATCCTGCTGCCGCTCGGCGTTGCAATCAGCATCTCGTTCAACGACGAAATCGTACTGCGCTCACCGAGCGGGAAACGTACAAGAACCCGGATATCGTCGCGGCCACGCTGGATACGCTGGGCCTGCAGGCCTTTGAACGCCTGGCCAACCTGGTTGACGATGTCACTGCGTGTCAGCCCGAGCAGGTGCCCCTGCGGAGACAGGTCGATCTGTAACTCTTCCTTGCCGTTCGACAGGCTGTCCGCGATTTCGAAGACATCCGGGTAGGTCGCCAGGTGCTGCTTGAGCTGGTCACCGACCACGGTCAGGGTGTCCAGCGAGTTGCCGCTGAACTGCACGTCGATCGGGTCACCGGCACGAAAGAACGAGGACCTGAAGTTCAGGCTTTCCGCACCTGGAATGCGGCCGACAAGCCTGCGCCAGTCATTGCCCAGCACTATGGTCGAAAACTCGATGGTCCGATCCTGCCGCGGCACGGTCTCCATCTGCACGCGTGCCTCACCCGAACTGACGTTCGTGAGGATGTTCGTGACCATGCTCTGCCCGGTCTCCGGATCGCGCAGCTCTTCCTGCAACACGAGTGCTGCCTGGTAGATCGCCTCGGCATGCCGGTTCGTGACCTCGAACGGCGTGCCGGCAGGCATTGTCAAAGTAGCTGTGGCGGTCTCGCCTTCGATCCTCGGGAACGGCGTAAAACGCGTCCATCCGCTCATGATCAGGGTAACGAGCACAATCAGCGCACCGACGAACGCCGCCAGCGTCGCGTAACGATGTGACGTTGCCAGCCGCAGAAGCGGCAAA
>Ga0224506_10001861_pt1 | contig 14821 bp, 22 predicted proteins | sample SF_Jan12_sed_USG_2_FD_169108 | JGI IMG/M metagenome (GOLD analysis project Ga0224506, IMG submission 169108) | Sediment microbial communities from San Francisco Bay, California, United States - SF_Jan12_sed_USGS_8_1 | ecosystem: Environmental > Aquatic > Marine > Sediment | place: USA... | reverse complement strand
TCTTTCGTCAACAATTCTCTTCTCTATCGCTGCGGTTTTTTCTGCTGCTCCCTGCTCTATCTTGGCAGCGTCCAACTTGTCTGCCATTCTTCTGTTGTCGGCATCTTTTATTTTTTTATTTTGCTCAAGGGCTTGCGCAATGGCGATGTCAGCTTTCTTTCTTTCAAACTCTTTTATTCTGTTAAGCTCTGCCTCTTTCTTTTCTATGTCTAATTCTTCTTCTGCCAATTTTCTTTCAGACTCTTTTATTTTAGATTCTAATTCTACTGTTTCAAGGTCAGCTTTTAATTTTGATCTTTCATCGAGTATCTTTTGTGAAACCTGTATTTCTTTTTCTACTCGGCTATCAGATGCGGCAGATGCGGCATCTTCATCGCTGTCTGCTTTTTTCTTGTCCTCAAGTTCCTTGCGCTTTCTTTCAAGTGACGAGATTTGATCAATAATCTCTGCCATGTCACCTTCTAACTGTGTTTTATTCCCTATGATGGTGTCGTAAAACATACCTTTTTTGGCAGTTGATCTTATTTTTTCTAGCTCAGTAAACTTTTCTTGTAGCTTTTCTATTTCCGTATTGACATCTTTTACGTTTTGCGGTGCTTTTGAGTCACCTGTAAAGAAATCAATCCAAAATTTAACGGGTGTTATCAATAGGAAGTCGGAAAGTCCCATTGCTGCCGCAGTAATCTCTTCTTTGTTATCTTTTATGACAACAGTCAGGTCTTGAAATATCTTAGTTAATTCTTTTGCGCCTTCCAACACTAAAGGTTTAAATGCATCACCTAGTTCCGCTTGGAATATGGTGACGTTATCTTTCATTGTAGACAATACGCCGTTTATTGTTTCAGATTGCTTTTTAATTGCACCCTCAAAGATGCCACCCTTTGCCGACATTGACGCAAATGCCTTCTCGAAAACATCTTGAGTAACCTTTCCCGCAGATACAAGTTCGCGCACTTCTTTTTCAGCTATGCCCATTGTTTTGGCAATCGCTGGCCCGATAGGGATAGCTCTCTCTTGTAGCTGTAGCAGTCTCTCGCCGGTTAGTTTTCCCGCTGCCGCTACTTGCCCATAAATAAGAGCAATGTCTTTTAAATCTGCGCCAGATCCCGCAGACACCTCGCCAATCTTTTGTATTTTATCTTTTATGGAGTCAGCACTAAACCCAAATGAGATTAACTGTGCAGACGCCTCGGCTATTCCTTGTAATTGAAATGGAGTTGTGGCGCTAAACTCAACTAACTCGCCAAATAGCTTTGAAGCTTTTTCTTGCGAGCCAGTTAAAACCTCTAATTGTGTATGTATTTTCTCGACAGATGCCGCAGCGTCTATTGAGCCGCTTGCGAGTGCCCTAAAACCATTTGTAGCAACACTGAATGCCTTGGTTACTGCAATTGCGCCAAGGTTCCCGATAAAAGATCCCATGGCCTTGTCCATAACCTTGGATGATTTTACGGTTTGCTTTTCAGTGTCTTTAAATTGTTTAGTTAGTTGAGTAAGCGCTTTCAGTGCTTGTTTTTCTTCTACGGTTATCTCAACGCTTACTTCGTTTGCCATATTGAGCTACTCTTGCATCCTTGCTTTGTTGATCTTCACTCTTTAAATTTTGCACTAAATTCATCACTTCGACAAACTTATTAGGCTGTTCTAATACTGTACCACTAAAGGGTAATATTCCTTTTTCATATGTGTCAGTGTAATTTATCCAGTATGCCCAGTAGTTATTGAAGTGATTACCTACACAGTTGGTATAATTTAGCTTTGGATTACCTATGTTGTTATGATTTGGCCTGTAAGAGTGCCTTGTCTCTGTCGTGTAATAATCACATGCCATTTTCTTGATATATTTAGCCCTTCTATCGGGCTCATGCTTGTATTTTTTCTTGCAATCATGGCACCTGTACATGGGATTGCTCATTGTCATAAACGTGGAAACAATTTGGGCGTAATCCGTATCAGTTAATGTTGAAATGTCTTTAATTTTTTCTACCAAGATAAGTAAGTAGGGGTTACCACTTCCTTGTAGAACCTCTACTTTCCCTCAGTAATAACCTCTAAACTTATTCCCTTAAGCTCTTTGCCGGTGTCAGGGTCTTTTAATTGTCTAACACCATTAAGCAACTGCCAAGCGGCAATCATTAATTTAGGTTTATCTTCTAGGGTTAGTATTTCGTTGGCACACTCGTCTGTTAGATGTCCGTTGTCGTCAAATGCTAGTGTATATTCATTACCGTGGTAATCTTCTATGCCTTTTACGCTTTTAAGCCCGTATTTAACATATAAAAACTGTGCTTGTGCTAAGTCATAAACATCTTGACCCTTACTAATAAAAGTACAGTTGCTCATTTCCTGCTTTTGCTCTTTGTTAAGTGGTGAGATTGTGAAAACTACATCATTAATCTTTAACTCTAGTCGATCCGTTGACCGCATAATTTTTGCCATGTTTTTTCTCCTTTTGTAAGATTTTACACATAAGAGTAACGAAAAAGCCACCCCGAAAGGTGGCCCAAAAAGAATGAAAAAACATACCTAGTTATAGTGGCGGTAACTAGATAAAACCTAAAAATACTGAATCTTTTCCTAGACTTCTGTGCGCTCTTACTGCAATTGTCTCGCTAACAATGCCATCTGTGTCAGCTACAGGTGCCTCAATGATTTTGCCCTGAGGTATCCAAATTGCTACTGCCTCGGCAAATTCGCCCGCTGTGGCACTTGGATTATATGCATATGCAAAAACACTTACGTCATTGTTGTTATTAAACTTATTCCATGTTTTAGTAAGGTCAGTATCATCCATATATGGATTAATATTAACCGATGTTGTTTGTCCTGTAATTCTTGAGCTAATTCTACCGTCAGCATCACATGCACTATTTAAGTAATTAACAGTGTTTTCAATTGACACGCCCATTTCGGTATAGTCTAACTTGTTGCCACCTAGCCACATACATGCGCTTAATGCTACTGGCGGCAATGCATCGGCAGTAAAATCAGGGCTAAATAACGCATCCTCATCGGCGCGCTCAATGTTTAGGCCTTGCACTGAAAAGTTACATGTAGGCATTTGCCCTACTGACCAATTATCTACACTCATAGACGCAGCCCTTAGCCCGTCAGCCTTTTGCTTAATTGCCTGTGAGCCTAGATTGTGCTCGGCGCTAAAAGAGATAGAGTTAGCAGTATCAGAATAATAAGTTGTTACCTGTGCAACAACTACGCCTGTACTTGGTGCTCCATTTTCTAGGGCAATTGGAAATGTAATGCTAGTGTTTGTTACGATAGATGAAATTGGTCTACATTCGTAAGCACCTGCTTCCTTTACAAGCACAATGTCACCAATTGCAAATGCAGACGTATCAGCAAAGTTAATTGTTGTTGCCGTGTGCCCAGTGCCAGATGTTTGGTCAGCTGCGATTTGCCTTTTACCGCCCAAAAGTGATCTTAAAAGAATGTCTAATGACTGAGGCGCGTCACCTTCCGTTGCACTTGCCTTTAGTTCAACAGGAATAGCCCCTTGAACTTCCGCAATACCAACTCTAGCTGCCTCTCCCTCCACCGTTGACGATAAATTGTCGCGCTCTAAAAGCTCTCTTGATTTGTTTAATTCTAGTCCGTCAGATAAAACCTCTACATAATCTGTAGATGCAGAAGGTGCAACATAAGTTCCTTCTGTTACTTCTGCGACTAGAGCAATACTCGATTCATTCGTTACTACACCAATGGCCATAATTTACTCCCTATGTTGTTATGTTTCTATATTTAACTGTTACATTTACAGTTAGTGCAATTGTACCTGTGCTCGGGTTACTAGGCTCATCATAATCTAAATTGCTAACCAGTAGCACCGAAGCGTTATTTAGTTTTTTTTGAAATATGACTTTAGATATTAACTCTATTTTATCGTAAAGCTCACTTAGTGCGACTCTCTCTTTTGCATCACTTGATCTATTTGTAAAGTTAGAGGTAAGCGTAACAAAGAATATATGATCCATTGTAACCGCTTTATTTGTGCCACTTGTAGATGATGCGCCTCGAGTACCAATGCCGTATCTGCTTTTGTTACTTTTGAAATTGTTTTTCTCTATATCGTAAATATAATCAAGCTCAGACCAACTAGCACCCAACAATGTACCAACTTCACTAGTTAAACTTGTTAAAATACTGCTTGCGCTCATCTTCTCACCATCTGTACGCTATTTTGTGCAAGTATTTCTTCTGTATCTTGTATTCCGTCATCATCCTCGTCAACGTCTAGATAAAATGTATCCATGGCATCACTATATAGCTTTTTATATTTATGGTGCTTTTGCATATATGTATCATCTGGCTCATCACTCGCTGCTAAAAATATCTTTGATAATGTTAAATGAGTTGATGCTAGTTTTACCTGAGATATGTCAAGCAAATCAAATGCAGTAATGTCTTTAAGGTTCCCACTAGATAGTGATTGCTTATGTCTGCCATCTCTTCTTAAGCTTTGAATAATTTCATCTCTCGCAGCAACGTGGGCCAGTATATGACTCGCTTCACCACTTGGTAGGTAGTTATCAATCTCAAATATCTCTCTTTTAATATCTAAGTCGTCACTAAAAACTATATTTAAACCCTTTATGACAACTGCACTAGTCGCAACATCAACGGTTAATTCATACCAGTATCTTTCTAGTGAGTTTATTGTAGTTTTTGCTTCATTTACTTGGTTTCTATCCCATGTAATAAAGCCTGACCTAGATAGTCCTTTTGTATCATCGAAAAGATTATCCAGCTCGGTAAACACCGTACCGTTGTAATATTTCAAAGAGATTGCACTAACATTTGTGTTTACCGTGCCTATCTCTGCGTAAAATACGTTTATGGGCTTATAAAAACCTATATAAAACTTATCGTCGATTGCGTCTATTGTAACAGTTACGCTATCCCTATCGTATGAGATTAAATCGTCAGATAAATCAGTGTAAATAGTCCCGTTGAAATGATGAATGTCTAATTTATTTTTAATTCTTATCATAATTTGATTTTGCCTTTTTAGTTATCAATTAACAACATTTCATAATTGACAGTTATTTCACCTGTACCAGACACAAATAATCCCTTAAACCAAACATCACTCTTTTCTGGGATACCATCTTCCGGCGATACTGGACTGTGACCGTTAGGCCCCGCCAAACCATCTTCTATGGACTTTGTAATAACTGGCCCAAAAGGTGCGGTTGTTACATCTGCCCTTTCTCTTTTTATAAAGTGCACTGAGCCTATTTTATTTGCCGCTGTGATTACTTCGTATTCCAGTATATATGCTGTCTTTCCTGCGGGTACTGAGTAATGAGAGTTGAATGTACTGCCTAGCTGTAAACCATTATCTGTGCCTATCTCTCCAAGCGTTGAGCCTGCACCGCTAACCCTAATGGTAATTATCCCACTATTTGATACGCCATATGTGCCTGTATCTTTAACTTCTGCCTTTCTTACACGTATAAAACTTTTTGTAGTTGGTAATGTTGCCGTGATGCCGTTCATTGTAATATCTTCTTGTATCACGTTCCAATTTTCATCAAGACCATGAACTGTTATCACTCGTGTACCAATACCCACTGCGTCATCATCTGCACTAGTTGATATTGCCTCGATTGTAACAGGCACTTGCAAAAATGTTAGATTGCCAGTGCCTTTCCATATATCCACGGCGGTTGTACCTGCTGACGGGTTATGAGAAAAGACGTGCTCTATTGCGTGTCCTGCTACATTTCCTCTTTGAATTTCAAGAAGGAACCAGCGCGGCGATGTTTTGAGCATATACTCTGCGCCGCTGTTTGCATTAACACGATCTGCCGATTTTCTTAATGCCTCGCCCCAGTTATCGTCCACACTCATGACAGTTGATCCAAGTCGATATTTATTATTCTTTTTCTTTCTAAATTAACACTGTCTGGATAGACAAAATATAGATACCAAATGTTTTTATTTATTACGGGATTGCCCTTAACTTCGATTTTATACGGCAATCGCCACACAAAGCCTAATAGCTTATCAATGTCTTTTGATTTTATGTAGGCAAGTTTAGTATGTTTTTCCATAATAAAAAGGGACGTAGTCACATTCATGACTGCGCCCCTATCCTAACTATTAAGCAGGGATATAGTAACTTACTCTAAATACAATTTTACCCGCAGTAAGAGTTGCCGCAGCAATAGAAACACTAAAGTTTCCACTTGATACGTATGATGGACATAGTGCTCCTGAATCAGCACCACCCTCGAAAGCAGCGTTAAGCGCTAGTGCTCCGATTGCCTTGGCAGTTCCAGAATAACCATCAACATCATTCCCAGTACCGTTACCCCATGACACTGTAGCAGCGCCACCGGAAGTACATAAAGTCTCTACCCATGCGTGTACGTTTTGAACAATAGCGCCCACAGGTAGCACTTGTGCCCCCGCTTTTCCTGATAGTTCAATATCAGAAATAGCACCACCGTCTACAGAAAAGTCATAGACATATTCCTGTGAAAGTAATTCGTTTTTAAAATTAGACATATATTACTCCTTTAAATCCAATTATGAAATTTTAACAACTCTAGTATCACCAAGCTGCTTAAGACCAAAAAGAAGGTCTACGTTTACACGATTAGCTCGCTTACCATCGCTACCAAGATTAAACACCTCAATGTTTAAATTGTCTTGAATTGCCATAGTCATAAACTCTGGGTGAAACAAGTAAGAAACATTGCCAAGTTCGCTAGTCATCATTGGCTCAAACCCTAAAACTGGAGTTTGAATAGATCCGCTAGTTAATGGTGACCCAGCAGGAATATAATCTCTGCTAGTAAAACCACTGATATTGAAAAGGTCATTGTATTGAGCCGTTCCAGAAATCATTTTTCTGTTTGCTTCAGATACATTCGCATCGTCTAAAAGTTGTTTACCTGCAAGTATGTCAGCAAGTGCCAAAGTTGTACCAGAAGTAAATGCGATATCATGATCTGGAGCCGCCGCACTAGGTACGATGTCAGCAATAATCAATGATTGCATTTTTTTCATGATTGCATAAACTGCGTGCTCACGTAGCTTATCCATCATTGGTAATGACTGTAATTGCGCTCTTTTTGTAACAATAAAGTCTTTAACTAGACGCTTATTGATTGTTAATTGCTGCTTAGTAACAGTAACCGCATCGGCGTCATTTCTGGCACCCTCTGCTAGTTCTATTGCATCTGAAAACTCAGGCACAGTAGATACGTTAACGATGTCACCTAAGTCAGAAATTTCACCTTCATAATCTCTAGAGATTGATTGGTTAAATGGTAATTCGGCCAGTAGTACGTCATAAAAACGACTTGACCAAATCTCTGGTACGATTGCTGAGGCCTCTACGCCCGCTGTAATTAATTGATCTGCCATGATTAGCTCCTTTTAATCAAATGTCTTTTTTTAGTAATTAACTCATTGTAAAGTTTTGGGTCACTCTTTTGTAAAGCGACTACCTCTTTAGGGGAGTAAGACTTTTCTTGGCCATCAAAGTTTCCAGTTTTATTGTTAACAACTGGGTCGGATTGTCTCTTAAACATGCTTGGTCTTTGATTTTTTAAATCAGCAATCCAAGTATCTGCACCATTAACAATAAAGTTTCCGTTTGATGTTGTCTCAACCAGTACGTCAGATGTATCGAAACTTCCTAGAAGATCAATAAGCTCATCGTTTATGCCTGTTTTAATGGCGTGCTCACGAATCGCATTCATTTTCTTGTCTTCTATTACTGATTTTGTAAATTTGTTGTACTTTTCAACGTATGATTCTTTTTGTTCGCGCTCTTTTTCCCATAATTCTTTGTAGTTTTCAGATTTTTCAAGCCTTTCCGTTTCTAGCGTTGTTAATTTATTAGCTAACTCTTCTAGTTTGGCATTAGATTCTTGAAACTTCCTTTTGTACTCATGCATATGGTTTTTAGTACGCTCATACGCTTTAGTGTCAACTTGAGGTTCATTACTAATGTTGTCCTCATTTACTAAATCATTATTCTCAACAACCTTGTCTTGGTCACTCATCCCATCTCCTTGGTTACAAACCGCAAATAGTACGACTATTCGTTATATAGATAATCTTATTGCGTCTTTTAACGCCTTGACAATTCTTTTTCTAATACCTGCATTAAATTGTTCGCCAGTTTTAGGTAAAAGTCTACGTATAATTTTGGATTTTCCCGCGCCTAGTTCATTGTGATACTTTGCTTTTGCATCTGTAAACCAAACCTTGACTGCATCGCCCGATATTCTCGCCTTTAGTGAGTTTAATAATTTGCCTGTTAACTTGAGATTTACAGGGCGTCTTTTCTTTGAAGTTTCCAATTGTTTTTTGTCTATCTGTCGCTTATATGAATCTGAATAATCTTTATATCGCAGCTTGCCACTTGAGCCGTCCTCGCCCCCTTTATGCACAGGTGAAACTCCGCGTTCTATTGATCCAACAATCTCGTCCTTAATAAACTCTTTTACTTCTTTGAAGAATTTAGGCTTTGCTCTCTCCGTAAGAGTTAGCGCCTTGAATCTTTTTAAGTCGCCCGTCCACTTAATCGGCATCGTTTTCCTCAGGTACATATGACTCAATGATGTCCTCTATATCACGCATGATTTCTTTTCTTAACCCTTGTTCGCCTTTAGGTATGAATCTACGCTTAGGCACTTTTGTTTTCAGTGCCCTGGATGTCCACTTGTTATGATTTTCTGCTTTTAGTTTAGATTTCTCGCTTGCATCTTTTAATAAGCCAAATGTAATACTAGATCCCGTATCTGCTTTTGATTCAAAATCATCAAGCATGTCACCGAACAGTTCCATATTGGGCTTTGAGCTACCTGATACTTTTGACTTAATCTTTTTGTATTCTTTTGACAATGACTTAAAGACTTTTCTCTCGCCTGCCACAGGTGACTCGCCTCTAGATAGATATTCTAGTATTGTGTCCTCTACAAACTCGGCTATTTCAATCTTGACTTCTTTCCGGTTGCTCTTTGGCACTTTCTCTAGGTTCAATTTCAGTGTTTTCTGTATTGGTATCGCCATCTATTCCCTGATTTATAATACTCGCCATGCCTGCCTCAGCAAGTTTAAGGTTTTCCTCAGCTTGTTTTAGCAACAACTCAAGCGCCTCATCCCTTGATAGCTCGGGGTTATCTTGAATCATTGCATCGACTTTATTCCATATTCCGATATCGTTTTTAGTTTTAACAACATTCCACTTATCAGCTTCACTCGTAAAGTGTTGTTGCTCCTCAAACTTAAGGGAATACTCTATTACGTTTTCCGTGACTGCATCTTTATATTTAGAGACTACACCAATGGCACCATCGTCATATAAGCGTATCCACCTTGCGGCAATCTCTACAATGTCTTTTTCTTTATCTTTGTACTGTTGTTGCTCATCTTCAATTGCAGTCATTGGCTCTGCATTTTGTATTAACTCATGTATGCCTGACTGCGCAGTGTCAGCACTTAATGACCCTTGTATTGCATTTACACCTAGATCATTTGTACTAAGGAGTAGTGCTATATATTGCTCAGTCATTTTCATATGTGAATCTATTGGCGGGTTTGAATTAGCAAAGCCGATTTGCGGTGTAGGGTCGCCCTCTTCAACTTCTAAGGTTATACCCCTGTTTGGCCCGACTTTATATTTCTTAGGCACACCTTTCCCGAATAGATAAAAGATTCCCATGCCCTGTATTTTTGCGATGTAGTAAATGTCAGTTAGTAGCGTATTAACTAAAATACTACCCTCTACCATGTCGTCGCCACCTGTAGACCAATAAGACCCGTCTTGATCTTTAAAGAAAGACACAAAGGGAAGTCTCTTAATTGGATTATCCGTTGCAATCTCGCCCGTTTCATCGTCTTTTGAAATAATTTCGCCTTTCTCATTACACGTAAAGTGATGATTATTAGACCAAAATATATATTCTTTCTCATCGTCTGCCGGTGAATCAGCTATCTTTTGATTTTTACCGTCGCCATCTCTAAAGTTATTAGCAACACCTGTTTTGGCCCTAGTTTGCGGGTCATCATCTGTTAATTGCGCCGTTTTATTGTAGTGAGAGAGTACCACTGCGCGAGCAATTGACGGGTTATCTCTATCCTCAATTACGTCATACTGGTGCGGTGCCATTGTTTCTAATAGTAATGACCACTTGCCTTCGTTTTCATGATCAATAAAAGGTTTTACATATATAATTGAGTTTCTAAATGCCTCTACATAGCGGTTAGTTTTCTTCATTGAGTTGTTTAGATTTAGGTTATCTACAATTGTCTCAACTATTTCTTGAATATCGTCATTATCTGCACTTCTTGTCGGTGTGTCCTTGTAAACTCTGGCCTTTTTTTGAATCATCTTCTTGTAGATGTTTATTGTAGACACTCGCGATTGCATTTCGTTAACCGTTTCAGGGTCAAGCTCTGCTAGTAGGTTTTCTAGTATGTATTTCTTTATTCTATCCCTATAAATCTCATAACGCTTGAGTGATTCACATTTTCTTTTTCTGTTTTCTGGCCCTTCAATTTCGTCAATGATTGATTTGCGAAACTCGGGATTTAAAAGGTCACTCTCTTGATAAATATGCATAGCTACATTGCCTTATAATCGTTAAATGATTCTTTACTTTTTAAGTTATACTCATGTGTACAATAGTAATCCATAGTGTCACAAGCATGACCGAGCGCCCCGCCCTTGTCATCTTTGGTAAAATCTTCTTTTTGCTTAACCCTTGTGACATCTTTCCATAGTGTAGGGCATTTTTCTTTATTGATAAACAAATACTTATTATAGAATAATCCGTTGATTAAAATTTGTCTCTTTTTTAATCTCTCATTACCCGATGCTTTGTATCTGACATTGGTAAACACTGTACGCAATACCTTTGCATCACTCTGACCTGTGGTTTTTCTGTTTCTACCAGACGCATCTATTGTGATAATTATTCTGCTTTTTTGACGATGGAATCTTTTAACAATCTCATCTCTCATGGCGTAAGTATCTGCGCCGTTTTCTTTTAATATAATCTCGTCGACAAAATAACTTATCTTTGTTTCGCCGAATACTTCTTGCTGCGATATTGTTGCGTGCATATTCCCTACGTTAAAATCTATATTTACATATATGTTTTCATCTAGGTCTAGCGTTTTGTCTGTGCGGTTTTTAACTGAATCAAAGGCATAATAGAATTTATCGCCGCCCGTTGCTCCAATTTGACCGCTTTTAAATATCTTTAACTGCACAGGGTCAAGCATTCCCTCTAGGTGCATACCGTAGTTTTTATCTATGTAGACGTTTTCATCTGTGTCCGATGTATATAGTTTAAAATTATCTTCTATTTGGTTATTAAGCTTTGTTTGTTGCTCAACAAAGTCCTCTAGCCATCCATAAACATCTTCTGGAGTGCCCGCCATTATCTTTTGTAATACTGGCGCACCCGCTACCCTTACACGTCTTAGCATTTCATTTATGCGCTCATATGGGATTAGTGAAAACTCATTGATTAAACAATAGGCAAGGTTAGGCCCTGCAATTGGTTTTTCACCTGAGAATATATAAAGTGGTTTTTTGTTCCAAATAAAGCGATATTCAAAGTCTGATTTGTGAAACCAGTAGTGTTTACCCTCTTTTAGTCCCAGCGTTTCGTCTAGTTCTTGTTGAAATAGTGGGCGTATATCTCTTTTAAAGTCTTTGTATGATGGACACAAAAAACCGCCCGAAAAGCCCTGATTAAGCGCGGATAGTTGAAAAGTTTTTCTTACTAGCCCGTGAGATTTACCGCCACCCAGACCAGATGATTGCATGATGATGTTGGTGAAATTATCGTTATAAACTCTTGACTGCGTTGGTAGTTTTTTCCAATCGTCTAAGTCGATATCCATTAATCATCTTTATCATGTTTTTTAATGCTAACCGTAACAGACATATCGCCACTTTCGCCCAGATTTGCCCTGTATTCTGACCAGTTTTCAGCTAGAAATCTTGCAAAACTTGCGTTGTATGTACCGTCCAGCGTGTGTTGCATTAAGTGATTCATTTGCCACTGCTTCGCGATGCCCAATGCGTGCGATAACTCTTTGTATTTCTTGACCCATATGTGGAATGTGCTCTTAGAAATCATCTGTCTAGCGCAGAAGCCCTCAACCGTTGGAAGTCTCACTGCGCGCTCTATTTGGTTTTTTCCTTCGCCTATCTTCTCTGTCAGCTCTACACAAAAGAAATCAACAAGTTCTTGTGGCAATGTGTCGGTGTACTTAGTAGGCGCACCCATCTTTTTTTTTGATTTTACAGCTTTCTTCTTTGTCATTACAAACTCACTGATTTATCTTCACTTTCAAACATTTCCATGACTTCCTTCTTGTCTGCATACTCTTTTGCCATGCGCAGCTTTTCTAGATCACTTACCGCTTGTTGTTCGGCGTGTTTAAGTGCTGCGTTTGCAAAAGTGTTAGCGTATTCTTTCCCTATAAATTCAAGATCGGATCTTTTTAGTTTGTATGTGGCGCGCTCTGTTTTTTTAACCTCTTGAACTATATTAGAAAGGCATACATTTTTACGCTCATGATTGTTTAAGAAGTGTAAAACCTCGCGACGATCATTAAACACTTTGTCGAGTTGACTGTTAAATGCAGTTGTCACAATAAACTCAATTGATGCTATGTCATTTGTGCCTGTGATTATAGACATGGATTACTCAATCTTGCAGCACGCTCATTTTCATGCATATTAATCATGTCTAATGCGTCTTTACTAAATACGCGTTGCTTAAAAACCTCAGATTGTAGGTATGTTACATCATGAGTATGCTCATCAATTTTATCGGGCACGTCCTCATCTCCAGATGCGAATTTAACTGGTATTTCAATTAGTTTGCCGGTTTTTTTGTTTCTTTTGTGTTTGTAAGCATTTCCGCATTTGGCTATCAGATTTCCGTTTTCATCTTTTTCTACATAGATTTTATGCATATGTCCTGCACTTGCAACACAAGAGCTCTGCGGTTTACCATTGCTATCTACAGTGTGGAAAAAATGTTTATGCTCTAACGGTACCCATATTGGATCATCTAGGGTGTAGCTTAAATTTTTCTGAGTATTGGCGAGCTCAAGCCTGAATAGATCATGAAAAACATCTTTCTGGCCCTTGATCATTCTGCCGTGGTTTTCGTTTACATCTTTTTTTGATGCTTCTAGCTTGGCAAGTTTTTCTAGTAATTCTTTATTGGTTTGCTCTAGTTCTGCTTTTGTGGGTGCTTTTTTGGTTTCATTTTCTGACATCTTGATCCCCTTTTCGATAGTCTCTTACACGGTTATTATCTGATTTGACTATTTAGTTTTTAAAATGTCAAATATGATTTTAATACAATTAACAAATACAAGGAGTATTTATGTCTGAAGATTTAAACATTGAGGAAATTGTTGAAGAGGTAAAAGCTGAAGATATTGACAAGTCTTTACTGTTGCTTGATGAGTTAGCAGCGATTGGTGTTATTTTTAAGTTAGCCTATAAAGATAAAAAAATTGACTTTAAAGATGGCATGTATGGTTTTCAACTGTTGCAAAGATTACCGCAAATTATCAGTGTTGCTAAATCTTTTAGAGAAATTATCAAAGAGGGTAAAGACATTGACCCAAACGAAGCTATTCAAATTGTTGCCAAACTTTACGAGATTGGTCAAAAGATTGAGCAGGCTTAGTGACTCAAGTATTTAGTGCCTTGGTAGCAATTGCCAAGGCTATACCAACTATTGATAAATTTATCCGAGATTTTTACGCTTATTTTACTAATAAGTTGGTTGAGGCAAATAGAGACTATCTAGCGACTCATGAGAATAAGCGTTTAGTTTTAATGAAACAAATTGCCAATGCAAAGGATGACCATGAAAGAATTATTTTATCTATCTTGCTTAATGATTTTAATTCTAGGAAATAAGTGCAATGAGAATGCGGGCGAGTATTTTAACAGGCCGGTAATGAATGAGTGTATTGCCCTTGAAGAGTTGGGCAAAAAGGCTTGTAATGGTAAAATCTTTGAAATTCAAGCGGGCGATATCTTGCCAATGACAAATGCTGATTATGAAAACGCGAGAAAATACTTTTTAGATAAAGAACAATTTGCTTTTGAGTGTGCTAAGTTTGGGCGCTGTGATTATTAGTCTTTTTTCTAATGGCCCATCATCATCAGACATAAGCAATCTTATTTGTTTTGCCATACGCCACGCACATTTATAAGTTACTCCCAATTGTCGCTCTAATTCTTTGGCAGCTACTCCATTTTTAGATTGAGACATTAGAAAAATAGCATGAAACCAAAGGGTTAAGGGTGTACTTGATTTATGAAATATAGTTCCTTTCGTGGGCGATACTTGATAACCACATTTACAAGCGTATGATTTACGGCCTTTAACAGGGTAGAAATCTTTACTTTCACAATTAGGACAAGTTAAGCCTTTGGGCCACCTATTCTTGAAGATGAAATTTAAGCAAGCTTCATCATTTGGGAAATCATTTCTTAGATTTTTGATTGTGTATTTCATAACTTACGCTCCATCAAATCTCTTATTTGAAAATATATCTTCATTCTTTCTTTCTCATAAAAATTGTTATCAAAATACCCTTCTATTAACATTTCTAAATTAATTAACTCTAAATCATCTAGGTGATTAGTGTCCCATCCATTTTTTTCTATAAATTTTTTCATTTGATTTCTATTTCTAGTCTTCATCACTTACCCCAAACCCCCCCAGCCGAGGGGATTGCTACTATCTATTATTAAATTTTATAATCCATTTAGGTGTTTGCATCGCCTTTAGTT
>Ga0224506_10001860_pt1:2500-14826 | contig 14826 bp, 12 predicted proteins | sample SF_Jan12_sed_USG_2_FD_169108 | JGI IMG/M metagenome (GOLD analysis project Ga0224506, IMG submission 169108) | Sediment microbial communities from San Francisco Bay, California, United States - SF_Jan12_sed_USGS_8_1 | ecosystem: Environmental > Aquatic > Marine > Sediment | place... | reverse complement strand
TACCGCCAACCGCCAGTTCAAGGCGGCGCCACGCATGTTGGTGGCGGCCAAGGACATGCATTACACCAGCCACGATGGTCGCCAGGTATTAGATGGCACCGCCGGGCTTTGGTGCTGTAACGCGGGGCACGGGCGCCAACCAATTGTTGAAGCAATCCAAAAACAAGCGGCCCTTATGGATTACGCCCCGCCATTTCAAATGGGTCACCCGGCGGCTTTTGAGCTTGCCAATCGGTTGAGCGAAATTTCACCCGATGGAATGAACCATGTGTTTTTTACTAACTCCGGCTCGGAAAGCGTTGATACCGCGCTAAAGATGGCGCTGGCTTATCACAAAGCAAATGGCGAAAGTTCACGCACCCGTTTCATCGGGCGGGAAAAGGGTTATCACGGGGTTGGTTTTGGCGGTATTTCCGTTGGCGGGTTGGGCAACAACCGCAAACAATATGGCAACCAGCTTCCCGGCACAGACCACCTGCCGTTTTTTTACGACCGCAATAAACAAGGTTTTTCCAAAGGCGAACCCACAAGCGGGGCCGAGGCCGCCGAAGCATTGGAGCAACTGGTGGCGTTGCATGATGCCAGCACCATTGCCGCGGTAATAGTGGAGCCCATGGTTGGTTCTGCCGGGGTTTACATAACCCCAACCGGTTATTTGCAAAAGCTACGCGAAATTTGCGACAAGCACGGCATTTTGCTGATATTTGATGAAGTAATTACCGGATTTGGTCGTTTGGGCGCGGCTTTTGCCGCCGAAAAATATTCCGTCACCCCTGATATGATGACCACCGCCAAGGGGCTTAACTCCGGCACGGTTCCCATGGGTGCGGTGTTTGTCCAAGATAAAATTTACAACACCATCGTTGATGCGGCAGCGGAAAATATGATCGAACTGTTTCATGGTTATACCTATTCCGCCCATCCCATAGCGGTTGCCGCCGCACTGGCAAGCCAAAAGCTTTACAAAGATGAAGGCCTGTTTGAACGCGCAGCAGAGCTTGCGCCATACTGGCAAGATGCGATTCATTCACTAAAAGACGCCAACCATGTTGTTGATATCAGAAATTCCGGTTTGGTTGGCGGGGTTGAACTTGAACCGCGCCCGGGCAAACCAACCGCTAGGGCCTATGATGTGTTTGTCAAAGCATATGAAAAAGGGCTTTTGGTGCGAACCACCGGCGATATTATTGCCCTAAGCCCACCGCTTATTATATCCAAGGAACAAATAGACGAGCTTTTTTCAATACTGCGCGACACATTGGCTGAAACCAATTAACCCCACCAAGCTCCATAAAAACAAAAAACCCGTAACCATTTGAGGTTACGGGTTTAATTTGGTTACACCTACCGCGAAGCGGCGAAGCTGCGTGTGGGAATTATATATGGTTGTATTTTGCTCGGGCTTTGCCCTCCCTGCGCCAAGCGGCGTGAACCAACTACCTTCAGGTTATGAGCGTGCTGTAGCTTGCGGGAACTTGCAGGGTGTTGTCCGGACAAGATTTCGCCTATGTTTGAATCGGTTAGCTATTTAAACTATCTAAAGGTTTTTTGATAAATGAACCCCGGAATATTAGGACTAATAACCGCACTATGCTGGGGTACCGGTGATTTTGCTGCACGCTACACATCGCGCGCGATTGGTCCGGCGCAAACATTGTTGGTTCTTTTTGGGGTTTCTACGCTGGCAATGGCGCCCCTTGTCCTTTCAGGCAATCTTGACTTGCTGTGGGAACCGGCGACCCTTGCCCTTAGTCTGGGCGCTGGATTTGTGACCACCATTGCGGTGCTTCTTCTTTTTATGTCATTGGCGCACGGGCCAATTGGCGTGGTGGTTCCGGTAACGTCCAGCTATCCTTTGCCATTGATATTGATAACAATGGCTATGGGAAAGCTAAGCCTTTCCCTGCCCCTTTCCTTGGCCATGGTTGCCACCATAGGCGGGGTATGGATAGTGGCAAGGGCCGGAAAAAATATAGACTATCAAGACCATGCGCGCGGCCCGATTGGTCGCGCGGTAATTCTTGCGGGAACAACCGCTATAATATTTTCAGTTGCAGTTTTGCTGACCGAGGCGGCAGTAAGCAGGGCCGGAGAGATTGAGGTCGTATGGTTCACGCGCGCGGTTGGTTTTGTGACATTAATTGTGTTTTTGGGGCTTGGAAAACGGCTTAGTCCAATTTCTGGACGCATTTGGCTTTTACTGATTGCTATGGGTCTGGTTGATATGGCCGGATACATTGCGCTGTTTACAGCCCACGGCACTGGCGATACCGCCATAGCTGCCGTAACTAGTGCAACTTACGGCGTGGTAACAATTGGGCTTGCCAGAATAATACTTAAAGAGCCAGTGCGCCCACTACAATGGTTTGGCTTCATCATAGTGATTGTTGGCGCAGCATCGTTAATATTGCTTAACAATTAGCGTGTCAGCATAGCTCAAGGCATTACCGAGCCACCATTTGGCCCAATAATCTGTCCGGTAATATAGCTCCCGCCAGGTCCTGCTAAAAATACAGCAACGGAAGAAGCCTCTTGCGGTTTGCCGATGCGCTTTAGCACGGTTAATTCTTTTTCTTTTTTTTGCCACTCAGGCGACATGTGCTCAAGATCAAGCATGTCGGTGTCTATTGGTCCCGGTGCAATAGCATTAACCAGAACATTCGGGGCAAATTCCCGCGCCCATGATTTGGTAAGTGCATTAATGGCACCCTTAGACGCACAATAAACAGAAAATTCTTCGCGTCCGACAAAACTTAAATCAGATGTAATATTGATAACCCGCCCACCATTTCCGGCCATGCGACGCAAACCCTCGCGCCCACACAAAAACAATCCACGTAAATTTATATTCATAAGCCAATCGAATTCTTCGGCGGTGGTTTCTACTAATGATTTTTCAAGTATAACACCCGCATTATTGACCAAAATATCAAGCTGGCCCAGTTCATCTACTTGATTAAATAATGATAAAATTTGTTTTTCATCCGCAATATCGGCTTTGATGGCGTGCGCCTTACCACCGGATACCGCAATAGAAGAAACAATCTCTTTTGCCTCGTCACTTCCGCTACGATAGGTAAATGCGACTTCTGCGCCTTCGGCGGCAAAGGATTCCACCACTGCCCTGCCTATTCCGCGCGATCCGCCGGTAACAAGAGCAAGCTTTCCTTCTAACTGGCCGCTCATCCCATTACCTCGCCCCGGTCAACATTTATGGTTTGTCCGGTTATGTTGGCAGAAGCATCGGACGCCAAGAATAAATAGGCACCAATCATATCATCCGGTTCCATTAATCCGGAAATGGCCTGCGCAGAAAGCATTTCGTTGAGCAGTTCGCCCTCGGGCCTGCCTTCTTCAATCGCCATATGTTTTAAAGAATTCATGGCGGCATCGGTTTTTACCCAACCGGGACAAACCGCATTGACGTTAATCCCCTTTGGTCCCAATTCTTGCGCTAATGAGCGCATGAAGCCTATGTTTGCGTGTTTTGATGAACAATAGGCCGACATTTCAGCAACCGCAGTTTGCCCCCAAATTGATGATGTTATTATTATTTTTCCACCAGAGGTCATTTTGCCGATCGCTTCGCGGGTAACATAATATGTACCCATTACATTGATATCGATTATGCGCCTGAATGTTTGCTCGGTCTCATCACCCGGAGCATCAATCGGGGTCGGTTTTTCAAGGCCTGCATTGTTAACCAACACATCAATTTTATTAAAAGAACCAACGATATCTTTTACCTGTTCGCGCACTGATATATCACAAATATGGCCTTTGACGTTTCCCCCGGTTTCGCTTGCAAGTTTTTCGGCCGCAACAAATACCGCATCGCTGGTGGCTATTATATGAAGGTCGGCTCCGGCGCGGGCAAAACCACGCGCCACCCCCAAACCAATACCGCGCGCACCACCGCTAACCAGTACTGTTTTTCCAGAAAAATCAAACGTGGCACTGCCCATTGTTTTTTTACGTTCCTCGAATCCCAAATTCACGTTTAATGGCGCCAACAATATCATTTCCTACCTGATTGGCAATAAGGCGCCCCTTTTCGGCTGATGCTCCTTTGGCCGAAATCAGGGCACCGGATTGAGGAACCCATTCTTTGTGCGGTGGCCACACATCGTATGGCCCGCTAACGGCGGGCGGATTATCTGGAATTTTATCTTCGCGCACTAAATCTGGATAATAATGCATCATCAATGATGTTTCCAAAACTGCAGCATGCTCAAGCTCGATGCCGGGGAACCCGTCTGGAAATACCGATGAAAATGTTTCATCTGCAATGAATTCCCAGTGCTGCAAAACCATTATTTTTATATCGCTTTCAGCCAGTTCACGGTAGGCAAGGTCTACCCCTTCGTTTAAAAACCACAAATTTTCATAGTTTCCATCTAAAATGCATATTTTGCGAACACCGTGACGGGCCAACTCGCGAATTACGTCGCGGATAAGATGGCTCAAGGTTGCCCCATCCACACCAATGGTTCCGGGGAAAAATGGCCCCCCGCCTGATCTGGGCATTGATTTATAACCAAAATTTACCGGTGGGGTAACAACGCCGCCAACCTGCGAGGCGATATCTAGGGCCATTGCCTGGGGCAACATAAAATCAACACCAAGGGGCAAATGCGGGCCATGCTGTTCGGTTGTGCCGGTTGGAATTATTACCAAATCGCCAGCCTTTATTCGCTCGGCAAATTCGGGTGACGTCATTTCGGCCATAAGAAAACGTTTGGTCATTAATTTTTTCCCATATTAGTCAAGATGCTCTGTGCCCTGTTCGCGCATCAGGCGCATAATGTGGCGCTCGGCATCAGCATAACCATCTAGCACCAAAACATCTTCTTTACGTGTAACTCTGTTACCGCCTTTAAATTCAACATAATTTTCTTCCAACACGGTTCCCGGATGGCTTGAAAAAAATACAATATGATCACCTAAAAACAGGGCTTCTTCAATATCATGGGTAACCATAACAACCGTTGTATGGGTGGTTTCCATAATTGAAAGCATCAGCTCTTGCATGTTCCATCTGGTTTCTGCATCTAGGGCGCCAAATGGTTCGTCCATCAACAAAAGACTGGGTTCATTAGCTAGCGTTCTCGCGATAGCGACGCGCTGTTTCATTCCGCCGGAAAGCTGTTTGGGATATGCGTCTTTGAATTTTGTTAATTTTACAAGATTGATAAATTCATCGGCCCGCTCTTTTCTTTCTTTGCGCCCAACCAGGTTCAACTTCATCCCATATTCGACATTTTGCTGAACGGTTAACCAATCAAACGAGGTGTAGCTTTGAAAAACCATGCCACGATCACGGTCGGCACCCATTATTTCACGCCCATCAAGGTTTATCAGTCCGGCGCTTGGCTGCTCAAGCCCGGCAATCATGCGCAAAACGGTTGATTTACCGCACCCGGACGGGCCTAAAAGTACGCAAAATTCATTTTCCGCAACCACAAACGATGTATCGGTAACAGCTATTATCGATTCACTGTTTTTTAGGTGAAATATTTTTTCAACATTACTAACCGAAAGTTTTGCGTTATTTTGGTTGCTCATCTTCCATGCTCCTCAATATATGGGAACATGGCCCGGTGCAGGGCTCGGAATAAGTAATCAAAAACAAGGCCAAGAATACCAATGACTATAATTCCAGCGATTATTTCATCGGTATGAATGAACCGCTTGGCCCGCATCATCATCGCCCCAATACCGTTGGTGGAGGCAACGATTTCGGCAATCACCAAGTATGTCCAACTAACCGCAAGCATCTGGCGCATGGTGGTAACGACATCTGGCATTACCGCTGGAATAACAACAGTTCTAAGTATTTGCCAACGGTTACCGCCAAGAGTTTGCGATGTTTCAATAAATTCGGTTCGCACATTTTTAGTGTGATCCATAATTATTGTGGCCATAAACCAGACAACGCCAATAAAAAGCAGTGCTAGCTTTGGCGCATCACCAGTGCCAAACCACATAAGCAAAATTGGAATAAACGAAGGCGCTGGCAGGTAACGCCACGCAGAAACGAATGGGTTAAAAAACGCCTCAACAGCTCTGAATGCACCCATAAGAATACCAAGCGGGATGGCAAATGCGCACGCGGCGATAAAGCTTACAATAATTCTGTATATGGAGACACCAACGTCAGATAAAAAATTGCGCTCGACAAAAAGATTATAAAGAGCGGATAAAACTTTTGTTGGGCCCGGCACCAAAAGCTCGGTAACCCATCCCATTGGTACGGACAATTCCCAAAGGCCAAAAAATATGACCCACATCGATACACCAAGAGCAACGGTTACGGGCAGAGAAATAGGTTTTTTAAATTCAAACCATAATTTTTTTTGCGCTCGGTTGCTGGCTTGCTTATCGGTCATAAACCAATCTCTTCTTCAATAATATTAAACGGTTAAGGATGCGGAATTAACAAGGGCGACTGCTCTTTATAATGGAACAGCCGCCCTTGATTTGTAAGGTTTTATTTTACTTACGTGCCTGAATTTCTTGGCGATATCCTGATTTCGCCAATTCATCCATAAGCGAGCAGTCAAATCCTTTGCTTGGATCATGCGTTTTTTTCATAACGCCAAGCTTAACCCACCATTCATTGGTTAGCTCCACTGCCCTGACAAAGCCACCGTTAATACCGAAAGGCGGGGTGCCGCCAATGGAGCCGCAGAACTGGGCGGATTCATTGAAGTCAAACATATAATTACCGCCTTCAAAGTACTTTCCGTTTGTTCCGGTAACAAATTCAATGTCCTCAACTGGCCATTTGAAAAATTCAGCCCACATTTTATTAACTTCAGCAGTATTGTCGTGCCAATACTGCACCGCGTCCCAGCGCGCCTTGAGAACAGCAAGCGCTGCTTTACGGTTTTTCTTTATAAAGTTGGTATTCATATAAATAGAATCACCAAATAAACCCATGTGACGATATGGCTGTTGCGAAGTATCGGCAACAATTTGTGTTCCCTTAACCGCGGCGGTGAGTTTTGATGTATATGGCTCGTACATATATGAAGCGGCAATGTCGCCAGAAATCATCGGGCCAACACCCTCATCGGCGTTAAGATTCACCCATTCAACATCTGATGGCTTAAGGCCGTTTTCTTCCATCCATACACCAACGAGGACATGACCAATAAATGCTTCAGGGGCGGCAACTTTTTTTCCCTTAACGCCAGCAGGTGTCATGCCGGGGCGCAACACCACCTGATCAACGCCAAACGAAGGGTTGGTAAATGCAACGTTTACTATTGGCAGGTTGTTTTCAATTGCAATTGGTGAATAGTCTAAGGTTGAACCGTAAACATCAATATTGCCTGATGCCAATTGGTTGTGTCCGGCAATCGGGTCTTCATAGATGGTGATCTCAAGGTCATAGTCTGGCAGCATATTCTTTACGCGCGCCAATTCTAAAAACCCATAACCAGGCCAAGAAACGGCGATGCCAACGCGTATTTTTTCTTTAGCCGCAGCATCTGTTGCAACACCAATAACAAGCATTGGCACAACCAACAACCCGGCAATCAAAGTTTTAAAATTCATAATTAACCTCCCAAATTATTTTTCTTCGACAGCCCTAGCTTCCCAAAAAGCCATTGCTCAGCTGACGTTGCTAAAACTCTGCACCAGCACAAAATTGAAGTCCACTAAAATTTTCTTGCCATTTGGCAAAAATAACTAAATATTTGTAAACACTTAATTATTGCAGGTATTACCAATTTAGGAAATGAAATAGCCATGGGCGAGTTACGAGAAGCTGGCAAAGAGGACAGGCGCCAAAGAATACTGGACGCCGCGCGCGAGCATTTACGCACCAACGGTTTTGAGGTAACCACCATAGAATCCATTGCCGAAACCGCTGGGGTGTCTGCGGTTACAATTTATAACCATTACCGCACCAAGGGCGGTTTGTTGCTTGCGCTTGTAACAAGAAGTGATGGTATTTTGATTAAAAAACTAAACCAGTTTTTAAATGCCCATCCTAAAGATGCATTGAATGCGGTGGTTGGCTTTTCAAAAATTATTAACGACCATGCATTTTCATATCTTAACCGCGAAATATGGCGCCATGTAATCGCCACAAGCATTATCGAGGGCGATACAGAATTTGGCTCTGTATACCGCGCCCTTGACCGGGTGCTGGTAGAAATGCTGGAAAAATTACTTAGTACGTTCACCCAAAACGGATTGGTTTCTTTCAAGTGCGATTGCTTGGTTGCCGCCGAAGTTCTTTACAATGTTCACAATGCGCGGTTTATAGAATTCATAATTGATCAAACAATCAGTATTGAACAGCGTGATGAAAACACTCGCCGGGATCTTTCGTTTGTTCTGGGCAATTTTAAAAGCGTATAACTAGCAAGAAATAAGCTTTTTAAGCGATACGGGCGACGGCAAGCACACAAAGAATTTCAAACATTAATGTTGCGCCGACAAGCGCCGTCATTCCAGAAGCATCAAATGGTGGCGCAACTTCAACCACATCACCACCTACAAGGTTGAGACCCTGAAGGCCACGGATCATGACCTGAGCATCAAATGTTGAATAGCCTCCAATTTCCGGTGTTCCGGTTCCGGGTGTAAATGATGGATCGATGCCATCAACATCAAACGTAACATAAGCCGCGCCATCGCCGATGGTGCGCCTTATTTCCTCAATAACCTTTTCCGGACCAAGTTTGAAATACTCCTCAATGTAAATAACCCGCATTCCAGAACTTTCAGCAAATTCCATATCTTCGGGGCCATAAATCGATCCACGGATACCTATCTGTATTGTGCGCTTAGGGTCAATTAACCCCTCTTCCACCGCCCGGCGAAACGGTGTTCCGTGCGTATATTTGTTGTTACCAAAATATGTATCATTTGTATCAGAATGGGCATCAAAATGAACCAGCCCGACGGGGCCATCCTTTGCCACGGCCCTTAATATCGGCAACGTACAAAGATGATCACCGCCTGCTGCCAGTGGCGTGACACCGTTATCAACCAAACGGTTAAAGAATGTTGTGATTTTTTGCATGCTGTCTTGCATGTCAAACGGGTTTACTTCGGTATCGCCCATGTCGGCAACCCGGCACAGATCATAAGGCGCAATCCTGCTTACATGATGAACAGCGCGCATGAAGCTGGATTGGTTTCTTATTTCGCGCGGCCCATGGCGTGCACCGGCGCGATTGGTTGTGCCTGCATCCCACGGAACGCCCACCAAGGCAATATCAACCATGGATGGATCGCTAATGTGCGGTAGGCGCATAAAAGTTGGCATTCCGGCAAAGCGCGGCATCACGCTTGCGTCAATTGGATGAAAATTTTCTTTATCGTTTGACATTATTTATCATACTCAATTTTTCTTACTATTAGCAACGCAAAGCATAATTGCCAATACTGGCCATCGCTTTAGCGGGCGATCCTCCATACCACCCATCGCTAAAAGTTTGGTGGGCCATAGTTATATCTGGGTTATATCTAGCGTTTGATACAGCTTGCTGGAAGCAGATTTCACCTGCTTACCCCGTGCTTACCCGGCGTATTTTAAGCCAAAGCCCATAAAAACAAAAAACCCGTAACCATTTGAGGTTACGGGTTTAATTTGGTTGCGGGGGTTGGATTTGAACCAACGACCTTCAGGTTATGAGCCTGACGAGCTACCGGGCTGCTCCACCCCGCGCCAGTAAATTATTATCCAGCGATTTTATTTTCATCTGTATCGGATGGGCAACGGATGGCTATCGAAATCGGTTTTTTATGTTTTGTTTACGCTGGCCCGCTTAGAAGACCTGGCAGCGACTTACTCTCCCACACCTTAAGATGCAGTACCATCAGCGCTAAAAGGTTTCACGGCCGAGTTCGGGATGGGATCGGGTGGTTCACTCTTGCTATAACCACCAGGTCGTCCAAACGGGCCAACGTGATTTTTGATTTTATGAATGTCGTGTTTTTCCGCTGAATAAGCGTCACATATTTTTATTGCGGGTTTTAACCTGCACATGGAAGGCTCTAAAGCCAATTGAACAATTAGTACTGGTTAGCTACACGCATTACTGCGCTTCCACACCCAGCCTATCAACGTGGTGGTCTTCCACGGTTCTCAAGGAAGAATTAATCTCGAGGGGGGCTTCCCGCTTAGATGCTTTCAGCGGTTATCCTGTCCATACTTAGCTACCCAGCTATGCTACTGGCGTAACAACTGGTCCACCAGAGGTATGTTCACCCCGGTCCTCTCGTACTAGGGGCAACTCCTCTCAATTCTTCTACGCACACGGCAGATAGGGACCGAACTGTCTCACGACGTTCTAAACCCAGCTCACGTACCACTTTAATCGGCGAACAGCCGAACCCTTGGGACCTGCTCCAGCCCCAGGATGTGATGAGCCGACATCGAGGTGCCAAACGATTCCGTCGATATGGACTCTTGGGAATCATCAGCCTGTTATCCCCGGCGTACCTTTTATCCGTTGAGCGATGGCCCTTCCATTCGGGACCACCGGATCACTATAGCCGACTTTCGTCTCTGCTCGACTTGTCAGTCTCGCAGTCAGGCAAGCTTATGCTATTGCACTCGACGACCGATTTCCGACCGGCCTGAGCTTACCATCGCGCGCCTCCGTTACTCTTTGGGAGGCGACCGCCCCAGTCAAACTACCCACCATGCAGTGTCCCGGACCCCGGTTCAGGGGTCTCGGTTAGATACCAAACAACAAAAAGGTGGTATTTCAAGGTTGCCTCCACGTCAACTGGCGTCAACGCTTCATAGGCTCCCACCTATCCTACATAGTTATTCTCTAGTACCACTGCAAAGCTGTAGTAAAGGTGCACGGGGTCTTTCCGTCTAACCGCGTGTACTCCGCATCTTCACGGAGAATTCAATTTCGCTGAGTCTGTATTGGAGACAGTGGGGAAGTCGTTACGCCATTCGTGCAGGTCGGAACTTACCCGACAAGGAATTTCGCTACCTTAGGACCGTTATAGTTACGGCCGCCGTTTACTGGGGCTTCGATTCTGAGCTTGCACCCATCCTCTTAACCTTCCAGCACCGGGCAGGCGTCAGACCCTATACATCGCCTTGCGGCTTAGCAGAGCCCTGTGTTTTTAGTAAACAGTCGCCACCCCCTAGTCTGTGCCCCCCGCCCCTGGTTGCCCAAAAGCGGGGCATGCTTATCCCGAAGTTACGCATGCAATTTGCCGAGTTCCTTCAATACAGTTCTCTCAAGCGCCTTGGTATACTCTACCTGTCCACCTGTGTCGGTTTAGGGTACGGTCTATAAGCTGGAGTTATTTCCTGGGCCACCTTGGCAGCATGCTCAATCCGTTAAGAGCACACTACGTCCAGCAACCGTCACTTCCAGCAGGTTCAGGAATATTAACCTGATTCCCATCGACTACGCATTTCTGCCTCGCCTTAGGGGCCGACTAACCCTGCGCTGATTAGCATTGCACAGGAACCCTTGGACTTTCGGCGTGAGGGTTTCTCACCCTCATTATCGCTACTCATGTCAGCATTCTCACTTCCGATACCTCCAGCATACCTCGCGGCACACCTTCGCAGGCTTACGGAACGCTCCGCTACCACGTACACAACCCGTAGGAAGTGTACATCCGCAGCTTCGGTATATGGCTTTAGCCCCGTTACATTTTCGGCGCAGGACGGCTTATTTAGACCAGTGAGCTGTTACGCTTTCTTTAAAGGATGGCTGCTTCTAAGCCAACCTCCTGGCTGTCTTGGCCTTCCCACATCCTTCACCACTTAGCCATAATTTGGGGACCTTAGCTGGCGGTCTGGGCTGTTTCCCTTTCGACTTAGGACCTTAGCACCCTAAGTCTGTCTGCCGTGCATTACTCATCGGTATTCGGAGTTTGGTAAGGTTTGGTAATCCTGTGGGGACCCCTAGCCCTTCCAGTGCTCTACCCCCGATGGCATTCACACGACGCTCTACCTAAATAGATTTCGCGGAGAACCAGCTATTTCCGAGTTTGATTGGCCTTTCACCCCTAACCACAGGTCATCCCCCCATTTTTCAACATAGGTGGGTTCGGTCCTCCAGTGAGTGTTACCTCACCTTCAACCTGCCCATGGCTAGATCACTCGGTTTCGGGTCTAATCCTACGAACTCAGTCGCCCTATTCAGACTCGCTTTCGCTACGCCTACACCTAACGGCTTAAGCTTGCTCGTAAAATTAAGTCGCTGACCCATTATACAAAAGGTACGCCGTCACACCTTAATGGTGCTCCGACTGCTTGTAGGCATTCCGTTTCAGGATCTGTTTCACTCCCCTTATCGGGGTGCTTTTCACCTTTCCCTCAC
>Ga0224506_10001859_pt1 | contig 14827 bp, 13 predicted proteins | sample SF_Jan12_sed_USG_2_FD_169108 | JGI IMG/M metagenome (GOLD analysis project Ga0224506, IMG submission 169108) | Sediment microbial communities from San Francisco Bay, California, United States - SF_Jan12_sed_USGS_8_1 | ecosystem: Environmental > Aquatic > Marine > Sediment | place: USA... | reverse complement strand
AGAGAACAAAAGAAAGCAGCCATAATAAAGTTACCTAAAATGTACGACAAAGTTGCACGAAATAAGCAGATGATTATTTTGAAATAGGCAATATGTCTTGGTAGGATATCATAAGCCCTGCGAACAGCACTTATTCATATATAAAGACTTAATGCAAACTGACTGGAAGAATCTCAAAAAATCACACCTCATATTAACTGTACTATGCAATTTAGCCTTTCATAAATGTTTATATTTATTAATTTTGTTTCAAATAAAACATTACTGTAACCTATCCGTTATATACTTATGAACTTAGTTTTTCACTAATCGTTCATAGGTTAAGTTTAGGTTTTTAAAAAGGAAGGGTATAAACACTCTTCCTTTTTTTATAATATCATAATAAAAATTAGGCTTACTTTTTTATTTTATTCCGATGATTTCTTTTTAAACGTTCTGACATTACTTTCATATCAACTTCATTCATTTTCTCTAGCGAACGCCTTTTCCTTTCTTTAACACCAACCCAAACAAATCCAATATCATCTAACCATTTCTTATGACGTATCGTTTTAATACCTCTCGAACGTAGACCAGCTACCCAGTTTCCTAATTTTTTATATTTTCCCTTTTGTGGGATATCATAATGGCCATGAATTTTATAAAAACGTTTTAACGCATTTATTTTTTTCTCAATACGGACATCGTCCATATTCCATAAAAACCCTATGTTATTTAGTTCTACTACATATTTATATCCAAGCCTGTTTTCGGCAAACTTTCTACGCATTTCATTTACCCACCTCGATAATTTATAATTATCCGTTTCTCTACCGTATAACGTTTGTGATACATGTAAAGAACCATGTTCTTTTTTATATTCTAAGAGCTGAATTATCCTTTTATCAAAAGGGATAATCGTTTTTGTACTAAAAGGAAAATTAATTTTTTTCAGTAGTTCAACTCTTCGTTCCTCCATTTTTCCATTTTTGCAAAATCTCCTCGTATTTCGAACCCAATTAAATAATTGCTTATTGGCTTTTTCATTGGGGTATACATTGTCATTATTTTCCAAATATTCACAAAGCATTGTATACTTCGTGAAGAACTTTTTATAATTACCGTCTAATTGTTGATTGTGATTTTTATCCATTTTGTGTTTAGAAACTTCAAGAATGCCATAAAGTTATAAATTGAAATTACTGAATACAAATTTTAATCACATTGTATTATGAATTATTAAAAATATCCAAAATGACAATATAATCGTATTATTTATGAGAAATTATTTTTAATAAAATGGATAAATTGGAAAAATTTTACCTTCAAAAAATAATTTTGGAGTAGCATCATTATTTTCTACCACCAATAGCTTGAAGTAAATATCCAAAAATAACCACAAGTATACATCCTACTACATTGTACCACAGGTATCCCATAGTGAGCCAACTAGGAGCTGTTTGGTTAGTGTTTAAGATATGGATTACCACAACTGCAATTTCAGCTAAAATAGCTGCAATAAAAACAGCATTACTTTTAATGTACTTGAAATAAAAAGCTACTACAAAAACGCCTAAAATCGTCCCATAAAACAAAGAACCTAATAAATTCACCGCTTGAATAAGGTTTTCGAACAGAGAGGCATAGGTGGCAAATAGTATTGCTATTACCCCCCACAAAAAAGTAAACCATTTGGAAGAAGATACATAATGTAACTCTGATTCTTTCTTTCTCATTGATCTTTTATATAAATCTACTGTAGTGGTTGACGCCAATGCATTAAGTTCAGAGGCAGTAGAAGACATCGCAGCCGAAAAAATTACAGCAAATAACAACCCTACTAATCCAATAGGTAAATTGTCCATTACAAAGGTCATAAATACATAATCTTTATCATTTGTTTCAGCACTAGGGTTGGCCATTTTCACCACCTCTTTCACTTCTTTCCTAATCAATTTTGACTTTTCTTCTAGAGATAATACTTTCTCTCTTTCAACGCTAATTTTCACATCATCTTTCTCATTTACTGCTGTAATAAGTCCATGGATGGCTTCCTTTTTCTCATCAAATAAAGTAGTATACTCTTTTTCTAGTTGTTTTAATTCACCTGCATATGTACTTTCTTCTACCTGCTGCTTTGCTACTTTATTAAAAAATACTGGAGGTTGATAAAATTGGTAAAAAACAAAAACCATTACTCCAATAAAAAGAATAATGAACTGCATTGGAATTTTAAGAAGCCCATTCATCATAAGACCTAATCTACTCTCAGAAACAGAACGTCCTGTAAGGTAGCGTTGAACTTGAGATTGGTCTGTGCCAAAATAAGACACAAACAAAAATAGTGCTGCAGTTATTCCTGACCAAAAGTTGTATTTATCATGTAAGTCAAAGTTAAAATTGACCAAGTTCAATTTCTCCATCTTACCAGCCACATGTATAGCATCAGAGAAACTCACATTAGCTGGAAGCAAATTAATCACCACTATACCAGCAATGATCATCCCTCCCATCATTACAGCCATTTGCTGTTTTTGTGTTTGAGTTACTGCTTTGGTGCCTCCTGATACGGTATAAATAATCACTAATGCTCCTATAAATAAATTGGTAATGCCAAGATTCCATCCCAATAATGTGGATAGAATAATAGATGGGGCATAAATGGTGATTCCTGCTGCAAGACCTCGCTGTACTAAAAATAAGATCGCTGTTAATGATCGTGTTTTTAAATCGAATCGTGTTTCCAAAAACTCATACGCAGTAAATACTTTTAATTTGTAATACAATGGAACAAATGTGACAGACAGTATAATCATGGCTATGGGTAGACCAAAATAAAATTGAATAAAACCCATCCCATCGGCATAGGCTTGCCCAGGGGTTGAAAGAAAAGTTATTGCACTAGCTTGAGTAGCCATTATGGAAATACCGATAGCCCACCACTTGGCATCGTTCCCCCCCTTTAAATAATCATCAATATCCTTGCTTCCTCGTGTTTTCCAAACACCATACGCTACGATAAAAATTAGCGTTCCAAACAGTACAACCCAGTCTAATACACTCATGAAAAATAAAGGCTAAAAAAATGAAAAACTATTACTAATACAGCAAGTACACCTATTACTAAACCATACATTCCCGACCACTTCCTAAAAAAAGGTGGAGATCCTAAATTATCATTACTATTCACTTGTTCTTTCATACTACTACATTTTGAACAACATTAATTCTCATTCCCTAAAGATATGATATTAGCTAATAAACGATAGGCACCAGGTACACCAGCAGGCAGCTCTCTAAAAAACGAAAGACCTGAATATACATAATACCCTTTTCCGTATTTTGCTATTAACAAGCTTCCTTTTTTAGGCGATTCATTTTTATCGTTCATAGACAAAATTGCCGCATATTCTTCTGACCAAGTATCTGGAAAATAAAGACCTCTTTCTTGCACCCAATTATCAAAATCAGATAAGGTGATTTTATTAGGAGTATTTAACACTTCATGATTTGGAAGCAATACACCCACTTCTGCATCCTCTTCACTTACCCGATCGCGAGAAAGTTTTAATTCAAAAGGAGCAAAGTCTTGTGTTTTTAATCTTCGATTAGTGTTGTATTGTATTACCAAGGTTCCTCCATTTTTAGAATATTTCAATAATTCAGGCATTATAAATTTAATACGCTCATTTGTATTTAATGCCCTAACGCCTAACATAACCGCATCATAATTCATTAAATTTTCCTCTGTAACATCTTCCTCTTCCAACTCATCAACTTCATACCCCATATTCCTCAACGCTTCAGGCACCTTGTCTCCTGCGCCTTGTATATAGCCAACGCGCGCGCCTTTCGTAACGACATCAACCTTAACAATTTTAGATGTTGCTTTTGGCAAATAGGTTTGCGCCTGAATGTGATCATAATCTATTTCAAGATAACTTTGATGAAATTTATTTTCTCCCGCTTTTGCTACAAAAGAAATTTCAGCTACTTCTTGTTTAGCAGGTGGAGATATTAAAAACGAAATATGTTTTTCCTCTCCTTTTTTTAAATTTAAATGAATGTTCTCAGGCATTGACTTCCATCCTTGTGGAAGTTCTGGAAAAACTTCAACATTTGTCTCATCTTTAAAACATTTTACCAATACATCAACTTTCTTATTCGCAACCTTATTATTAAAAATATAAACAGGTTTAGCAATATTAAGTGCTATCTCAGGCAAAATAACAAAAGGCTTGTATTGTTCTCCTTTCACAGGGTCATTCCATTTATAAACTAAAGGCAATTCCACTTCCAATTGTTCATGATTAATATCTAAAAAAGCAGTAGCCATTATACTCGGTTTATTTTCAGGCAAACCTATTAGTACTTGACTTCTTACATTATACGTTCCTAATGTACCTTTATCGACTAGCCAGTAAGGCTGCGTAGATTTCATGTTATCGGGAATTTGAATAGTTCTTTCTATTTCTATTTTAGTATTGGTAGGCAAACTTTGATCGATAATCCCTTTAAGTGGCGTAACTTTATCAAATACTATTTTATTGAGTTGAACATTTAATTCAGAACGATTGATCAATTCTAACTTAACATTCACTTCTTCATTGATAGTAGAATAATAGTTGCTAGAAGTCATTTCCAAATAAACTCCACTACATTGAATAATTAAATCATTAATAGCCTTCAATTTATGTGATTTCCAAAAATCATCTTCAATGCCTTCAATCATTTTTCGCACTTCCAACAATTCATCTACAATGTAGGAAGGGTTTTCAAAATTATAGTTAACTATTATGTCACTAATTTTTTTCTCAATTACATTCCCTCCTTCTATTCTATTCCATGTTAGATTGACTCCTTCCAAAGCATCCGTTTTCACCTCATCTCCTATCATTAATTCGAGAAACTCAAGTTGTTCGCCTCTACTTCCCGTAGCACCAAACCCTTGACTTTTATGTGCACTTCTACTTCTAGCAGCAATTTCCGTATAAGACTCTCCTAGCAAGGTGTTATACTTACCAACATTTATACTCACTACACCAGGCGTTTTTTCATTTATAGTATCATTCCACCATCTTCCTGTATTAATAAAAATACGTTTAGGTTTCCATACCTCAACATATTTCAATTGCTCTGGATACATTTTTGGGTCATTAGAAATTTCAAAAGCAGCTTTTGCCAACACAGCAGAAGAAGTGTGATGACCATGACCTGCACGTGCATCTGGAGGAAATCTAGTAATTATAATATCTGGTCGGAACTTACGAATCGCCCAGACAACATCACCAAGTATCTTAGCTTTATCCCAAATAGCAAGTGTCTCCTCCGCAGATTTAGAATACCCAAAATCATTTGCTCTACTAAAGAATTGCTCCCCACCATCAACTTTTCTTGCTTCGAGTAATTCTTGTGTTCTTATAATACCTAAGCTCTCTCTAATTTCAGCCCCTACTAAATTCTGTCCACCATCACCTCGGGTAAGAGACAAATAGGCAGCATCCACCATCCTTTCATTATCAAAGTAGGTGATAATTCTCTGATTTTCATCATCGGGATGAGCCGCTAAGTACATTACTCTACCAAGTGTGTTTAATTTTTTTAGCTGATGATATATTTCAGATGAATTATACTGAATAGGTTTCTGAGCTAACGCTGTTGTGATACATATAAGGGATATAAATAGAAGTAAACTAGAATAAGTTCTTGATCTTAGCATTTTCTGATTTCAATTTTAGATAAACTTTTCACTAATTACGGAGTAATCCTCGGATTAGTAAATTATTGAATAAAAAAAAACCGATTATCTTGTTAATCGGTTTTATACATTTATGACTGGAAATCACCAAGCTACTGCCGAACAATAATCATTTATCACATGATATCGGGTTAAATCACGAACAACATAGTCGAAATGCAATTTATCATATTCATACCACCCTTCTCCTTCAATTTCATAGTTATTAATTTCTTGTAGAGGTATTGTCATTTTATTACCGCTCACAATTACAAATATGTCAATATTTACACCATAAAAATTATCTATATAGATTACATCTGCATCCTGAAGAGATTTTGATATATATATTGAATACTCAGATATTTCATTGTAGGTATCGCTAAACTCTTCAATTCGGTAATTTCCTAAAAATTTATCACGGTTATCAATATAAATAGCGCCTTCATTTTGGATAATGATTTCACACCCAGAAAGTGCAAATACCAATATTAGTGTAATAACAATATACTTTTTCATGATAGTATTGTTTTAGATTCATTATACTGTATACAATAATGAGACCAATTTATTTTAACCACCCTGTTTGTTGAAATCAAATACATCAGACCTAGTTTTTACAACTACATAAAAAGCTTTAAAATACACTAATTCAACACATATTCATTTAGTTATTTTTTATATTGAGTTACATTAATTTGATGATTTTCATCTAAGAACACAATAATCCTTCATCCAACTAAAGAAATTAAATTGTGTTTTATTAAAAAGGCGACTTTGTTGTTTTGAATAAACAACAATAAATAGGGAGTATGGGCAAAAAAAATAGAGTCCTAACTATCGTTAGGACTCTATTTATAACTTAAGGTAAGTAAACTTACCCTTTGTTCTTTACTTCTTGAACTTCAATTCTAATCTCTTGTCCTAGGTTCTTCAATTCTTGCATTCCTTTTCTTACTCTAGTTCCTGCAGCTTGATTTCCTTTGTCGTAGAATTTTTCAAAATCGCCTTCTAAAGACATTACTAAATCACTTACTTGCTTAAATCTGCTCATGTTAAATAATTTTTTGGTTATTGATGTTTAGTTTCATTTATGGAAGCAATATAGTCAAAAACATTATACTACAACCTTTTAAGGTACTTTTTTTCAATATTTTATTTTTCCAACACTAAAATTTCTTCACGCAAATAGACACCATCATCTAACTTGCTCTTCAATTCCTTAAATGTTGCAATGGTTTCTTTGACATCTTCAAGTGTATGCACCGCAGTAGGAATAAGTCTTAAAATAATAATTCCTTTTGGAATTACAGGGTAAATTACTAACGAACAGAAAATTCCATAATTTTCACGCAAATCATAAACCATATTACAGGCTTCTGGAACAGAGCCGCTAAGTATTACGGGGGTAACTGGGGATTGTGTAGTTCCTATATTAAACCCATTTTCTCTTAAACCTGATTGTAGTGCTTTTGTTATCTTCCATAGGTTATCTTTATGTTCCGAGTGGTCTCTTAATAGTTCCAATCGTTTCATAGCACCTATTACCAATGGCATTGGCAATGATTTAGCGAAAATTTGAGACCTTAAATTATATCTTAAAAATTTAACAGCTCTAGCATTGCCACCAACAAAAGCACCAATACTTGCCATTGATTTAGCAAATGTAGAGAAATATAAATCTATTTGATCTTGAACACCAAGTTCTTCTCCTGCTCCTGCACCAGTAGCTCCCATTGTCCCAAACCCATGCGCATCGTCTACAAATAACCTGAAATTGTATTTTTCTTTAAGAGCAACTATCTTATCTAGTTTTCCTAAATTTCCTGACATACCAAAAACACCTTCGGTAATTACCAATATCCCTCCGCCCGTTTCATCTGCTAGTTTTTTAGCACGCTTTAATTGTTTTTCTAAATTTTCAATATTGTTATGAGGAAAAACAAAACGTTTTCCCATGTGCAATCGTACACCATCCAAAATACTAGCATGCGATTCTGCATCATATACAATCACATCTCTTCTATCAACAACTGCATCTATAATAGAAAGTACACCTTGATATCCGAAATTTAAAAGCATTACATCTTCCTTGCTAATAAATGACGCCAACTGACGTTCTAACTCAATATGATGGACAGTATTTCCAGACATCATCCTTGCTCCCATCGGGTAGGCTAATCCCCACTCATTAGCCGCTTCACCATCTACTCTTCTTACCTCTGGGTGATTGGCAAGTCCTAGGTAGTTATTCAAACTCCAGTTCAATACTGGTTTTCCATTAAAACTCATTCTAGGCCCTAGCGCTCCCTCAAGCTTAGGAAACATAAAGTAATCCTCAAGATAGTCAGCATGCTGACCAAGAGAACTCTGCGACATATCAAACTTGTCAAATAAATCTGTCATTCAAGTATTTTTTAAAATTCTCGGTATTAAAATCGCACAAAATTAGCATTTATTACTGTCTAAATCAAATAGAAATTATTATTCTAGAATTTAAAATAGATGAACTGAAAAAATTGACATGAAATTCATTATTAATTAATGATTTAATTGAAAAAGAATAAATCACAGATTCTTAATAATATATTACATGTTTATCAAACATCTTATTGCTCCATAAATTGATTTCCTTAAGTATCTAATGCTATTTAAAATAGCATCATCTGATTGATATTCAATTGATAGTGAGAAATTACAACGATCACCAATTTAGTATTACATTAAATACATCTATTTTTCTTTCATATAGTAAGCTTCAACAAAATCAATCCTACTCAAAAAAAATATAATATGGAATTATAAATTTTAAGATTTTGTTGTACATTAGCACACTATTTGAAATTAGTCTAAATAGCAGAATGAGCAAAGATGAACAAATACTTGAGGATTTTACCTCAAAAGAATACGAACACGGCTGGACAGTAGATCTAGAAGTAGATGAAGCACCAAAGGGACTAAATGAAAGTGTCATTAGGTTAATTTCTTCTAAAAAAAATGAACCCGATTGGCTTTTAGAATGGCGTCTAAAAGCATATCGACTGTGGTTAACTATGGAAGAGCCTGATTGGGCTAATATAAACTACCATAAAGTTAACTATCAGGATATTATTTATTATTCTGCTCCTAAGAAAAAGAAAGAGCTGAAGAGTTTAGATGAAGTAGACCCTGAACTAAGGGATACATTTAAACGACTGGGGATTTCGCTCGAAGAGCAAAAACGACTAACAGGCGTTGCCGTAGATGCTGTAATAGATAGTGTGTCTGTAGCCACAACATTTAAAGAAAAGCTGGGTGAATTAGGTATCATTTTCTGTTCGTTTAGTGAGGCGGTACAAGAACACCCTGATTTAATACAAAAACATTTAGGAACAGTTGTCCCTGTTAATGACAACTACTTTTCTGCGCTAAACTCTGCGGTTTTTACTGATGGTTCTTTCTGCTACATTCCAAAGGGTGTACGCTGTCCAATGGAACTATCTACCTACTTCCGAATAAACGCTGCTAATACTGGGCAGTTTGAACGCACCTTAATTGTTGCGGATGAGGATTCCTATGTTAGTTATTTAGAGGGATGTACTGCTCCTCAACGAGATGAGAACCAACTTCATGCCGCTGTAGTTGAAATTAAAGCAGCAACAAAAGCCGAAGTGAAATACAGTACCGTGCAAAATTGGTATCCTGGAGATAAAAATGGTCTAGGAGGTATTTACAATTTTGTTACTAAACGAGGGATTTGTGCTGGTGACCACTCTAAAATATCATGGACTCAGGTTGAAACAGGTTCTGCCGTAACATGGAAATATCCTTCATGTATTTTAAAAGGTGATTATTCCGTAGGTGAATTTTATTCTGTTGCTGTTACCAATAATTATCAACAAGCAGACACAGGTACAAAAATGATTCATATTGGAAAAAATACTAAATCAAGAATTGTTTCAAAAGGGGTATCAGCAGGTAAATCTCAGAACAGTTACCGAGGGCAAGTAAAGGTTATGAAACGAGCAGAAAATGCACGTAACTTTTCACAATGTGATTCTCTATTAATGGGTAATGATTGTGGCGCCCATACTTTTCCATATATTGATATTGAAAATAGTTCTGCTCAGGTAGAACATGAGGCTACAACTTCAAAAATAGGTGAAGATCAAATTTTTTACTGTAACCAACGCGGCATCGATACTGAAAAAGCAATTGCGCTCATTGTTAATGGGTATTGTAAAGAAGTATTAAATCAACTACCGATGGAATTTGCTGTTGAGGCACAAAAATTATTGGCACTAACACTTGAGGGATCAGTAGGTTAATATTTTTAAAGTATAATAAATATATTAATTATTATCTCCCCCATATATGATCATAAAAAATAGATGTCGATTATAAATAACAGGTGTGAGAATAAACGTAGAACAATAAACATTGAACATTATTAAACATATGCTAAACATAACTAATTTAAAAGCATCCGTTGAAGGAAAAGAAATATTAAAAGGAATAAACCTCGAAGTAAAACCGGGTGAAGTACATGCTATTATGGGACCAAATGGTTCTGGAAAAAGTACATTAGCCTCCGTTTTAGCAGGAAGAGAAGAATATAATGTAGATGGTGGAGAAGTTTCTTTTAATGGAGATGATTTATTAGAACTATCGCCAGAAGACAGGGCCAGAGAAGGGGTGTTTTTAGCCTTTCAATATCCGATTGAAATACCTGGCGTAAGCACAACTAATTTTCTTAAAACAGCTGTAAATCAGGTGCGAGAATACAGAGGACTTGAGGCGTTAGATGCGGTATCATTTCTCTCAATCATGAAGGAAAAAATGAAATTGGTTGAAATTGATCAATCATTATTAAGCCGTCCTTTAAATGAGGGGTTTTCTGGTGGAGAGAAAAAAAGAAATGAGATATTTCAAATGGCTATGCTAGCACCTACTCTAGCCATACTTGACGAAACCGATTCTGGGCTTGATATTGATGCATTGCGAATTGTAGCAAATGGAGTAAATAAATTGAAGTCAGAGAAAAATGCAACCATAGTAGTAACGCACTATCAAAGATTACTAGACTATATCGTACCCGATTTTGTACATGTATTATACAACGGCAAAATCGTAAAATCAGGCACCAAGGAATTAGCAATGGAGCTTGAAGAAAAAGGGTATGATTGGATAAAAGAAGAAGCTAATTCTGTAGTATAAATTTAACCTCAAACAATTTTGGAATGAGTCAACAGGTTGACATAAATATTAATCAGCTTTTTATAGATAAATTTAGTGATTTTGAGCATCAGCTTAATGGACAAAAGACGTTGCCCATACATGATCTACGTAAAAAAGCATTACACAAATTCAAAGAATTAGGTATCCCAAACAGTCACGAGGAATATAAATACACCAATTTCAAGAAGGCACTAACTAAAAATTTTACATTTAATCAACTTTTTAAAAGTAAAAATGACTCTTCTAGTTTTGGAAATGATTACATCATTAATGAGCTAGAAGGAAATGTATTGGTATTTATTAATGGCCAATTTTCTGAAAGCGATTCTCATTTTAAAAGTGATGAAATTGACATTAAACCCTTAGCAAATGCGTATTCCGAAAACCCAGATACTATTGCCCAACATTTTGGAAATTATTCTAAAAACAATGAAGATAGTTACGCATTACTGAATAGCACCTATTGTAATAATGGGGTATTTGCCCAAATTGGCAAAAACAAAATCGTAAATACTCCTATCATAATCTACTATATTTCTGACGCTAGAGCAGATGAAGCAGTATCGTTTCCTCGAAATCTAATTGTAGCAGAAAGTGGAAGTGAATCAAGTATAATAGAAGTATATAGCACTATAGGAGAGAAAAATAGTTTTTCCAATGCAGTTACTGAGATTGTTGTAGAAGAAAATGCTATTCTGAATTATTTCAAAATATTGAATGAGACAGAACATGTATATCATGTCGGATTAACGCAGGCAAGCCAAAAAAAGAACAGCACAATAAATGCCCATAGTTATACATTTGGTGGTGGTATCATTCGCAACAATTTACATATCGCACAGGAAGATGAGAATTGCACCACCAATATGTTTGGTTTATACTTATTAAATGGTAATTCTCACATCGATAATCATACCGAGGTAGATCATAAAAGACCAAATTCATATAGCAATGAGTTATATAAAGGTATACTTGATGAAAAATCGACTGGTGTGTTTAACGGAAAAATATTCGTTAGAAGAGAAGCGCAAAAAACAAATGCTTTTCAATCGAACAAAAACATTCTTCTTACCAATGATGCGACCATTAATTCAAAGCCTCAATTAGAAATTTGGGCTGACGATGTGAAGTGTTCACATGGATGTACTACTGGACAAATGGATGAAGAAGCTTTATTCTATTTGAGAGCCCGTGGGATAGATAAGGATAAAGCTAGAGCAATGCTTCTTTATGCTTTTTCCATAGACGTACTAAAAAATGTCACCATCGAACCTTTGAAAAAATACCTAGATCATATCATTGCCCAACGATTTAATCAGGAAGAGTTATAATGGAAAAAGTAATTCAAAATATTGATGTTAAAACAATTAGAGAAGCATTTCCAATCCTTCATCAGCAGGTAAATGGAAAACCACTGATCTATTTTGATAATGCAGCTACCAATCAAAAACCTATATCAGTAATACAATCAATCAACGATTACTATAGCAGGGACAATGCTAATATCCACCGTGGAAATCACTCATTAGCTGATCGATCTACAGCTAACTTTGAAGAAACACGAAGTGCAATTCAGCAATTTATAAAGGCTAAAGAAGCGGATGAAATAATTTTCACTTCAGGAACAACTGAAAGCATCAATCTTGTAGCTTCTACCTATGGAAGAGCTACTATTAATAAGGGAGATGAAATTATTATTTCTGGAATGGAGCACCATTCCAACATTGTTCCATGGCAACTACTATGTGAAGAAAAGGGGGCAATATTAAAAGTAATACCAGTAACTGAAATAGGAGAAATTGACTTTGATCAGTTTCGAGAGTTACTCTCTACAAAAACTAAAATCGTTTCAATTGTTTATGCTTCAAACAGTCTTGGTAGTATTAACCCCATTAAGGCGATTATAGAAGAAGCGCATCAATTTGGTGCGGTGGTATTGATTGATGGCGCACAAGCTTCAGCACATCTAGAAATAGATGTTGTTTCATTAGATTGTGACTTTTTTGCATTGTCGGCACATAAAATGTATGGCCCCACAGGAGTAGGCATCCTTTATGGAAAACGTGATCTTTTAGAAGCAATGCCTCCCTACAAAGGTGGTGGAGAAATGATTAAAGAAGTGTCGTTTATAAAAACTACCTACAATGACATCCCCTATAAATTTGAAGCTGGGACTCCTAATATTGCAGATGTAATTGCCTTTAAAAAGGCAATTGAATTTATTAATGATATCGGTAAAGAAGCTATAGCTCATCACGAAAACGAACTATTAGTATATGCTACTGAAAAAATAAAGCAAATTGATAGGGTTAAGATTATTGGTGAGGCAAAAGAAAAAGTAAGCGTTCTTTCATTTGTTATAGACGGTATTCATCATTTTGATATTGGGCAAATGATGGATGCGAAAGGAATAGCAGTACGCACTGGACACCATTGCACACAACCTTTGATGCATCAATTTGGAATAGAAGGAACCGTAAGAGCTTCTTTTTCCATCTATAATACTAAAGCAGAAATTGACGAAATGATTGTCAGTCTAGAAAAAATTATCACGATTTTATAAATGAGCATTAACGAAATACAAGACCAAATAATAGACGATTTTTCATTGTTGGAAGGAGATACTGAAATGTCGAATATCTACCTAATGGAATTAGGTCAAAAACTTCCAGATCTTTCGGAAAAAGATCGAACTGATGAAAACATTGTGAAAGGATGTCAATCAAAGGTCTGGCTTACAGCGGAACTAAAAGATGGTAAAATAGTGTTCAATGCTGATAGCAATACCGCCATTACAAAGGGGCTGGTAAGTATGCTTGTTCGCGTATTTTCAAACCAAACACCTGAAAACATTATTAATGGAGAACTTTATTTCATCGAAAAAATTGGCATGAGCCGATTTATTGGTACACAACGCTCGAATGGATTTGGGGCTATGATTAAACAAATGAAATTATACGCACTCGCATTACAAACAAAACTTTAGAATAAAAATGAGTGCTGAAAATACAACAACAGACATTAATGAATTGGTATTAAATGCCATAAAAAACGTATACGATCCAGAGATTCCAGTAGACGTGTATGAGCTTGGTCTAATTTATGAAATAAACATTATTCCACCTTTAAACAAGGTGCACATATTAATGACCTTAACTTCACCCTCCTGCCCTGCTGCTGAAACGATTCCTGATGAGATAAAACAAAGGGTCTCAGAAGTAGAAAGTGTTAGTGAAGTTGAGATTGAATTAACTTTTGATCCTCCTTATGCTACCGATATGATGTCAGAAGCAGCTAAGTTGGAATTAGGATTTTTGTAATTAAATAACTGATAAATATAAACACGAATAATATGTACCCAGAAGAATTAGTAGCCCCAATGCGTCAGGATTTGACGTCAATAGGATTTAATGAATTTAGAACTGCTGATGATGTAGAAAACCATCTCTCTGACCATAAAGGAACTACGCTTTTAGTTGTAAACTCTGTATGTGGTTGTGCCGCTGGTGCAGCACGTCCAGGAGTGAAGTGGGCAGTACAAAATAGCGAGAAAAAGCCAGACGTACTTTCCACCGTTTTTGCAGGTGTTGATAAAGAGGCGGTTGATAAAGCTAGAGGGTATACATTGCCCTATCCTCCTTCTTCTCCATCTATCGCATTATTTAAAGACGGAGAATTAGTGCATTTTATTGAGCGACATCACATCGAAGGCAGAAATGCCGAAATGATTGGTAATCATTTGGTAGAAGTATTTAACGAGTTCTGTTAATCTTCTATTATCACTACATTTATTGGATAACCTTCCTATAAATAAAGGATAGTAAAAAAACCCTATGACATACTCATAGGGGTTTTTATTTAAACACAATTCTACAGAAAGTAAAAAGTAATCTA
>Ga0224506_10001857_pt1 | contig 14830 bp, 13 predicted proteins | sample SF_Jan12_sed_USG_2_FD_169108 | JGI IMG/M metagenome (GOLD analysis project Ga0224506, IMG submission 169108) | Sediment microbial communities from San Francisco Bay, California, United States - SF_Jan12_sed_USGS_8_1 | ecosystem: Environmental > Aquatic > Marine > Sediment | place: USA... | reverse complement strand
TGCAGCTGTCGCACCAGTAGCTAGTCCCCAAAATATTCCAGCTTCTGCTGAAGCTATCGCTCCAGCCCAAAGCAATAATTATATCGAGGTGAAATCTCCAATGATTGGCACATTTTACAGATCTTCTAATCCTGAATCGCCAGTATTTGCTTCTGTAGGAGATAAAATAGAAGTTGGACAAACAATTTGTATTATTGAAGCAATGAAGCTTTTCAACGAAATTGAGTCAGAAGTATCTGGTACAGTAGTAAAAGTAATGGTCGAAAATGCTTCACCCGTGGAGTATGATCAAGTATTGTTCCTTATTGATCCGTCTTAATTAAAGATTTATAGAGAACATCTTGTTTCATTCTAAATTTAACTATTGTGTTTAAAAAAATATTAATTGCAAATAGAGGAGAAATCGCTCTTCGTGTAATACGTACATGCCGTGAAATGGGGATTAAAACTGTTGCTGTTTATTCAACTGCCGACAAGGAAAGTCTTCATGTAAAATTTGCTGATGAAGCTGTGTGTATAGGCAAAGCACCTAGTAGTGAATCTTACTTAAGTATCCCTAGCATTATTTCTGCTGCCGAAATCACTAATGCAGATGCGATACACCCTGGTTATGGTTTCCTTTCCGAAAATGCTGAATTTTCATCAGTTTGTGAAGAGTACGGAATCAAATTTATAGGCGCTAGTGCTGACATGATCAACCAAATGGGAGATAAAGCTTCGGCAAAGGCTACAATGGAAAAAGCTGGTGTACCCACCATTCCAGGTTCAAAAGGACTTTTAAAATCGGTTGAGGAAGGAAAAAAAATAGCGAAGAAAATAAAATACCCTGTTATTATAAAAGCTACGGCTGGTGGTGGTGGTCGTGGAATGCGAATTATCAAAAAAGAAGATGAATTTGAAAAGGCATGGAACGATGCTCGTACGGAATCAAAAGCTGCATTTGGTAATGATGGCATGTACTTAGAAAAGTATATTGAAGAGCCAAGACATATCGAAATTCAAATTGTAGGAGACAGTAAAGGAAAGGCATGCCACCTTTCCGAAAGAGACTGTTCAATACAAAGAAGGCATCAAAAATTACTAGAAGAAACGCCCTCACCAGTTGTAGATAAAAAACTGAGAGACAAAATGGGTAAAGCTGCCATTGCTGGTGCCGAGGCTATTGGGTATGAAGGAGCTGGGACAGTAGAGTTTTTAGTTGACAAGCATAGCGATTTCTATTTTATGGAAATGAATACGCGTATTCAAGTCGAGCATCCAATAACTGAAGAGGTAACCGATTATGACCTAATAAAAGAACAAATAAAAGTAGCGTATGGCATCCCTGTTTCGGGAATAAACTACTACCCAAACTTGTTTGCAATGGAGTGCCGGATAAATGCCGAAGACCCTTCCAATGATTTTCGTCCTAGCCCAGGGAAGATCACTAATTTACACATTCCTGGTGGACATGGTGTGCGAGTAGATAGTCATGTATATGCAGGGTATACTATTCCTCCTAATTATGACTCAATGATTGCAAAACTTATCGTAAGTGCTCAAACTCGAGAAGAAGTAATTGTACGAATGAAGAGAGCCTTACAAGAATTTGTAATTGAAGGAATAAAAACCACTATCCCATTCCATATAAAACTAATGGATGACGAGAAATTTAAGTCAGGAAAATTCACAACTGCATTTTTAGAAAGTTTTGACTTCTCTAAAATATAACAATAATGTTATGTATAAAAAAAAATCTCTTGAATTAAAATCAAGAGATTTTTTTTGTCAACAATTTTTCTAACCCCTCATACCATTCATTTCCATACATTCTTATAAGCGGTTCTTTTAAAAATTTAAAAACTGGAACCCCTAATTTTTCACCCAATTCACAAGCCGATTTACAAATATTCCATCGATTATAGTTCAACGCTTCAAAGCCTTCATATTTCGTTATTCGTATTGGATACAAATGGCAAGAAATAGGTTTTTTATAATTAATTTTTCCTTCTAAATAGGCTTGCTCTATACCACATTTTAGAATTAAATTTTCATCATAAATAGCATAAACACACTCTTCTCCATCTATGGTCGGAGTTGAAAACTCACCGTCTTCATCTAAAACAAATTTTCCTTGCTTTTCTATCTCTTCAATTCCTTCTTCTGTTAAATAAGGCTTTACTTCATCATAAATTTCTTCTAATATCACTATTTCTTCATCCGTAAGCGGTGCTCCCAAATCGCCCTCCACACAGCATGCCCCTTTGCATTTATTTAAGTCACAAGCAAATAATTTCTCTTTTACATCATCACTTATCAACGTTTTTCCAAATTCAATCATATCCTGCTTTTTAATTCCACAAAAATAACATTCACTTTTATAATATTAACCTGAGTTCGGTTAATATTTCGATTCATAGTTTCATAGCTAGCCACTATAACCGATTTACAATCAAAAATTGCAGGGTTCTATTCACATATAATTAGTGACATCATTTTTCACTCCTCTTGCTTTAGGAAAATTTTTCTACAACATTGCTTTAACTAACTCGTTTTATATATAATTGAATGAGCTATTTTTTTATATATATTCTGTTAATTATTAATAATAACTACTAATTTTAGCTTATTAAAAAATATACATTTTGTAGATGGCAAATATAGATTCCCTCAAAGGGCTAAAGGTTTTAGTAGTAGAAGATGACAAAGACACCCAGTTTATTGACAAAGGGATGCTTCTTCATGTTGGCGTAATCCCACAATTTGCGAACAATGGAAATGAAGCAATTGCAGAAATACAAAAACAAGAATATGATTTAGTATTAATGGATGTCTATATGCCTGTTCAAGACGGTTTAGACACCACTCGTTGGATTCGTGAAATGGAAGGAGAATACTATAAAAACATACCTATTTTTGCACTTACTAATTTCCCTTCTAAAGAGCATACACAAGAAATCATTGACGCAGGAATGAATGAGCATCTAGTGAAACCACTAGATATAGATGCTTTTTGCATGAAGATGGTGAAATACAAATTCAGAGCTAAAGGTTAAATTATTTATCAATAAGTTCGTTTTTATTTAACATAACCAAGGGCTTCTTGTAAATTGCATACTGATTTTACAAGGTGATATGGAATATTTAGAGTTATTAAACCCCCAACAAAAAGAAGGTGTAATTAATACAGAAGGTCCTACCATGATTATTGCAGGTGCAGGATCAGGAAAAACACGAGTACTCACCTACCGAATTGCACATTTAATAAATAACGGAGTAGATCCGTTCAATATATTATCGCTCACATTTACAAACAAAGCCGCTAAAGAAATGCGAAGCAGGGTTGAAAGTGTAGTAGGAACTGAAGCTAGAAATCTATGGATGGGTACATTTCACTCAGTGTTTGCGAAAATTCTTCGTGTTGAATCCGATAAGCTTGGATACCCAAACAATTTCACCATATTAGATGCTGATGATTCAAAATCATTAATAAAAACAATTGTAAAAGAAATGCAATTGGATGACAAGCTATACAAACCAAATGTTGTTTTTAATCGTATTTCAGGAGCAAAAAACAGATTAATATCTTGGCAAGAGTACAATAGCAATCCTACTTTTCGGTCGGATGATGAAAGTAACATGAAACCTAAGCTAGGTGAAATTTATAAAACATATAGCCAGCGGTGTTTCAAATCTGGCGCCATGGATTTTGACGATTTACTCTTCAATACCAATGTCCTTTTTCGTGACCATTTGGATGTTTTAAACAAGTACCAACATCGATTCAGATATGTGATGGTAGACGAGTTTCAGGATACTAATATTTCACAATATTTAATTACAAAAAAACTTTCATCTGTAAATCAAAACATATGTATTGTAGGTGACGATGCTCAAAGTATATATGCCTTTAGAGGAGCCGACATCACCAACATTTTAAATTTCGAAAAAGATTATCCTGATTTGAGAATTATAAAATTAGAACAAAATTATCGTTCTACTCAAAACATAGTAAATGCTGCAAACTCAATTATTACGCATAACAAAAAGCAGCTTCGAAAAGATGTGTGGACAGACAACGAAGAGGGCAGTTTAATTGATCTACTGAAAGCCTCTACCGATAACGAAGAGGGAAAATTAGTAGCCTCTTCAATTTTTGAAGAAAAAATGCAAAATCAGATGTTAAATAATGATTTTGCTATTCTTTATCGTACGAACAGTCAGTCAAGAGCTGTAGAAGAGGCGTTAAGGCGTATCAATATTCCCTATAAAATTGTAGGTGGTTTATCATTTTATCAGCGAAAGGAAATAAAAGACCTACTTGCATACCTTCGTTTTTCCATTAACCATCATGATGAAACTTCATTCAGAAGAATAATAAATTTACCAAAAAGAGGTATAGGAAGTACAAGTGTTGATAAAATTGTAATAGCTGCCAACGAAAATAATATTTCGAACTGGGATGTATTAAACAACATTGGAAGTTTTATTTCAGGACGAACAGCGAATGCTGTGATGGACTTTGTTGACAAAATCAAGCATTTCAAAGTAGAAATAGAACAAAAAGATGCTTATGAAGCAGCAAAATTCATAGCCAATGGTTCTGGCTTGTTAAAAGAATTATATGAAGACAAAACAATAGAAGGGCTTAGTAGATACGAAAACGTACAAGAACTACTCAATGCCATAAAAGAATTTGCAGACAACCCCGAAGTTGGAGACAAAAGTCTAGGTGCTTTCCTTCAAGAAATCACTTTATTAACAGGAGTAGATAATGATAAAGATGACCAAGACAGTGTTACCCTTATGACCATTCATATGGCTAAAGGATTGGAATTTAAGTACGTGTACATAGTAGGGATGGAAGAGAACCTTTTTCCAAGTCAGATGATGTTGAGTAGTAGAACAGATTTAGAAGAAGAACGAAGATTGTTTTACGTTGCAGTAACTCGTGCTGAAAAGAAGTTGTTTTTAAGTCATGCTTCCTCTCGTTATCGTTATGGCAGATTAGAGAACTATGAACCTAGCCGGTTTATTGATGAAATAGATCCCTCTTTTATTAAAAAAAGTCGAAAATCTAACATCTCTACTCCTATGGAAAGTGTGTTAACCTCTTCCGAATCTAATAATGGGTATGCTCAAAATTTGGTGCGTGGGCTTAAAAAACAACAACAACAAAATAAAGCAATAAAATCTAATTATACTCCATCGAGCGATTTCACTCCTAGTGACACCTCCTCTCTAGAAGAAGGAATGAAAGTTGAACATCCAAAATTTGGCTTTGGAAAGGTTGTTTTGATCGAAGAAAAGGGGGCAAATCGAAAAGCTAAAGTAAATTTCGACAGTTTTGGAGAAAAAACATTACTACTTAGCTTTGCTAAGCTTAAAATTCACTAATTTTATAAGTATTTAATTTGCAAAAAATGAACGAATATAACACAGGCCGTACACATCTTATTTTAAAAGAATACGGCAGGAATGTACAAAAATTAATAGACTACCTTTCCACCATTGAAGAAAAAGAGAAGCGTTCTAAGTATGCGCACACCCTTATTGATTTGATGAAACAAATAACACCATCACATAAAGATAGTCCTGAAAGTCCTCAAAAATTTTGGGATGACTTATATATTATGTCTGATTTTAAATTAGATATTGATGGCCCATACCCTCCACCCGATAAAGATGTATTAGAAAGAAAACCTGATAAAGTGAATTACCAATACAATAGAATTCGGTATCGCCATTATGGAAAAAACCTTGAGCTATTAATTGAGAAGGCTATCAACATGGAAGATCCTGAGGAACAAGAAGCTGCAATAATTTACATGGGGAAGTTAATGAAAAGCTTTTATACAACTTGGAACAATGATTTTATTGAGGATGATGTATTAGTAAAGCAGATTAGTGACATGTCGCAAGGAAAGCTAACAATAGACATTGATAAAGTGAAAGAAGGAAATCTTTTTGAGACACTATACAAAGAAAAGAAAAGAGTGAACAAACCTAATCCTAGCTCTAATCGCTCTAATGGAGCAAAACCTAATCGAAACAACCAAAACAGAAGAAGAAAAGTCTAAATGGGTTCTTTTAAGATTGTAGGTGGGCAGCAACTTCATGGTGAAATAACTCCGCAAGGAGCAAAAAATGAAGCCCTTCAAATTCTTTGCGCAGTACTATTAACTCCCGAAACAGTTACCATCAATAACATTCCTAACATTAGGGATGTCAATAAACTTATCGAACTGCTAGTAGATTTAGATGTAATTGTAGAAAAGAAAAGTGAATCATCATATACATTTTGTGCTAAAAATGTAAATGTAAACTATCTTGAAAGTGATGCATATCGCATAAAAGCGTCTAGCTTAAGAGGTTCTATCATGATGTTAGGTCCATTATTAGCTCGTTATGGCAAAGCCAAAATACCCAAACCAGGTGGAGATAAAATAGGTAGAAGAAGATTAGATACTCATTTTTTGGGTTTTCAAAAATTAGGGGCTCAATTTAATTATAATTCAAAAACTGGATTTTATAATATCGATGCTTCTAATTTAAATGGTACCTACATGCTGTTAGATGAAGCTTCAGTAACTGGTACTGCTAATGTAATTATGGCGGCCGTAATGGCCAAAGGTGAAACAATTATCTATAATGCTGCATGCGAACCTTACTTACAACAACTGTGTCATATGCTCAACCGAATGGGAGCAAAAATAAAGGGTATCGGTTCTAATTTACTTACTGTAGAAGGCGTTGAGTCTTTAAAAGGCACAGAGCACACCATGTTACCTGACATGATAGAAATTGGCAGTTTCATAGGGTTAGCTGCAATGACTAGCTCTCAAATTCGAATAAAGAATGCTGGCGTAAAACATCTAGGGTTAATTCCTACTGTTTTTAACCGATTAGGGATAAAATTAATGTTTGAAGGAGATGATATTATTGTCCCAAAACAGGACAACTACGAGATTGAATCTTTTATTGATGGATCAATAATGACGATTGCCGATGCGCCTTGGCCTGGTTTTACTCCCGATTTACTTAGTATCGTATTAGTAATTGCCACTCAAGCAAAAGGGACAATACTAGTTCATCAAAAAATGTTTGAAAGTCGACTATTCTTTGTTGATAAGCTTATCGATATGGGGGCTCAAATTATATTGTGTGACCCACACCGTGCTACGGTTATTGGTCTTGATAGAAAACAACAACTTAGAGGTATTAAAATGTCTTCTCCTGATATTCGTGCAGGTGTCTCGCTACTAATAGCGGCATTATCTGCCGATGGTGAAAGCATCATTTCTAATGTGGAACAGATTGACCGTGGTTATCAAAATATTGACACCCGATTAAAGGCGTTAGGGGCTAATATTGAAAGGATTGATTAAAAAATTACAGATTATTTTCTATATTGAATAATATATAGAAATTGAATTGAAACAATTATGGAGTTTTTAAATCTTACTTTTCTTATCTTAATTATTGGTTTTTGGACTTGGACTATATATGACATATTAAGCGTTAATGCAAAAGTTATAAATCATCATATTCTTTGGTTACTAATAGTCACTATTTTCCCATTAGCAGGTTCTTTTGTTTATCACTTGTTAAGAAATAAATTTAAGGGAACACCTAGAGTATTCAAACCTAATTTTAATCAATAGACATTAATAACATTATCATAAACAAAGAAGCCTGCTTTATAAAGCAGGCTTCTTTGTTTATGATATATGATCGAATGATACTTAAACGTAATTATTTAACATTACAGGCATAACTAGCATAAGTATATCTTCATTTTCGTTCGTATCTTTTGGGATAATCAGCCCAGCTTTATTTGGAGCAGAAAGCTTTAATTCAATTTCTTTCGAATCAATATTACCAAGCATTTCAACTAAAAACTTAGCATTAAACCCTATTTCAATATCTTCTCCATCATGTTCACAAGAAAGTCGTTCATTTGCTTCATTCGCAAAATCTAAATCTTCGGCAGAAATTTGAAGTTCGCTACCCGTTATTTTTAAACGAACTTGATGTGTTGTTTTATTCGCATAAATGGCAATTCTTCTTAAAGAGCCCAAGAGCTCCATCCGGTTTATGCTCATGTTATTCTCATTATCAGAAGGGATAACATTTTCATAATCAGGGAAGCGCTCATCAATCAAACGACATATCATTCGGATATTTCCGAATTTAAAAAAAGCATTAGAAACATTAAACTCAACACTCACATTGATGTTCTCAGACGGTAGTGTTGATCTAAGAAGATTAAGCGCCTTACGAGGAATAATAATTGCATTTCCATTGTCTGAAGCTACATCAACCCTTCTATAGCGTATTAATCGATGACTGTCTGTTGCTACAAATGTAGTGCTCGAGTCGGTGAGGTTTATATAAACACCCGTCATAGCTGGGCGTAACTCATCATTACTAGTTGCAAAAATAGTATTGTTAATAGCACTAGAAAGTACATCCGTTGACATATCAACAGAGAAATCATTTGATACATCAGGCACTTTTGGAAAATCAGTAGCATTTTCACCAGCCAATTTATAACGTCCATTGTCAGAACTAATCTCAACACTATACGTTTCTTCATCTATCGAAAAAGTAACAGGTTGCTCTGGTAAGTTTTTTAATGTATCTAATAATATTCTAGCAGGAACTGCTATACTCCCACTCTCTTTTGATTCTACATCCAATTCGGTTATCATGGATGTTTGTAAATCTGAGGCGGTAACGGTAAGCAACCCATCGCTTATTTCGAATAAAAAATTTTCTAAAATAGGCACTACAGGGTTGGTGGTTATAACACCATTAATGCTTGATAATTGCTTTAATAATACGGCAGAAGAAACAATAAATTTCATTTTTGTATTGTGTAGTTAAATGCTTTATAAAAACTTAGTAAAGTTAAAAATAAAAACAGAATTACATATATAATTTATCTAAAAGGATGAATCAAACTTTCTTAAATATAAAATAAAGTTAATTGTGGGAATTGTTAGTTCTTATTTTCAAACCAATTTCTTTTCTTTTTTAAGTTTTCAACATCTTTTGAACGAAAAACTGCCCATTCAAGTGAATCGATCAAACCGTAATACATCCCTTCTTCATTCGAAAAAAAAGATAAATTTATGGCATTGTCACCTGCATCTTGCACTTTTATACTTAATTTATTTTTTCCAGTTTTTGCTGGTTGTTTATCTAAAAATGTAACTACCTGTAAAAATGAAACCTGCTCTAGATAATTATACATTTTTGAAGTATCTAGTTCAATTACATTTTCAATATAGTATCCAGATGGATCATATATAATACTAAAGCCTTGTTCATCAGGATATGAAATATTCATTTTCTCTAAAGTGGTCCAGTTAGAGGCAAATACATAGTTTGTTCGCCATTCTTTACCTGTAAGTTTAAATAATGTAGCAATATGATAATTTTGGCCAGGTACATTACCTACAAACACCTCACCATCATCCGCTAGAAAATAGGTAAGGGTCTGCTTTTTATTTTCTACTATTTTATAATGAATCCTTATTTCATTTTCTGAATACACACTTACCTCTATGCCTATTTCACTAAGTAATTTGAGTGCATTTTCTTTTTCTATACCAGAGACCCTTCTCCTAGCATTCACTTTCTCTAGAATGGTAAATAAATCGTTGATTCTATTTAAATCAGCAATAAAGTTCCCATTTAGCTCCCACTGCCTACCTGATAATGTGAATACATTCTCTTCATTTGAGCTTTTTATCTCTATTCGATCTACTAAGTTAGTATTCGATAAAGAAAAAACTTTTTTATCATAATCAGTGGCAGAACTAGGGGTATAGAAAGAAACACCAATCGTTAAAATGATTAAACCTATTAAGACAATTAAAAGCGTTATGTTTTTCTTTTTCTGCATACCTAGAAATTCGTATACTTTTTCTTTCTATAAAAGTATTTAGCTATACCAAAAACAAGCAATACTATTAGAGGTGACACTAAATTTACTACCTGCCAATACACCTTATTTTCCTTTACTTTTATACTATCTAAAGGTCTTATTTTCACTTCTTTTGCCCGAGCTGAAATTAGTCCTTTTTCATCCACTAAATAGCTAATCATATTTAAAATAAAATCTTCATTAGCAAAAGTCTTACCTGCATATGGGTCGTAGCCCAAAGCAAAAGGTTCTCCTTTTTGTTTATTAATCTCATTCCTAGCAATGTCTCCATCTGAAATTACTATAATTTTAGTTGCTACACTTTCACTCAGTATGTTTTCTTTAGAAATGCCTTTTGGTAAAAATCTATTTTTATACAACGAAGTAAATTGTCCTTCAAGCAAATAACCTGCAACCAAATTCTGTTCGTTAAATTTCTCACGAGTAACATTATTCCTAAGATCATTCAAACTCACTTTAACAGGCGCAGTAATATGTCTTGAATAAGGAGAAGAAAAAAGTAGTGGTGTTTTTTGTATACCTATTGCTTTTACCGTATCCATGGTACTCACAAATTTAGTAGAGATAGCGTCTAAATTTTTAACTATTAAATGATCAGCATACTTACTTATTAAAGGAAAAAACGGCCAACTTATCATTCGGATTTGTGGTTGATCTCCCATATTTCCAGTTACGATAGGGTAACTCGTAGAAAGCATATCCTGTAATAAATCGGCATTTATTCTTACTCCATATTTAAACAACATATCATCTAAGTTGAGATCGTATGGGAAAGCAAAATTGTTTTCCGAAGCGATGCTATCCATATTTACTCCCAATCTATCAATAAGAAATAAAACCTTCCCTCCTTGCATTATATATTGATCTACATAATATTTATCCTTTTCGGAAAATGCTTTAGTAGGTTTGGCCACAACAATTGCATCATATTCTTCATTTGAAATTGAAGAATTAATGATTAAATCATCAACTATGTAATAGTTTTCCAATGAAGTCTTTAATCCAATAACCTCTAATGAATCTAATTCATCATGCCCATTGAGCAATCCTATTTTCTTTTGTTCTAGCCCACTTAATTGGGCAATGGCCGTAGCCAATTCATACTCTACACCTTCAATGGATTGGTTTATTTTTTCCCTTGCTGTTGATGCTCCGCTCCCTTTCAAAAGCATCACTCCCCTTTCCCCTTCCCCATAAGTGACCAATACGCCTGGCAAAATAAGTTTTTGCGTTTTTTTACCGTCTTCATTATCAAAAACTTGAGTAGGAGTAATTCCTTTTAGTGACAATGAAGAAATAAAGGCATTTTGAGCTTTTTTATCCGAAGCTATCATTGGATCATTTAAGGAAAATTTCACTTTCCCATTAGAATATACTTCAAACTCTTCCAATACTTCTACAACACCTTGTTGAAGTCGTTGAAAATCAGCATTCAAATCACCTGCCAAATAGACTTCGACATACACCTCCTCATCTAAATCATTCAATATTTCTTTGGTGGCTTTTTTTATAGAAAAACGTTTTTCTTCTGTTAGATCAGCCCTAAAAAAATATCGTGAAGCAATAATATTGAATAATACAATCACCACAATCGTGATGGAAAGTTTTAAAAGGTCTTCTATTTTTTTAGTTTCCATCATTACCATTTTCTACTCCCCAAAACAATTTTAGTAATAGAAAGCATTAAAACGATAACACTACCGAAGTAAACAACATTACGAGAATCGATCACTCCTCTACTCATTGCATTATAGTGATGAATGACACTAAGCTCTTCAAGCAATACTTGTGTACTACTACTATCCATAAGTACAGACAAAGAATCAATACCAGAATAGAGGATAAAGCAAAGGAAAACAGCAATCACAAAAGCAACAATTTGATTAGAAGTGATTGATGATGCTAAAATGCCTATTGAAGTAAATACTCCTCCAAGCAAAAACAGCCCTATATAAGAACCTATAATCCCTGGTGTATCAATATTGCCCGCTGGACTACTGATTTCTGACAAAGTGAAATAATATATTATGGTTGGCATTATTGCTACTACTACCAACAACCAACTCGAAAAGAATTTACCTAATACTATTTGCCAGTCGGTAAGTGGGTGTGTGAATAAAAACTCCAATGTTCCTGATTTTTTTTCCTCAGCGAACATCCGCATCGTAATAGCTGGGATTAAAAACATAAACACAAATGGTGCGAATGAAAAAAGTGTATTCATTTCAGCATAGCCATACTCTAAAACACTCGTTTCTGGAAATACCCACATCATCAACCCTACTACAGTTAAAAAAACACCTATTACAATATAAGCGATTAAAGAATCTAGAAACCCATTAAACTCTTTAACTAGAATTTGAATCATTTATTTGTGATTTTGAGTCAATTGATGAAAAATGTTTTCCATGTTCTCTTCTTCCTGCTTCATTCCCAATAAAGCTATTCCGCTTTCCGAAACCAATTTAAAAATATCTTGTCGAATATCTTTCTCTATCTCACAAAACAAGGCAAAAGTATGTTGATCTAGTTTTTGAACTTGTTGTGCCAATTCCAAGGAATCCCAAAATGATTCATCGACTTCTTTGTCTAGTTCTACAATCACCTTTTTTAAAGTAGTTTGATTATTCTTTAGTTGTTCTAACTTATCATTAGCAACAATTTCCCCTTTATCAATAACGATGACCCTGTCACACAAAGCTTGAACTTCTTGCATGATGTGTGTAGACAGCACGACTGTTTTATTCTGACCAATGTTTTTGATTAGCGCTCTCACTTCCATTAATTGATTGGGATCTAAACCTGTTGTGGGCTCATCCAATACCAACACCTCTGGGTCATGTATTAACGCTTGAGCTAACCCTACACGCTGTCTATATCCTTTAGAAAGAGATTCTATCCTTTTATTTTGTTCGATACCAAGCCCACACAATTCAATCATTTCACTTATACGGCTATTCAACTGAACGCCTTTCATGCCATGTATACTTCCTACAAAACTCAAATATTCTCGCACATACATTTCCTGATATAGTGGATTATGCTCAGGTAAATACCCAACAACACCTTTCACTTTCATTGGCTCTTCCACAACATCATATCCACAGACCTTAACATGACCAGAAGTAGGAGGAATAAACGATGTAGCAATCTTCATTGTAGTAGATTTCCCTGCTCCATTTGGTCCTAAAAATCCCAAAATCTCTCCTTTTGACACTTCAAATGAAATGTCATTCACCGCTTTTTGGTGATTATATATTTTAGTGAGGTGGTTTACTTCTACTGACATTCGTTTTGATTGGTTCGAAAACAATTATTTGCAGTATTCAACGCTAAATTAATTACAAAAACACATTTAGTAATCGAGGCATAAAAATAAACGTTCTTACAGGTGCTTTCATCACTAATTTTAATCAAAATCTGTTTTAGAAAAAATCCTAAAAACCACTTAAGGTCAACCCAAGGGTATAATTTGATACTTTAGTACCATCGGGACCACTATCAGCATTAAAGATTTGAGAAAAATTGTGATAATAAAACACATTAAAAAATCCAATTCCTACTCTTAGTGTAGTGCCAAATCTAAATCGGTTTATATCATAATTTTGATGATACTTCACTTTCATATCTTGTGAATTTCCACTTGCATCGTCTATAGTAGTATATTTAAATTTCGTTTTTTGATTTACCAATACACCTATTCTACCTCCAACTGCCACTTTAAAACTTCTATTTCGATCGTCTGGGTTGGCATGATAACGAAACTCTAGAGGAACATCAATATAGGTCATGGCCATCAACGATTTTTTAAAGCTTTTTCCATCTGTAAAGGCCGTAGTCAGGGGCATAACAACAGTTTCTCTATTTCCAGAAACATCATCAATCACACTAAAAAGACCGCGGTCATCTTTAAATGCAATCTTATCAATCCCTACTCCAATTCCAGGGTTAAAAGTAAATTGTCCGCTTTCATTAATTTTAAACTCATAAATATAATACGCATTTAAAGAGACCGAATTAAAAATTTTAGTCTTAAGAGTATCATGGTTATGTGTAGATAGAAAATTAGATCCATAATCAAATAAAAATGTACCTGGAATGTTTGGCATCCCTTTTTTAGCAGTTTCAGTAGTTTGAGCCATTACCCCTGTTGTTAGAATAATAGCATAAAATAAAATCAATAGTTTCCTCATAATAATTGTTAACACGTAATTCGCCATTTTATTGTTGGCGGCAAAGATAAACTTTTTTAAAGAAGTATGAACGCTAAGTCTTTTTTTTGGGGAAAATTATTATTTAATTTGCAATCCGAAAACAGAATGGCCTCGTAGCACAACTGAATAATGCACCTGATTACGGCTCAGGAGATTACAGGTTTGAATCCTGTCGAGGTCACAAAAGTGGTTTCTTATGAAGCCCAATGAACACAAAAAGCCCTTTAATATATGTTAAAGGGCTTTTTTTATTTCATAGCACTTCATACCTTTCATTAATTCATCACACTTTCATCACAGTTTTATTTTACATACCTTCATGCTGCATCAAAAAATGACTGTCATGAAACTAATTCAATTGCTTCAAAACAACGATTATCAATATATAATAAACTTTAAGAAACGATTATTTAACCGTAAAGCCGTTATCCTCATAAGCGGCTTTATCAATAGTTGTATAGCTGAAATATTAACCGTTTAACCGCAAAGCTATAAATCTCACTTATTAGCAATCATTCTACTGTAGGCATTCCCTACAGCCCTTCCAACTGCTTCAAAACAGCGATTATCAATAATAATCAACTCTAAGAAACGATTATTGTACCGCAATGCGGCATTATAGTTAGCGCAATGCTGTATTAAACAACCGTTTTACAACAAAACAAAAGATTGGCATGTGCTT
>Ga0224506_10001855_pt1 | contig 14840 bp, 16 predicted proteins | sample SF_Jan12_sed_USG_2_FD_169108 | JGI IMG/M metagenome (GOLD analysis project Ga0224506, IMG submission 169108) | Sediment microbial communities from San Francisco Bay, California, United States - SF_Jan12_sed_USGS_8_1 | ecosystem: Environmental > Aquatic > Marine > Sediment | place: USA... | reverse complement strand
TTCCCTATCAGTGAGCTGCCTGTGATGTCCAAGGGCAAGGGCAACAAGATGATCGGTATTCCATCTGACAAATTTGCCAGCGGTGAAGAGTTCGTCGTCGGTGTGGTGTCGTTACCTGACAATGGCAATATCACACTGCACTCCGGCAAGCGCCATGTCAGCTTCAACTACTACGAGCTGGAGCATTACGAAGGTGAACGTGGCCGCCGTGGCAACAAGCTGCCACGCGGTTTCCAGAAGGTGGATGCAGTAGAGTTGGGCGAGTCTTCTTCATAGGGCATACAGTCGTTATGCTGGAAAATGGCCGGTCTTTGTACCGGCCTTTTCATATGAGGGAACTTCGTGCATATAAATAGTCTTACCTTGTGGTCGTGACCAGACTTGAAACGGCGACAGAACACCCCAATCTACCTAGACACATAATTTGAGTTCGGAGTGAAGCATGAAACGTATCGCCCTGTTTTTAATTACCAACCTGGCCATCGTCTTTGTCCTTAGCATTACCCTTCGGGTGTTGGGGGTAGAGAGTATTCTTGATCAACAGGGCGTGGGACTGGATCTGAATAGTCTATTGGTATTCGCTGCGGTGATAGGCTTCGGTGGTTCACTGATTTCGCTGGCCATATCAAAATGGACCGCCAAGCGTATGACCGGAGCCCGGGTTATAGAAAAGGCCGCTACTGCCAGGGAGCAGTGGTTGTTGCGCACGGTTGAGCATCAGGCACAAAAGGCCGGTATTGGCATGCCGGAGGTTGCGGTGTTTGAGTCGCTGGATCCCAATGCCTTTGCTACTGGCTGGAACCGTAACAATGCCCTGGTGGCGGTCAGCTCCGGCCTGCTGATGCACATGACTGATGATGAGGTGGAGGCGGTACTGGCCCATGAGATCAGTCATGTGGCCAACGGTGACATGGTGACCCTGGCATTGGTTCAGGGGGTGGTGAATACCTTTGTTATCTTCCTCTCGCGAGTGATCGGTCATCTGGTTGACCGGGTGGTGTTTAAGACCGAGCGTGGTCATGGTCCGGCCTTCTGGATTACATCGATCATTGCCGAACTGGTTCTGGGGGTGCTGGCCAGCATGATCGTTGCCTGGTTCAGCCGTCAGCGTGAGTATCGTGCAGATGCCGGTGGTGCCCACCTTTCCAGTCCCGGCAAGATGGTCGCGGCCTTGCAGCGTCTGCAATCCTATTCAGGTCAGCCACATCTGCCGGACCAGATGGCTGCATTTGGTATCTCCGGTACCACCCTGGCTGGTCTGTTTCGTTCGCATCCTCCACTGGAGGATCGCATCGCAGCACTGCAGTCCCGACGCTAAAGAGAAGGCCCGCATCAGCGGGCCTTTCTGGTTTTATGTCATCGGACTCGCTGTCATTGTATATCCGTAAAATCGTAGCGCATCAGACTATCCGGTTGTTGTACAAAGTAGCCCTGGATGTAGTTCACCCCGGTCTGCCAGAGCAGGGCCAGTGAGCTGGCATCCTCGACAAACTGGGCGATGGTCTGGCTGCCTGTGGCTGCAGCGATAGCGATGATCGCCTTGACCTTGTCCTGCGAGGCATTGTCGGCGGTCATGCTATTAATTAGCACACCATCTATCTTTAAATAGCTGGCATTCAAGTGCTTTTGTACCACAGCAGAGTTGGCAGTACGGCCAAAGTGATCCAGTGCCAGGGGACAACCCAGCTGTTTCAAGCCGGTAATGAAGAGTTTGATTGCCTTCATATGGGTCAGGGTTATCTCTTCGCTAATTTCGAAGACTATATGTTTGCCCGGCACACCACATTCGGTCAGTTGTTTCTGTAGCCAGGGCAACAGTGAGTCATCCTCGATACTGTAGGGTGAAAGCTTAATGAACATGGTGGTATCTTTACCGCTGTTTCGCTGGCTGTTCAGATCTGTCAGGGCATGCTGAATAACCCAACGGTCCAGTTCGGGCATAAGGCCGGATTTTTCGGCCGCTGGAATAAACTGACCCGGACTGAGTTCCTCTCCAGTATTACTTTGCATACGCAATAGCGCTTCATATTTTTCTCCCGGGTGTCCATGCAGACTAACAATGGGTTGATAGACCAAATGCAGTTGTTCCTGGTCTATAGCCTGCTTGATACGTTTTCCCCAGTTGGAAAGACGTTCCTGATCAGCCAGTTCATCATCCATCGGGATATAGGATTTGACCTGATTGCCGCCATTATTGCTGGCCATGATGCAGGCCTTATAAGCCCGATTCAGAACCTCTTTCATGTTCGGTACAGTATCGTTGATCATACTTATACCGATACTGCAGGTTGCGGTGACCGTGCGTCCCTCTACCTCGGCGATGTGGTTTTCAATACTGTGGAGAATTTTCCCCGCTGTCTGGCTGGCCTTGGTCTCATCGCAGTTTTGTATGATGGCGGTAAATACATTTCCGTCATAGCGCGAGGTAAAGTTTGTTACTTTAAGCATTCCTCGCAGTTGTTCTGCAATCTCTACCAGTAACAGATCACTTCCAGCGACACCGATGCGATTTTTCAATTCCTTGAAATTATCCATGTCGATATAGAGCAGAGCATGCTGTTCATGTTCACTGACAGTTGTTTCCAATAAGCTCTGCAGCTTGTCGAGGAAATACTGGCGGTTAAATAATCCGGTCAGTATGTCCTGGTTTTTTAGCATGCGCAGTTTGTTTTCCAGCTCCTTGTTACTGCTCTGGTCACGGATGAAAACCAGTATACTGGGTTCATTGTTGTGTTGTGTCTGAACCAGTTCCAGTTGCACTGGTATTGGTATGTTACGTGCCCCCTTGATATTGGTAGCGACAGACTCGGGTAGCGGCTTGGCATGTTTGAACTGCGTTAACAATTCTTTCAGGTTGATTTGATCCTGTTCTGCTATCAAATCCAGTATCGGTGTTCCTTCCAGATCTTTTTGATGCTTATAACCAAAACGCTTGGCAAAACTGCTGTTGGTGAGAATGATTGTTGCATCATGTATATAGGCGATGGCATCTCTGGATCCTTCCATCAGATTGATGAAGCGCTTGTCCAGCTCATTGTATTCGAGTTTCAGTATATGATGATCACTGGCAATTTTTGTATCATGAATAGCCTGTTGAATCTGATGGGGCAATAGTGCCGGCCGGCCCAGATCAATAAAACTATGCGCACCTTGTTGAAACAGTGGTTCCAGAGACGAGTAGTGATAATTGTCACTAAATAACAGGACCGGCAGGTAGGGGTGGTGTTGTTTATATTTGAAGATTTGGCTAATCATTCCCTGTTCAGTGTCAGGGTTGAGCAGTACCAGGCTCCAGTCGCTCTTTCCCAGTGCCGTTTGCAGCTCGTTGTCTGAGTTTGCAAGTAGAGCCTTGGTAGTTAAACCACTGTTGTGTAATTGTTGCACCAGCTGCTTACTGAGGGCCCCAGATGGGTCGACTATGAGTAAGCGAAGTGTTTTTCCAACAGCAAACATAGATACCAGTATTTTCTATTTATAGATTTATAGTTATACCCTGAAAAGTCGCTGTATTTCTATACCTGTGTCGTGGTTTCCACCGGTAGCTTATAGGCGGCTCCTGCCTGTTCACTGACCAGTCTGGGAACCAGATAACCGGGCAGGCGACTACGTAGTGCTTTCATCAGTGTCAGGGCCTGTTGCTCTGTCACTTCAAAATGTGCCGCCCCTGCAACCCGATCCAGCTGGTGCAGGTAATAGGGCAGTATGCCGCACGCAAACAGTCTTTCGGACAGCGTACAGAGAATGTCGACATTGTCGTTTACATCGCGCAACAGTACCGATTGGTTTAGTAGTGTTATCCCCTGTTGTCTTAATCGCCGCATTGCTAACTCTACCTCCGCATCCAGTTCATTGGCATGGTTAACGTGGAGCACCAGGGTGGTTTGCAGGCGAGTTTGTACGAGCATTTCTATCAGGGCGGGTGTTATTCGCTGTGGCAGGACGACCGGTTGTCGACTGTGGATACGCAGTCGTTGTAGATGTGGGATCTGTTCCAGTGCCTGGATCTGTTGCTGTAGTTTGTGATCGCTGAGGGTTAGCGGATCACCGCCGCTGAGAATAACCTCGCTGATCTGGGTATCACTGTGGAGATAATCCAGAACTCCCTGCCAGTGTCCTTCATTCAGACGATCATCACTGTAGGGATAGTGGCGGCGGAAACAGTAGCGACAGTGTATGCCACAGGCGCCGGTGGTAATCAGTAGTACGCGACCGTGGTATTTGTGTAACAGGCCGGGTAGATGACGGGATGCACTGTCGCCCACCGGGTCACAGCCAAAGCCTGAAATCTTTTGTAGCTCTGCATTGCGGGGCAGAACCTGTAGTAACAGGGGATCATCAGGATTGCCAGGTTCTATACGCTGCAGATAAGGCTCGGGTATACGTAGGCTGAACGCCTGATCTGCCGATATGGCACCATCCAACAGGTTCATCGGCAGCTGCAGTCGCTGCAATAATTGCTGCGGATTACGTACCGATTGTGCCTGTAGTTGCTGCCAATCGGCGGGGCTAAAAGGCTGGATCTTGTGCTGGCTCATGCTCTGTATGTCATCGTGATCTGGCGTTAATGATAACAGATGCACGGTTTGGAAACCGTCTGTACACCAGTTCAGTCCGAAGACAAAAGGAAACAATGCCGATAAATTATGCTAAAATCCAGGGCCTTGAAAAGCCTGGGTAAAACCAACGGGCGGAAAACACCATTACCTCCATATAGTTAGGGTTCTTTATTATGGCGAGTTACAGTACCAACGATTTCAAGCGCGGCCTCAAGATCATGCTGGACAATGATCCCTGTTCCATCATTGAGAACGAGTTCGTCAAACCGGGTAAAGGCCAGGCATTCAGCCGGGTAAAGATCCGTAACCTGAAGACTGGTCGAGTCATCGAGCGTACCTTCAAGTCCGGTGAAAAGGTCGATGCCGCCGATGTTACCGATGTCGATATGCAGTATCTGTATAACGATGGTGAGGCATGGCACTTCATGAATCCTACCTCGTTTGAACAGGTAGCCGCCGACGAAGCTGCCGTCAGTGATGCCAAATTATGGATCAAAGAGCAGGATGAGTGTGTGGTAACCCTGTGGAATGGCAATCCCATCAGTGTCACACCGCCTAACCATGCCATCCTTGCGGTCGCCGAGACCGATCCGGGTGTCCGTGGTGATACCGCCTCCGGTGCCACCAAGCCGGCGACACTGGAAAGTGGTGCCGTGGTACAGGTGCCGCTGTTCATTGATGTGGGTGATGTACTCAAGGTTGATACCCGTAGTGGTGAATATATCTCGCGCGCCAAGGAATAAGTCTGTTACGCCTGCCGTTATCACGGTGGGCGTACCTCTTTCCTCCCGATGAGCGAATCCTGCGACTGGAGCCCCAGCGCTTCCCTCCGTGCCCTGAGACTACGGGCCGAGACCCTGTCACGCATTCGTGGCTTCTTTGCCTCACGCGCAATACTGGAGGTGGAAACGCCGCTGTTATCACGATACGGAACCACTGATCCTCATATCGATAGCCTGCAAGTCAGCTCTGCCTATGACCAGCAGCAACGTTATCTGCACACCTCACCGGAGTTTGCGATGAAACGCCTGCTGGCCTCCGGTAGCGGGTCGATCTATCAGGTTTGCAAGGTCTTCCGTGACGCGGAGATCGGGCGTCGGCACAACCCCGAATTCAGCCTGCTGGAATGGTATCGGCCGGGTTTTGATCAGGTCGCGCTGATGGCCGAGGTGGATGAGTTGGTACGAGAACTGTTGGCGACTCATATGGAGCTGGGCGAGACCCTGACACTGCGCTATGACGCCGCCTTCCAGCGGTATCTGGAGGTCGACCCTTTGGTTACTCCTGTGCCGGAACTGGCAAGCTTGGTAAGTGGGCACGGTATCGAGATCGAGATGGAGTGTGGTGAAGAACAGCGCGATGACTGGCTGGATCTGCTAATCAGCCAGTTGATAGAGCCACAACTGCCGAAGCAGCAACCGGTCTTTATCAGCCACTTTCCCGCCAGTCAGGCCTCTCTGGCACGACTTGACCCGACAGATAGCCGTTTTGCTCATCGCTTTGAGCTCTATCTTGGTGGTATGGAACTTGCCAATGGCTTTCATGAACTTACCGATGCAAGCGAGCAGGCTGCACGTTTTCAGGCGGAACGGGAACGACGCAGGGACGAGGGGAAATGGGATATACCTGAGGACCGGCACCTGCTGGCAGCGATGCAGCATGGTTTGCCCGATTGTGCCGGTGTTGCGCTGGGACTGGATCGTGTGTTGATGCTGGCGTTGGGCAGCGATGACATCAACGATGTCATCGCCTTTCCGTTCGAGCGATCCTAGGTAGCGCTCACAGGCGTTTTGCCAGCATCTGCCCCATTACTACCTTGGCGCCCGGTTGCGCAGACGCATCCCATGAACAGCTACCTTTGGGCAATAACATCACCACGGTGGAGCCCATGTTGAAACGACCCATCTCTTCACCTTTGGCCAGATTCGGTGCATCGCTGGCCTGGCGGTAGTCCCAGCTACGAACCTTCTTACCTGCCGGCGGGGTGATCTCCCCGGCCCAGACCGTCTCGCAACTGGCGACGAAGATCGCACCGACCATCACCATAGCCATCGGTCCTGCCTCGGTATTGAACAGACTAACAACCCGTTCATTACGGGCAAACAGGCGAGGAATCACTCTGGCGGTGGCAGGGTTGACACTAAACAGTCGTCCGGGGACATGGATCATCTCCTCCAGTTTGCCGCTGATGGGCATATGGATGCGATGATAATCCCGTGGTGACAGATAGATGGTGGCGAATTCACCATCCTCAAACTGTGCCGCCAGTCGCTCGTCGCCGCCCAGTAGTTCAACAACACTGTAACTGCGCCCCTTGGCCTGGAATACCCTGCCCTGTTCTATCTTGCCCAGCTGACTGATGGCACCGTCTACCGGGCTGCTGATGATCTCTTCGCCACCGATAAAATTACGAGCCCCGGGCTTTAAGGCTCGAGTAAAGAATGCATTGAAGTGTTCGTAGTCATTGGCATCGGCGCTGACAGCCTCGTCCATATTCAGTTTATACAGACGGGCAAAATTGTTGATAAACCAGTTTTTGAAACCGCGGCTACGGGCATGGGTCAGATGACCCAGTAATCGTGACAGTGCATGGTGTGGCAACAGGTACTGCGGCAGGGCCTTGAGATAATCCACAAGGCCGGCCCCGTTTCCGGAGCGATTGGACAGATTGGTCATGGTGTTTCCGTTATGAGTAGTGTTTACGTATTGCTTTGAAAGACTTGAGAATACTTTCTGGAATATGTGGTGTATTAAACAAAGAGCGCAAGCCTCCGGATGGTTCGGATAACAGGATGGCGGCACTGTGATCTACCGAGTAGTCCTTTTTATCCGTTTTATTGTTAAGGAAGTACATCACGCTCATTTGACGGGCCAGGGCATCTATCTGCTGGCGTTCACCGGTAATGCCAATAAAGGCCTTGTTAAAATAGCCCAGATATTCCTTTAGCTGTGCAGGACTGTCGCGGTCGGGATCGACGGAGACAAAGACAAATTGTACCTGATCCAGGTTTCCATCCGCGTCTTCTATACTCTGTGCCACACTGTTCATTACCGCCAGTGTGGTGGGGCAGACATCGGGGCAGTGGGTATAACCGAAGAACATAAAGGTCCATTTACCCTGCAATTGTTCAGTACCAAAGGCCTGGCCGTTCTGGTCCAGCATGGAGAATTGGGCGACAGGTCGACTTTGGGGCAGGACGATGGCCTCCATGTCCTGTGGCAGGCCCTGCTGCTGGTTTAGCCATATGCTGAAAAGTATACCGCTGACGGTTGCCAGTACAATCACAAGCAAAGCGATAATATATTGAGACTTTTTATTCATAATACTGCCTAAGACACTGAAAATTCATTTGATTTATACCACGCTGCACAGTAAGTTTCATCCTGGGGGGAGAAAAATCAGTTTGGAGCGAGATAATGGCACAAATTAGCATGTTGATCCCGAAGAACCAACGCCAGGAATGGACTCAGGAGCTGGAACCTCTGGATCTGATATCCGTGGAGGTTACCGAGATACCCTTACTGGGTTGGGTAGCTGCCGGGCTGCCGGTAGACCTGTGTGAACAGGATGAGCGTGTCGCCGTACCGACCACTATGGTGCGACGCAATAGCTATGCTCTCAAGGTGCGTGGCCATTCGATGATCGATGACAATATTCAGGACGGTGACATCATCGTTGTGGAGAAGCGCGAAACCGCCACAAATGGCGAGTCAGTCGTAGCAATGATCAATGGTGAGCAGGTAACCCTGAAAAAATTCTATATAGAGTCTAACGGCATTCGTCTGCAGCCGGCGAATCCCGATATGGAACCCATCTATTTAAAAAATGAAGAGGTGCAAATCCTCGGTATTGTGGCAGGCGTGCTCCGTATGCCCGAACAACTGTAGTAAAAATACTGACTTATCATCACAGTGCTTTTGTGACTTGCTCGCTAGTAATTTGGACAATTTGAGCGAGAATCAAAGGTCACTGCACGGACCGTCAGTTATACGAATCAGCTGCAATAAATATAAGACCAAAGGAGAATTTCATGGGCCTAACAGATTTGCCACAAATCATGCCAGGACAACCCGGTATATCATTGTTGCTCTGGCTGTTGATCATTATCGTGGTACTCTATTTTGCGCGCACACCGGCACATAAGGCGATTCGTGCTGTTACCCGTCTGCTGCGCAATGCCTTACACATTTTTTCCCGCTCTATACTGATTGCCGAAGGTAGTCTTAAAAATCGTAATCGTGAGGTGCTCTTCTCGATGGGGCAGGACGCATCCGAGCGGCAGATAGCTCGGGAATTTGAACGCATGGAAACGGTGATTCATCGTGACCTGGCCGGTTTCCCAACCATCTATCGTAAGTTGGACGAACAGATCACCCGTATGGAGGAGGATTATGCGCGTACCTCCGAGGTTCCAGACACACCGGATGCCTGGATACGCGCTGTCGATGCGGTGGCGAATATACCCTCCAGTGATGCGATGGTCGCGGATGTATTGACCAACATCCATGAGTCGATGAACAAGGCGCAGAAGAATGCGGTGGAGGAGTATCGTGAGATGTTCCATGAGCGCCATCATCTGTTGAAAAAGCTGTTACCCAGCTGGCGCAAGGTGAACGGTGCCCTGTGTGAAGTGAAGAAGAGCGTCGACAGCCTGGATGAGCGTAGCAGGGAAGTAGATGCGCAACTGTCCAAGTTTGAGATGATCTGTAAGGGCAAGTCAGCAGGCGAGCGTATGCTCTCATCCTCGTCCTTTACGCAGTTCTTTATCTCTGCGCTGGTGTTGTTTATTGCCATTGGTGGCGGTATTGTGAATTTTAACCTGATTGCCTATCCGATGCAGGAGATGGTCGGGGGTAACAGTACCCTGGCAGGATACAAGACCTCTGATGTAGCTGCGATGGTGATCATCCTGCTGGAACTGGCCATAGGCCTGTTCTTCATGGAATCGGCACGCTTTACCCGCCTGTTCCCGGTCATTGGAGCTCTGGATGACAAGATCCGTGAGCGAATGAAGTGGATTACCCTGGCTATTCTGGTGATTCTGGCCGGTTCTGAATCGGCACTGGCCTATATGCGTGATTTGATGGCAGCTGAAAATCAGGCCCTGACCCGTAGCCTCACCGATGTGCCTATGGTAGTTGGTGGTGAATCATTCAGAAATATACCAACTATAGTTCAGATGGTGATCGGCTTTATTCTGCCCTTCGTACTGGCACTGGCTGCCATGCCGCTCGAGTCTTTTGTTCATTCTTCACGGACAGTACTTGGTGTGGTGATTGTATCGCTATTGAGAGCGATAGCATTTCTGTTTCGCCTACTTGGGAATGTCATTCACCATCTTGGTGCCGCGTTGGTGCATGGTTATGATTTGATTATCTTTATGCCATTGTGGATAGAAGAGAAGCTTACGCACCGTTCCGGGACAACTGCAAAAGCATAGGCGATGGCTAGAATTCATGGAGTAGAAAGATGTTACGAAACATAAGTACAATAGTTGCTGTTTTATTGATTTCAATGCTTGCGGCCTGCAGTAAGCCAACACCTCATACGCGTGGTGTCTATATGCTGCTGGATACCTCCGGTACCTATACCGAAGAGATGAACAAGGCGAGCAATATCCTGAACTATCTGCTGGTCAAACTCGCACCGGGTGATTCACTGGCAGTTGCTCGTATAGACAGCGGCAGTTTTAGTGAGAAGGATATTATTGCCAAGGTGACTTTTGATGATCGCCCCAGTGTAACCAATCAGCAAAAGCGCGGTTTCCGTGAAAAGATGGATAACTTCATCAAGACACTAAAGAGTAGTCCTTATACTGATATTACCGGTGGACTTGTTCAGGCGGTACAATTTCTGGAGGAGACAAACAGTGGTAAAAAGACCATCCTCATTTTCTCTGATATGGAAGAGGATCTGATTAAGGGGCATGTACGTGATTTTGCCCTGGAGCTGAAAGGCAGTGAAGTTATTGCCCTGAATGTAACCAAGTTACGCAGTGATCAGATCGATCCTCGTGACTATATGAAGCGTCTTGATGCCTGGCGTGCGAGGGTTGAACAGGGGGGCGGTACCTTCCGTGTGATCAATGATCTGGAGCGTCTGGAAAGAATCTTCGAAGATTAAATAGTACGTCCAGATATTTAAAGGCCCCGTTTGAACGGGGCTTTTTTATGCCAATCAAAAGAACGACTTCGAATATGACTCGAATTATCTATATTCACGGTTTTAACAGCTCACCGCTTTCCCATAAGGCGCAATCGCTTACACAGCGTATGACAGAGCTGGGTATTGCTGATGACCTGCTGGTGCCACAGCTTTCCGCGTACCCTGAACAGGCTATGGAACAACTACAGGCATGCGTTACGAGTTGTGGTAGTAGCCGGCCAGTTTTAATCGGAAGTTCACTGGGAGGTTATTATGCAATCTGGTTGGCAGAGAGATATGGCTTAAAGTCTATCCTGATCAATCCTGCGATATACCCGTATAAGTTGTTAGTGGAATATTTGGGTGTAAATCAGAATATCTATACCGACACTCGATACATTCTCGAGCCGCACCATGTAGAATTAATGAAATCATACGAGGTGGAACAGATTAGCCAGCCGGAGTATTACTGGCTATTATTGGAAACCGGCGACGAGACACTGGATTACCATGAGGCGGAGAACAAATTTCCTGATAGTCGCAAGACCATACATCAGGGGGGCTCTCACGAATTCCTTAATTTCGACAATATGCTGGACGATATATTAAGGTATTGCGGCTATTAATCACAGAGGCTGCCAGCCGCAGACTGAGTAAACGATGAAAATACAGAAACAGCCACTTTATATTGCCACTATGAGGGTGTTTGAGATGAATTATCTCAGATTGATCCAGTTGATCCCGGAGCTGGAAGCGGCAGAAGAGAGCCTGTTGTATTCGTTTCGTGATCAGAAAGGCATAATAAATATCCACTTGCGCGAACGTGGACCATATACCGCCACCCTGGATGTGACGCATCAAACTCCGGGATTACAGGGATTAATACCGGACATGCAATTGGCGGTAAAGGTATATCATGATGCACAAATGGCAGAGGTCGTCTGCTATCAGAATCAGGATGGTTTTCAGGCAAAAAACAGTTATCCTAATACGCGTATGCATAATAAACGTGAAAAGTCTGACTTGAACAGGTTTTTAACCGAGTGGCTGGATTATTGTGTAAAGCAACATGCATGCATATCGATGATGTAAGTTAGGTTTGTTTTTACTGAGTTTGCGTCTTTTTTCTGAAATTCTTCAGCTCTTCGTTTAGCCAGTCCTGGCTTCTGATACTCTCTTTCCCCAGGCAATGTATCAAATAATATTTTCCCGATATGGTGCTTTTTGTTGCACTTAATTCAATAAATCTTTCTGTACTATATATCTCGTCTTTAAAGTAATTGTATTTTTTAATAATGTGTATAGTCGCATCCTGTCCTTTATAAAAAGATCCGTTGCGTTCAAACAGACAGTCGGTATTTGTTACAAACGACAGTATGTGGCGTATTTCGCTGTCCAGAGATGAAGCAAAACTTATGCTGGACATCAGGGAAAAGACAACAATTAAAATACGTGGGAGAAAGATCATTGTTTTGTATTTCCATGTAAGCTCAAGATTCTGTAAACATTGCTATAATACGACAAATATATTCAATACTGGGATTAATATCTCATTTTGACGCGAAATATTGAATTTTCCTGCAAGCTTGTCGATATTGATATTTATGTACAGAAAAATTCCCCGTGCACGACTTTATATACTTGTTTTTGTGTTTCTTCTCTCCGCCTGCGGTGAGTTGCCGAAACGCAATGCAGCTGATTCTTCATATGCTACCGGTAGTATTAATACCGAGTCTCGTGATGAAATCCGTTTTCAAGTGGTAATGATGGCAGCAGCGATGTTGGGCACCCCGTATAAATGGGGCGGGATGCATCCGGATGAAGGTTTTGATTGCAGCGGTCTCGTACACTACAGTTATCTGCAAGCCGGAGTTGAATTACCGCGTACCAGTTTACAGCAGTATAAATATTCCCGTAGTGTCCGTTTGTCAAACCTGAAACCAGGTGATTTACTGTTTTTTGAATTAAATCAACAAGCTGTCTCCCATGTCGGCATATATCTGGGAAATAATCGTTTTGTACATGCACCCAAGACAGGTAAGGATGTAATGATTACCAGTTTGGATAATGAGTTCTGGCGACAGAGACTGGTTTCAGCCGGTAGAGTCATTTGAACTTACTGCGGAAAATTTCATATCAATTATAAGATAAGTATGTAGGTATATTCTGTACACATTATCGTTGCACTTTAATCAGTGCTATTACTATGTTTGTTTTTATTGTATTTTGTAACACCGATATCAAATATGGATAGCCTGATATGAATATAGATCCTACTGCCATTATTTTTAATGATAGTGAGCTTGCTGCATTTTCATCCATTGCTATTAACGTACATTGTACGCCGGGGGAAGTAATATTTTCTGAAGGTGATAGTGCGGATGTGATGTATCTTGTGGTGGTTGGTAAAGTTTTAATCAGCATCGACAAATCGGGTACGGGTGTGCCGGTGGCCGAGCTAAGTAAAGGGCAGATCTTTGGTGAAATGTCATTATTGAATCAGGATATACGTAATGCCACGGCATCAGCCATCGAAGAGTCAGAACTATTGTCTCTAGGTCCGGTAGAGCTGGAGCAGCTCATTAATAACCACCCGTCTTTGGCAACCAAGCTTCAGGGCATCATTCAACAACGAAATAACGAATTGCTATTGAAGGAGCAACTGGTTGCAACTACTGGAATAGAGAATGAAAACCTGCATGTGAGTATCAAAGGAGATCCTTCTCTGCGTGAGACAGCATTTACCCGCGAGAGATATGAAAGTATAGTCGACTCTGTTTTACCAAAACTTGTGCCCTGTCTTCGCAAACTCTTATTTGAAACTTCAGTGTATCGAGTCTTTGTTGGCCTGAATAATGGAGAAGTACGAATAAATTCGGTAATCAACCCCTTTATTGAAGAGATGCATCTGGCAAAGAAGGTTGTATCAAGTGCGTATATAGACAGACATTTCCCGCCCATGGATTACGAAACCAAGGTAAATCTTATTCAGGATGTTACCGAGTATATTGAATCTACGAGAATATTCTCAAGGCTACCGCCTAAGTGGAACCGTTTGTTGGATGAAGTCCAGGACAACTGGAAGCCCGTACCGAAGGCTGAGCTGGAGTCGGTATTAGATCAACTAGTAGATTTACGCAAAATACCCAATTTCTATTTACGTAATCTAAGTATTAGTGTTGCGCAGGATGCTATACGAATGCAGTTTAATTGTGATGGAACACACATAGTAAGCACCCGGGAATATTCACGTTTTCTGGAGCAGAATATTATTGTCTAAAAGTGTTTATGTAGATGTTTCAAGCGAGGCATCTCATATCTTTATCTGGTAGCTTTATATTTCGTAAGAATTGTCAGGTTCTGTTCTGATGAATTGAGCCACTAGCCTGTTCTGTGCTATAAAGCATATCGAAGCTATTATAATAATCAGTTGGAGTTTGTCTTTACCATGTCTACAAGCAGAAATTTTATTGCGATTTTCATACTCAGTACAATTTATATTGTTTGTACGGTTTTATTTGCACCATATGACTGGTTCTATCAGGCAGTGTTACCAACATTTATTGCGGTCATTGGATTTTATCTGGCCAAAGGCCCTGTATTGGTACGTAGTGTGGTCTCAGGCATGGCCCCTCTGGTTAGCCTGCCTGTACTTTCGGTTTTTTTTCAACACAATTTTAATCTGATTGCCGGTACTGCGGTGATTCATGTTGTGTTGATCGGAGCGTTTCTCGGGTTACTTTGGGGAAATGTGGATGCTTATTTACGCGGCAAACGTACACCTGATCTCTAGTATTTTTATAAAATATATTTCTATAGACAGAATCGGTAGTAGTGATCGGAATTTTAGATAATCGACTCAGTTTAAGAGTAGCCTTATCGCCATTGCGATACTGACGGTTACCAACAATGGTTTAATAAATCCACTGCCCTTGTGAATAACCACATGGGCTCCCAGCCAGGCTCCAAACATCTGCGCAACTCCCATACTCAAGCCCAGCAGCCAGACCATGTGACCACCAACCGCGAAGAAAATAAGGGCTGCAATATTGCTGGTAAAGTTCAATACCTTGCCATGGGCGGTTGCTTCACGCAGACCCAGACCCATTAGTAACACAAAACCGATGGTAAAGAATGAA
>Ga0224506_10001854_pt1 | contig 14857 bp, 13 predicted proteins | sample SF_Jan12_sed_USG_2_FD_169108 | JGI IMG/M metagenome (GOLD analysis project Ga0224506, IMG submission 169108) | Sediment microbial communities from San Francisco Bay, California, United States - SF_Jan12_sed_USGS_8_1 | ecosystem: Environmental > Aquatic > Marine > Sediment | place: USA... | reverse complement strand
GCTGCTTCAGCAATAGACGAAGCGATCAGAAATAACACTTCGGTTGGCGGAAGAAGAATAGCTCTGCTAGACAACTTCGTCTGGGGAAGCCCAGAAAAACCAGATAGACTAGGCTCGTTGCTCCGAGCGTGCGAGGCTTGCTACGACTTCGCCAAGGGATTCAGTACACCCTTCATCTCCGGTAAAGACAGCCTATACAACGAGTCTCCCCTCGGCCCCGTCACGCCAACACTCTTGATAACAGCCATCGGGATCATCCCCGACGTGAGGAAAGCTGTGTCTATGGATCTGAAGGAACCCGGTAACCTCATCTATTCACTCGGTCTATCATACCCAGAGCTAGGCGCTTCGGAGTATTACAGACTCAAAGGCTTCATCGGAGGAACCGTGCCGACAGTAAGGGTCGAACAGGCGACCAGAACAATGAGTTCACTTATCAGAGCGATGGACGCAGGATACATAAGGGCGTGCCACGATCTCTCGGACGGGGGACTGGCCGTCGCAGCGGCTGAAATGGCCTTCTCAGGAGGATACGGAGCGAACATAGATCTCGCCCATGTTCCGAGGTCGAAAAGCTCATGGAGCGACCATCAGCTCCTCTTCTCAGAGTCGAACAGCCGGTTCCTCGTGGAGGTACCCGAAAAACACAGAGCTGCATTCGAAGGCGTGATGAAGGACTCTGCTTTGGCCGCCATAGGTAGGGTTGGAAAGGATAGCGAGTTCTATGTTCATGGCTTGAAGGGTGAAAGAGTCATCTCCGCAGACCTATCTAAGTTGATCGAAGCATGGAAAGCGACGTTGGGGATGTAGAAGATGAAAAGGGAAGACGTGAAAGTCTGCGTGCTAAGGGTCGGCGGAACGAACTGTGACGCCGAGACAAAGAGGTCCATTGAAGAGTTGGGCGTGAAGGCTGAGATATGCCACCTTAATATCCTCGTTAAGGAGCGGAGTCTTCTTGATTACGACGCCTTGGTGATACCTGGGGGCTTCTCCTTCGGGGATTACGTTAGAGCTGGGGCGGTGCTTGCTAAAGGCTTTTCGGCAAACCTGCGCCGAGACTTGAACAGGTTTGTGGATGAGGAAAGGCCGATACTTGGCATATGTAACGGGTTTCAGGTGCTGGTTGAGTCAGGCCTATTACCCGGGTTCGACGAGATAAGTGAATATCCGGAGGCAGCTTTAGCAACGAATATGCCGATCGGGTATCGATGCAGATGGACCTACCTCAGACATGAAAACCAAGGCAACTGCGTCTTCACCAAAGAGGTCCCCAAGGGCAAGGTTGTTAGGATTCCGATTGCTCACGCTGAGGGTAGATTTCTCTTTGAAAAAGAGAGGGAAGACGCTCATCTAGAGAGTCTGTACGGTAACGATCAGCTCGTCTTTAGATACTGCAACGTACGGGGAGAACCTGCCAAGGGAGAATATCCGGCGAATCCCAACGGCTCATTCCATGATATCGCGGGCATCTGCAACTCACAAGGAACCGTATTTGGTTTGATGCCTCATCCAGAGAGAGCCTATTATGGTTGGCAGCTGCCGGACTGGACTAGGATGGATCCGCAGGAAATGTATGGCGATGGTAGACTGATATTTGAGTCTATGGTCAACTACCTTTCGAGGAAGTTCTAGAAAAATGGTTTATAAATAAGATCTTGGTTACTCTTGGCAACTCAAATGCCTAGAAGAATGACAACAGAAGACGGAATACTGTGTTGTGAGGCCTAGCGAAGCCATGACGTCGACTTCAGAAGAGAACAGACAGGACCAGAGCACGATCGGTAAAGTGTTGAAGAACGATCTAGTTGTGACTTTAATCCTCATGGGGGTGGTCGTAGTCGCTGTCTTCGCTTTCAGAGAGCTCTTGGTCATAGCCTTGAAGACGGATTATCCATTGCATACGCCGATCTCTACGAGCATGCAGCCTACCCTGAATGTTGGAGACTACCTGATCGTTCAGGGAGTGGATGCCGATTCAGAGATAAATGCTGACAAGGAAATCGGGGACATAATCGTTTTCCGTAAGCCAACTGATCCAGATGAGTTCATCGTACATAGAGTGGTTGAGAAGACATGGAATGAAGAGGAGGGAAGATACTACTTCAAGACGAAGGGAGATAACAATAGATCATCTGATCCTTGGAGTATCACAAAAGATGACATAATCGGCAAGGTTGTTTGGAAGATCCCTCTTCTGGGTTACATAAAGATATTCCTGGGAACTCAGATCGGCATGGTAATCGTCGTCATCTTATTCTTGATCCTGATCGTTCTTGAAGCCTGGAAGTAGTAGGCAGTAAAGCCAGAGTTAAACCTTAATGAGGAAGGACGGAACAGATTACTGATAGAACCGAGTTCAAACAAGGGTTATCCTTTTGCACGGCTCTTTCCTCATAGATGCCGACGCCGAACAAAAGGGCGTTACGCTCCACCTCTACGATACCGCGAATGATAGAACGTCAGAGTTTGCGGACTCCTCCTACAAGTCGTACTTTCTTACCAGGAGCCCGATCAGCGCGGAAGAAGAGAAGCTAGTTAAGGAATTGAATGCGAGAACGAGCATGATTGAGAAGGTTGACCTGTTCACGGGAAAAGTGAGGAAAGTCATTAAGGTCGAGCTGGACGATCCATCGAACATTGAACGTACAGCAGAACGCTTTGAGCAACATTGGGAGGCCAGTGTTCCTCCAGCTCTGAGTTACGTATACGACCGCGACTTGATATTCGGCGGCCTTTATTTGATGGAGGATGGTGGGCTCAAGCCTGTCTTGGATGTTCCATCTGATTTAATGTTTGGGTTCGAGGAGAGGTTTGCCGATGTAAAGAGGAGAGATCCTTCGAAGTATGAGCTGATACTCACCTATTTCAAGATCTGTTCCCAGAGTGTTCCAGAAGTATCCCTTAGGAGGTTTGGTGTTGAGGGCACCGACCGGACGAAGGTTTACCGTTCTTTCATGCTTTCTAGAATAACGAATCTCCCTCTTCCGTTTACATACTCTAGCCGACATGTAAGCACGTGGATCAGGTCTATGCTCCATGCATACCTAAGGAGAAAAAACATTCTGATACCTAGGTCTCGCGAGTTGAGGCGTGGAGGGTCGAAGAGGAGGATCCAAGGAGCATTGACCTTCCAACCGAAAAGCGGAATCTACTTCAACACGGTAGTGGTAGACTTCGAGAGCCTCTACCCAAGCCTCATAGACGCTTACAACCTCTCCTATGAGACCGTTAACTGTAACCACTCCGAATGCGTCGGCAACCATGTTCCCGACCTAGCCCACCATGTCTGCATACAGACGAGGGGAGTCTACTCAGTTCTAATCGGCGCGTTGAAGGATCTGAGAATCAGATGGTTCAAACCCCTTTCTCGGGACTCTTCAATTCCCAATGGCGAGAGGCAGCTGGCTGAGGCGGCATCAGACCTTCTCAAACTCATTCTCGTCTCCAGTTATGGTGTGACTGTCCGGATATATGGTCTCGCTCAGCCTGCTTTAGCAGAGTCAATAACAGCTTATGGCAGGCATTCTTTGCAGGAAAGCTGGAATATGGCGGCGAACGCGGGTCTCCGCCCTATCTATGGGGACACTGATTCGTTGTTCTTGGACAATCCTGCAGAAGAGCAAGTCGACTGGTTGATGGATGCTGTGAAGGAGAAACTTCGCTTAGATTTGGCGGTGGACAAGAGATATTCATTATGTGTACTACCGCGTGCTATGAAGGCTTACTTCGGTATTCAGATGGATGGAACACCAGACGTGAAGGGCGTCGTGGCGATAAAGTCTAACTCACCACCATTCATACAGAATGTCTTTGGCAGCTGCGTGAAGGAGCTGAAGGATGTAAGGAACTGGGCTGACTTCGAGGCTGCGAAGAAGAGGATAAGAAGCGTAGTCGACAACGCGATAGTAGATCTCAAAGCTGGGAGGACACCGCTTGAAGACTTGCAGTACGCGGTCAGGTTACACTTCGACCCATCCGAGAGAACGGCGGAAGCTGCCCAGCTTCATCAGCCCTACCAGAGTGCGGTTCAACTGGTTGACGCAGGGAGGAGGCTCGGGAAGGGAGACATCATCTCATTCATCAAGGTACGGCCTTTCATCTATCATGGGAGAACATTCACGGTCAAGCCGACCGGGCTTGTGGAGAGCTTCCGAGAGGTGAACACTGAAGATTACATAAGGAATCTGAGAACCGCGTTGGGTCAGACCTTCAAGCCGATGGGCATATCCTTCGAAGAGAGGAAGGAAGCATCTCTAACAGATTTCATGTAGAAATGTTCCACTTGCGTCATCTCACATTCGATCTATCTTAGCGCGAGCACTGCTACTGTTGAACGTTTATCCTAGCTTAAGATCCTCATATCTCTTATTCGTCGAATAAGTGTTCTGGACAGAGGAGGCAAGAAACGAGTGATTGGTGAGGCTACGTAGGAATATTGTCAGTCTCAGGGCTTGAATCTCAAGATGGCGGCTATGCCGCCGAATGCCTCCTTTAGCATCTGCCCTTCCTCCGTCTCAATGGACAAGACTTCGACGTTTGCTCCAGCGTCCTCAGCCATCTCTGCGAATTCCTCGATTATTTCCTTCTTTTCTGTCACTTGAAGCGTCGGTACACCGCATTTCGCACAAGCTTGTCCGCTCAGACTCTCTTCAGAACTTGGGATCTCGAGGCTCTTCATAGTCTCGCTATAGATGCTGTCACATGATGTGCATTTCACGGTTATACGTGTTATATCGAGGGCTTCTGACAAGAGTAAGGTTTCAACCATTCCCATTCTCAAGGCTTTTCTAACCTCTGTCTCGCCGTATGTTGCCAAGCCCGTGTCATGACCTATATGACGCAGGAAATCCTGTACTATCCTCTTCTCCTCGACGTACCTTACATGCTTCAGTATTTCCGGAGCCTTCTCAACAATCTCTTCAACGCCATGTTCGCCCGTGTAGGCAGTGTCGATTGTTTCGATAATCTTCTCCTTTAGCATATAGTTGAGATGGCCTCCCTTCTCGAAGTCATATTTTGTAGGTCCGGGTCCCCCTATCATCATGCCCTTCAAGTCTTCGATGGGCAAAAATATCTCGTCTGCATGGTTCCCAATCCGTTTGAAAAAATCAAGGATCCTAGCTTCACGTAATCTCTCGAACCTACGGGCTGATTGACCACCCGCCCTATGCTTGCCGGGTATCCCAGACGTTATATCCCTAACGATCTCTAGGCGTCGCCCTCTTAGGGTGGCGAAACTCGCTCCACTTGAATCCAGAACGATTATCCCGTATGTTTCCTTCTCCTTCAGGAATTCCTGCAAATGCTCGATATGGAATTTAGAGTCACACCTGTATAGATAAACGCGGACGGGTTCGAGTGGAATGACTACATATGTCTCAAGCTTCTCACTTCCCGGCCCATTCTGCGGAATGGCACCACAGAAGATAACCAACCCATTATCGGGTACCTTTCTGAAGAGCTTGAGCCTTTGTATAACCCTGACAATCGCGTCCTGAACGTTCTTCCGCGTCGTGTTCGACTTGATGTTAGAAGCAGTTCCCCACTCCTCCTTCAGCATCGAAATGACATCGCTGATCTGGCGTCCAGGAGGCACGTACAGAGAGACGAGTTCCGTACCCCGGCCTTGCTTAGATGCTAGGGTGTTGAGTTCCCTTTTCAGACGAAACTTCTCAAGCGACGTCCTTTTGCTGGCCATTGTGAATGACCTCGAATGACCCTTTAGGCCTCCATGTTCAGACGCTTTCAGATAACAACTAGATTCGGGCTATTTAGTGTTTAGGTGTCCGAATCCTGATATCTCATGATGTCCTTCGTTCCCTATGACCGCGCGATGACAGGATTACAGCCAAAGAATGCGAACATCTCTTTTTCTCAATGAAGCCTGGACAGCTACACGTCACAGTTCCATCGATTTTTCTTGCAACTGTATACGTCCCGTGGTCCCCAATGACATTGTACAATCCATCGCCCGTGTACTCTATCCTGCCGCTGCGTATAAGTTTGCGGGCTTTTTCAATCATCTTGTCCAGGGGCAAACGCGGCTCACCGGAGGATCTGCGTCGCTGCCGTGCTTTCTGCCACTAAATCAGCTTCCCGTCAGATTAAAACTTAGCGGGACAAGAATGCCACCAATAAGTCCAGGGACAAAGTTCCAGATCTGGCAAGCATTTAAGTGTCTACTTTGCTAGTATACGACGAACAGAACCTCAGATTTGACCTTGGGGACTAGGGAGGTGTAAGAGACACGGTTGTTGTATCATCTAAGCTCATTTCTGAACATTTGGCGGAACCTCGTCTTAACGCCATGTTCGAACTATTGAGGAATGACAGAGAAGTCCAAGGCTACCTGAAGATGTCCAACGTTATGGCTGTCGAAAGGCTAATGTACAATGATCACGGTCCAGTGCACTCCGTGATCTCTGCAGGTAGTGCCCTAGAGATCTTTAGGATTCTGACGAAGAAGGTGAACCCCACTACAGTTAAGAATGGAATGTGCGACATGGAAGACGCCAAACTCATCGTGCTTTGTGGTGCATATCTCCACGACATCGGAAATTCAGTTCACCGGTCAGCACATGAGATTCATGGCTGTTACATAGCCAGCCCAATTCTTGACAGGCTTCTAAGCGAGGTCTATCCGGACGATTCAGAGCTTGCCCTCAGAGTTAAGTGTGAGATTCTCCACTCAATCTTCGCCCACGATGAAGAAGTTCAATGCCTAAGCGTTGAGGCAGGAGCGGCTAAGGTAGCTGACGGGACCGATATGGCAAAGGGAAGAGCTAGAATCCCCTACAAAACTGGGAAAGTGGACATCCATTCCCTCTCTGCAACATCTATCGAGAGGATCGAGATCGAGGAGGGCAGCAAGAAACCAGTCAGTATTCTGGTACATATGGACAACCCGGCTGGAGTCTTCCAAATAGAGGAGATCCTAGGACGGAAAATCAAGACTTCCGGCATAGAGCACATGGTAGAGGTTGTAGCTTTAGAAAGGGGAAAGGAGATTAAGACGCTCTAGTCCTAGATATGACGCCCTTCCTAGCGCGCGCTATTGACAACACGTGAGGAATACCTTAGGGCAATAATAGAATAGTATATCGGTTCCACAGGTCTCTGAAGAATTTCTTCAGATCGTCCACATCATCCTTGCCAGCGCGTGTTCTATCTCTTTCTGCATACTGCGACGTATCCGAGCAAATGGTCATCGGCCTTTGCGTTCACAATCTCTAGGCCTGCTTCTCTCAAGAGTGTCAAGAATCCCCTCTTCCCAAATGACTTCTTTAGTCCAGTAGCTATTATGACAGCACTCTCCCTAGCCACTCGGCTGATCTCTTGGAGCGTAACGTTCATATCTGGCATGTTCTGAAGAAGCGTAACCGCGAAGACAATACCGAATGATCCTTCTGCGAAAGGCATGTGATCAGCATCAGCAAGAATCAAGGCCGCTTTAGAAGAAGTCTTGATCGAAGCTTTCCTAAGAAGGTTCCTCGACATATCCAACCCCACTAGGAGATCTGCCCTTTCGATTATATGCCGGAAAAGCAGACCCGTCCCACAACCGACATCTAAGACCAGGTCAAGCTTCTCCATGTGAATATTTTCTAGCGCGGATAAGGCAGTTCTAATCTTTGCCTCTTGTTCATCTCTGTATAGAGCATCGTATACTTCGGAGGAGTGGTCGTACTTCCTCTTGATCTCACGTTTTGCCTTCCAATATGGAGAGTCCTTGATCTGGTAGCTCAAGCCCTCCTACCCTCCGAATTCTGCCAAGTTTTCCTGAAGGATAAAGATAGGTTGGACATCTTAAGGTTTTTATTTTCGCCTACCCTAAGATGTGGTCGGCGAACCCGTTGATGAATAGAGAGCCCGTCAGCGTATACAAAGATCCAACTCTACAGGAAGCAACGCGGCTTGTAAAAGAAGCAATCTCACAAAGAAAGACACTGATCATGATTGCGAATTGTTGGATCGACTATCGAGGAAGGGCAAGTTCAAAGCTGGAACCAGGTGAAAGGATTTTGATGATAAAGGAGGACGGCTCTCTATTAGTTCACAGGTCCATGGGCTATGAACCGGTCAACTGGCAGCCACCTGGATGCATCTTCAGGACGAACATAAGCGGCAACGTCCTGAATATAAGGGCGGTTAGGCGCAAACCCCGCGAGTCTCTGAAGATAAACATCGACAAGATTCATCTACTCTCCGTCTTGAGCCTAGTCGACAAAGGAGCATTCTCACTATATGCAAGTGAAGAGGACATGCAGAGAGCCATATTGATTCAACCGTCGCTAGTGGAGGAAGGGCTCAAACCGATCACATACGAGAAGAAAGTAGAACCTGGCTTCATAGATGTCTACGCGATTGATAAAGAAGGCAGGATGGTAGTGATAGAGATCAAAAGAAGAACAGCAGGGAAGGAAGCAGCGCTTCAATTGGAGAAGTACGTACAGTCTTTGAAGAAGGTTGTTAGCCGCGAAGTTAGAGGGATACTCGCAGCACCAGGCGTGGCCAAGGGCGTCCAGAGGATACTTGTTACTTTGGGACTTGACTTTAAGTGGGTAGATCCTAAGAAATGTGCAGAGATTATTCAGAAAGCAGACGTGAAAAGGCTTTCAGAATTCTTCTAGATCACTTGGCAGTGCTTAGTCTTAGACTTGAGTTATGCATTGCTTGATTAGGCTCAGATAATATCTGAAGTGCTCAAATGGAACATCAGCGGGTACGCAGTGGTCCACGCTTGGGATGTAGCCTTGATCCCTAGCCAGGAATGGTAGTTTGGAGTCGATCTCTCTCTTTATAGCCTCCTTGCCGCTAACGAGAGCTGTCTTATCAATGTTCCCCACTAATCGCAGTTCTCTTCCGTACTTCTTCCTAATCGATACTGCGTTCATACCCGCCCGTACCTCGAGTGGATACAGGCAGTTGACTCCTCCTTCCAGGAAGAGCGGCGTTAATGCTTCATGGTTTCCATCAGTATCAACCATAATGATGTCGATGCCGTTACTCTTTGCATATTCAGTGACTTTCTTGTAGTTTGGCAACATGAATTCTCTGAACTGCCTGGGTGATATGTGTGGTCCATTCTTGTAAGCCATATCCTCCCATATTGTGGCGAAGTCGAATTTGACCGCTTCGACAGCAGGCTTGATCAGTTGAACAGTGAAGTCGGCCCAGAAGTCCATTATCTCGTGGACGAGATCAGGCTCTCTGTAGAAGCTGATGGCAAGCTTTTCCAGGCTCATAAGGAATCTGGCCCATCCGAAGCAGCTGCCTAGGTGAATCCCTACTGGGTGATCCACTGTGTTATAGTAATCTATCAGCTCATCACCCCAGGTCTTTGGATATCTCCTCGGGTCTCCGGGATCGTACCTTTTCCTCAGCTTCTCCCAGTCAGATCGGGTCTTGACAGGGAATTCGATAAATCCTGGCATGGAAGTGTTAGTCTTTAGAACCTTCACGGTTATGCCGTCAGTCCTCACCTCGACTCGGTATCTCTCATCCTCGTCAAGAGTCTTCGGGACAAACTGTGGGATAGGACCATAATCGAGCGGGATCATCTCTCTTTTATCGAAACCAAAGTAATCCTGTACACTCATCCCTAGAGGTAAGCCTTCGCTGTACCACCTGTTTATTGTCTCAGGCCAGAAACCTATAAACTGATAAAATGGCAGTCGATCGGGATTCTCGTATTGCATGGTTCGGCGGAAGCGTTCGCGAGCATTCATCTAGCGTGTCCGCCGCTGCTTTTATGCAACCCACGACTTACAGATATTTACACCTTGAACAGCGTCCCTGGCAGCAGCGTCTGCACCAATCCTGTCGGCGTATTCTTGAGTTATCGGGGCTCCTCCGATTATTATCTTTACCTTATCCCTTACGCCCGCCTCTTTGAGAGCCTTGATTACACTTTCCATCTCGATCATCGTGGTCGTGAGCAGGGCGGACATCCCCAATATGTCGGGATTGTCCTCTTTGACTGTCTGCACAAATTTCTCCGATGGCACATCAACCCCTAGATCCACAATGTCAAAGCCAGCAGCCCCGAGCAAAGTGACGACGACGTTCTTGCCAATATCATGCAGGTCTCCTCTAACCGTGCCGATGGCGACCTTCCCAATCTTCTTCAGGTCACCGCTTTTCAGGTGTGGCTCAAGAACTATCATGCCCTCTTTCATCGTCTCGCCAGCCATGATCAGCTCCGCTAGGAAGTACTCATTGTTCTCGTATTTCTCGCCTACGATCACCATTCCTTTTGCCATTCCGTCGGTAACGGCTTTGTATGCTGGTATGTCTGCTTCAATGGCTTCTTTGCAGGCATTCTGCACACCGTCAATATCCAGGTTTACAATGGCATCTCTGATCTTGCCCAAAATCTCTTCTTCTTTCACGAAGAATCACCGTTTTTATTATGAGATCACTGCTGTTCCTTAAAAGCTTTTTCGGGTTCTAAAACATTCCACTAGTAGAAAGGAATAGATGCTAGAGGAATAGCTGCATCAGGTTGTACTTTACAATCAGCGTTGCGAATACTGAAGCAACGAGCGACATCACCGTTATCAAAGTGTTCAGTGACGGTCCAGCCGTGTCCTTGAAGGGATCTCCAACGGTATCACCGATCACTGAAGCTTTGTGAGCATCTGATCCCTTTCCACCAAGCTCGCCAGCTTCTATGTACTTCTTAGCGTTATCCCAGAGTCCACCTGAGTTAGCCATCAACAATGCAAAAATCAAGCCGCTGAGTATGCTTCCACCCAAGAATCCGCCTAGAGCTTCGATGCCACCTATGAACCCAACGGCTAGTGTGATGAAGATCGAGATTAAGCTCGCCGGCAGAAGCTCTCTCAAGGCTCCTCTCGTGGCTATATCCACGCATCGAGCATAGTCTGGCTTCACGTCTTCTCTGCCTTCTCTGAGACCAGGGATCTCCCTAAACTGCCTTCTGACCTCTTCTATCATCCTGAAGGCGTTTTTCCCTACGCCGAGCATAACTAGAGCTGAAAATAATGGCGGCACAGCTATGCCTACGAAAGCGCCGGCCATGACTAAAGGTTTCATCAGATCGAAGCCCGACGCGCCAGTTAAGACTTGATAGGTTGCTAATAGCGAGATAACGGTTAATCCTGCTGCTCCGATCGCGAATCCCTTGGTTATGGCTTTAGCAGTGTTCCCAGCAGCATCCAACCTATCCGCGACGTCAATCACGTCTTCTCCAAGCCCAGCCTGCTCCGCGATTCCTTTCGCGTTGTCAGAAATGGGACCATAGGCGTCACCAGCTATGATCATGCCAACTATCGATAACATTCCAACGGCGCTCATGCTAACTCCGTACACGCCAGAGATTCCGAAGGATTCAGCTACGAAATACGATGTTGCAGATGCAATAGCGATCCCTAGCAAGGGTGGAAACATGCTTATCAAACCGTAAGAGAAGCCAGTGATTATGTTGATGGCTGCTCCAGTTCTCGAGGCTTCTGCGGTCTTTATGGCTGGAGGTCGGTCTATCGAAGTGTAATAATCCGTTGTGATGCCGATAACAACCCCTGCCAGCAACCCGACAACTGTGGCTGCCCAAACGCCAAGATTGAATCCAAGCAGGTAGGTCATCACCAACGCTAGAACAGAGAATATAATGCACGTTAAATAGGTTCCCCAGTTGAGCGATTTGCCCGGGTTGCCCTTTCTGCCTACTCTGACAAGGCCGACCCCGATCACAGAGGAAATCACTCCGACCCCGGCGAATATGAGGGGAATATTCATCTCCTCAGTTCCTACGGCTCTGCCGAGAATCATTGCCGCCACAATGCTGGCGACGTAAGAGTCAAACAGGTCTGCTCCCATGCCAGCAACATCGCCAACATTGTCGCCAACATTATCTGCTATGACAGCGGCGTTTCTCGGATCGTCCTCAGGTATTCCTATCTCAACTTTTCCAACAAGATCCGCGCCAACATCTGCGGTCTTCGTGTAAATGCCTCCTCCCGCCTTTGCAAACAGAGCCATCGCACTTGCTCCAAAACTGTAACCCAAAACGACTTCCGGGTCGCCTGTGAAGCCGTAGACTATGCTTACGCCAACCAAAGCCATTCCCACGACTGACAAACCCATTACGGCGCCACCACGGAAGGCTATTGGAAAAGCTTCGTTCAATCCCTCCCTTGATGCGTTTGCTGTTCGAACGTTGGCTCTCAGCGCAACCTCCATCCCGAAGAACCCAGCCACAGCGGAACAGACAGCGCCGAAGATATATGTTGGACCCATTATGGGATTGATCAAGACGGATACAGCGATCGCCATGAAAGCCACGAAAAAAGCGAGGACCGTCAACTCTCTCTTCAGGAAGGCATCCGCGCCTTCCTTTATGGCGGCCGCGATCTCTTTCATTCTGTCGGTTCCAGCGTCCTTTCTGCTCACGTAGTTGAACAGGAAGATCCCAACAACAATGGAAATAACAGCCGATGCTGGGGCCAACAACCACATTACAATCCACTCGGTATCAGGATTCAACTATTCGCTAAACATACTATTGGTTTATTAATGTTGCTCATTTTCGGCAGAGTGCCTTCTTGAGGTTAGCGACCAGATGGGAGTTACGGTTTCTCTTGGACCACGATTTTGTGGACGATTTCTACTCCCAAAATCGATACCCCTATGTTTTCTGTCTTTGAGAAATCCGGGCGTGGAGGTCAGAGAAGGATCTCTCCGACAAATACAGATAGGACCTCCTGTTACCTTGGCTCACGGTTGATTTGCAGGCGCGCTAATCTACGTTAGAGCATGAGCCTTGTTGGAAAGCGGGATATTGCGTAAACAGATGACGGGTTCATGGGTGGAAGGCCGGAGTGAGAGGACGAACGTCCGAGCTGGCGCAACAGGTTGGGGTTGAATGAGTACAACCATGGCGGAGGCGATTGATCAGGGGAAGGCCATCGAGTTTGATGACCTGTAATAGATCGTCCAAGCCTTATATCCAGACGTCGGCCTATTATGCTTTGAGTCCTGATGGTGCCTGAGAGAGAGGTTCTGATCTCCGCCTTAAAGATGACGAGGAAAGGATGCACGCGAATAGAGGAGATCAGCCGCGATGCATCGGTGCCTTCTACGTTGGCTCGAAAGATCCTGGAGAAGTATTCCAAGGTGGAACTTGCCAACATCAGTGAGGAAACTGTCGTAATGGATGGAGAACAACGTCTAGGGATAGCTTATAGATCGATTGAGCTGGGCGCAGACTTGGAAAGAGTATGCAGGCTTCTGCGATGGAGGGAGTTCGAAGACATCTCAGCGTTGGCCTTCGAGGCGAGAGGATTCTCCGTCATGAAGCACTTCCGGTTCAAGGATCTCGATAAGAGATGGGAGATCGACATCCTCGCCTTGAAGAACCCCTTTGTCCTTTCTGTGGACTGCAAACACTGGCGTAAGAGTCTGCGCAGGTCAGCTCTCTCGAGGATTGTTGAGAGTCAGGTGAAAAGGACACAGGCGTTATACAAAGTCTCACCACAATTGCATGCAAGGTCGGACATAGCAGGATGGAGATCAGCCATGTTCATTCCCCTAATCCTGTCTTTAATCCCGAGTCCCACCAAATTCCATCAAAACGTGCCAATAGTTCCGGTATTCCAGCTGAGAAACTTCATCACAGAGATGCCGGCCCATGCCGATCATCTGACAAGGTTCCCAAGGAAGTTCTCATAAGTCTAATAGATAGTTTTTATGTTTATCTCAGAAACCAGCAGCTGTCGGCATCATGGTCCTTCGAATGGATTGTTTTTGTGACCATGCCCCCAAAGACCTAGGGAAGATGGAGTCATCTTCTGCTATGGTATGACGGGAAGCGTCAGCGCATTAGGAAAAGTGTCCTTTTCGGGCTTTTGCGGTGGCGAAGTGATTTCTGTACACGCGGCGCAAGACTGCGTGGAATACTTATAAGCTCGGGAGGGCAGATTATCTGTCCAAAAAGGAGGCAATAAAGTGCCGCGTTTGAGCAAAGAGCTGCTAGAGATAGCAAATATGGCCATGCCTTTTCCGGAATCTGTGATCTCTGCTTATTCACGGCTTGGGATGGTCTTCACAAGTGGGGATCTGTCCAAGAAGGCTGGAATCCCGCAGTCTACTGCCAAATACTACATACGAAAGATGGTAGATATGCGCATGATCTCAAAGATACCTCATCGGAAAAAATACCAGAAGTATGCAAATGCACAAGTCTTTTCTGAGTGGTTGAATGACCTGATCAGGCTCGTGATCAAACCTCTGGAAAAGGAAGGAGAGAGCTAATCCTGTCTCTCCGTGAATTGGCTCTGCAAGCTAAGCGCACGGAAAAGACAAAAGGTAGGCGCGGACGGTCGCTAACCTCGAAACAGAGCATAAGAATGAAGCGGAAAGGATACAGAGCTGAACGTGAACTTGTGAGAAAACTCCGGAGACAGGATTTTAGATCTGTCAGAGTGCCAGTTTCGGCTCCAAGCTCTGAACCATTGCCGGATGTTTTCGCAACTAAGGGAGAAAGAATACTGGCCTTCGAGATCAAAGCCCCAAATTCTGATAGAGCCTACTTCAGGAAAAAACAGGTTAAGAAGCTATTTGACTTCCTGAGCATGTTTGAAGCCTACGCTCAGAGAACGGCTATAATCGGTACGAAGTTTCCATACAAATGGGTCTTCAGGGAGATCAAAGCGGTAGACGATTACGTAGTCCTAAGAGAAGAAAAAGGCAACATCACCTTTGAATAAGATTCGTCGGAAAATCTCTACCTGTCTACATCAAAAAGAGAACAGGATATCGGACTCTTGAGGATGCAGCTTCTTGCAGGAACACCTTTCATGTTTCTTGAGATAATCAAAGTAACGCTTTGAATTTC
>Ga0224506_10001852_pt1 | contig 14860 bp, 14 predicted proteins | sample SF_Jan12_sed_USG_2_FD_169108 | JGI IMG/M metagenome (GOLD analysis project Ga0224506, IMG submission 169108) | Sediment microbial communities from San Francisco Bay, California, United States - SF_Jan12_sed_USGS_8_1 | ecosystem: Environmental > Aquatic > Marine > Sediment | place: USA... | reverse complement strand
TCACGATATAAACTCTAGACTCCAATTTCATATGAGTTAAATCCGATAACTTGGAACCTACAAAATGGCATGGTGGCGGAAGTTGTTGGGATGACTAAGCAGCTTTACACCATTGGGGCGGTGGATGATCTGTTGGTCGATGTTGTAGATGAAACACTGAGGCAGGTTTTCAGAGAAGAAGGTGCCAAGGTTATTTACGCTTTTATGAAGAACAACTGCCATTTGGAGCTAGAAGAGATTGCTGAGAAACCCAAGGTATTTTCTTCTGGTTTGGAAGAGCTGCTGGGTTCGGCGGCACCAGTAATAGAGAGATTGATTCTCGAGAATCTGTACTCCAGGCTTCAGTTGGAATATAAGGAAATGGAAGGCTACGAGTTTTCAGATTATGCAAAGGAGTTGAGGAAAGGTGCGGTTGTCAAAAGATGAGAGTGTGCAAGGTTCGATTGAAGGTTCTTATGCTGAAGAGAAAGCGAGGCTAAGAGCTATATTTGCTTCGTCTCCAGATGCTATTACGGTTTCTGACCTAAATGGAAACGTAATTGACTGCAACCAAGCAACATTGGATATGGGAGGTTTTTCATCGAAAGAAGAGGTCATTGGCAAAAATTGTTTTGAATTTGTTGCAAAAAAAGACCAACAAAGAGCGATGATAGCCCTAGAGAAAATCTTAGAGCAAGGCTCGGTGAAAAACGCAGAATACACTTTCTCAACTAAAGACGGATGTAAATACACTGCGGAACTTTTTGCAAGTGTTATTAAAGACTCATCCGGGAAACCCACAGGTTTTGTAACTATAACAAAAACCACCACAGAAAGCAAGCAGAGGGAGGCGGCGGCACGGAAGAGCGAGATTCCCTACTGGGCTTTGATAGAAAATTCGTCAGATATTATCCAAGTCGTTGATTCGAAAGGTGTTATTCGCTATGTAAGTCCTTCTGTTCAGCGGATACTGGGATACAAGCCAGAAGAATTGATTGGCAGATTAAGCGTTGATGTGGTTCATCCAGACGATCTCCCCAAAGTTGCCAAGGGTTTTGAAGAAGCAATTCAAAAGCCCGGTGTGCCCGTAGTCACAGCTTGTCGATGTAAACACAAAGACGGCACATGGAGGGTGATCGAAGGCACTGGCATCAACTACCTCAATCGTCCCACTGTGAATGGATTCATTTCAAGTATGCACGACATCACCGAGCGCAAGAAGATGGAAGAGGCACTTAGGGAATCTGAAGAAAAATATAGAAAGCAGTTTGAGGAGGCATTGGATGCTATCTTCGTAGCCGATGCCGAAACAGGTATAATAGTTGACTGTAACCGTGCAGCATCAGAATTAGTCGGTAGAGAGAAATCAGAACTGATCGGTAAACATCAGCGGATTCTCCATCCTCCACAGCAAATTGACGGAGAATTTAGCAAGACTTTCAAGCAGCATCTCAAAGAAAAAGAAGGACAAGTTCTGGAAACGCAGGTTATTACCAAAAAAGGAGAAATCAAAGACGTTGCAGTCAAAGCCAACGTCTTTGAACTTCGGGGCGAAAAAATGCTTCAAGGGATATTCCGAGACATCACAGAAAACAAACAAGCAGAAGAAGCATTTCGAGAGAGCCAGCAAAAGTTTGAGAGATTGTTTATGAATAATCCGGAAGCAGCTGACTACCTAGACCTCGATTTTCACATATTGAATGTTAATCCCCGCTTCGAAGAGCTTTTCGGATATTCTTTAGACGAAGTCAAAGGTAAACACATCAACGATGTAGTGGTGCCAAAAGACAAGATAGAGGAGGCAGAAGACTTAGACAGAAAGGCAAGGAAAGGATACGCTTATCATGACACTGTTAGAAAGAGGAAAGACGGATCTTTAGTTCCAGTTTCCATATCTGCTGCTCCCATCATCGTTGAAGACCAGCCGGTGGGCACTGTGGGATTGTACAAAGATATCACTGAGCGAAGGCAGATGGAGAAGAAGTTGGAGGAATATTCTGAGCACCTGGAGGAACTGGTGGAGAAGCGAACTGAGGAGTTAACAGAGGCACAGGAACGACTAATCAAATCTGAGAGACTGGCTGCGGTAGGAGAATTAGCCACTATGGTGGGCCACGACTTGAGGAACCCCTTGCAGTCCATAAACAACGCAACATACTACGTCAGCAATGAGCTGTTACGTCTTCCAGTTTCCCAAAAAGCGATAGAAATGCTCCAAGTCATCAATGACTCAGTTGACTACGCTGATAAGATAATAAGAGACCTGCAAGATTTTTCATCAACGAAAAAATCTATAGTCAAAAAAACCAACATCAACACCATAGTTAAGGAGACTCTGTCACAAGTCGAAACGCCAAAAAACATCGAACTGATCACAGAATTGGGACACTTTCCACGCATAGAAGCAGACAAAAATCAGATAAAACGGACTTTTCTGAACTTAGCTGTAAATGGAATACAGGCTATGGAGAACGGGGGAAGGCTTAAAGTCTCAACTAAGAAAACCAAGGATTTTATTGAAGTTAGTTTCGAAGACACAGGCATTGGCCTGCCGAAAGAAAAAATGAAAAAACTCTTCACTCCTTTCTTCACGACGAAGGCTAAGGGCCTCGGTATGGGCTTGGCAATCTGTAAGAAGTTCGTCGAGAGCCATGGCGGCAGCATCGAAGTGGAAAGCGAAGAAGGGAAGGGATCAACTTTCACGGTTAAACTGCCTATTCAACAAGAAAATGGAAGTGAAAACCAGTGACTAAAAATAGACCTAGCATCCTGATAGTGGAGGACGACGCAAACATACGTGAGACCATAAGCGCCATACTTCAACAGAGCGGATACAGCACAGACACCGCGAAAAACGGACAAGAAGCCATAAAAAAGTCAAAAGCCAAATTCTTCAACTTAGCGCTGTTAGACATCAAGTTACCCGACACAGAAGGCACAAAACTGCTCACAAAGATGCACAAAAACACGCCCAAAATGGTGAAAATCATGATCACCGGATACCCCACACTGGAAAACGCTGTGGAATCCCTGAACCTAGGAGCAGACTCATACGTTATAAAACCCGTCAAACCTGACAAACTGTTATGGCTTTTAGAAGAAAAACTGGATAAACAACGAACAGCTGAGGAGATGACAGAAGAGAAAGTGACAAAATGGATTGAAACGCGAGCACGCAAAATAGAGCAAGGAAGACAGAAATAACGCATGTTCACGCGTTTTTTAACAAAACTGCCGCTACTATGCTGGTAGCGGGGGGTTGATTTGAACAACCGATCTCTGGGTTATGAGCCCAGCGGGTTCACCTGGCTACCCCACCCATATAGGAGGCTTCATCTTCTCTCGGTCTGTACGTGCCTCTCGCTATGGTTTTGCCCCGCCACTCACAACAGTGACTCACGAGTATCTTAAATATTTTTATACGAGCAACACCAGCATTGCCCTCTAAAAGACCACACGAAAAATCTATACACGACTGACGCCTATTTACAATGAGGCACACAAATGGACAAACCACAATTCTCCTATCTGTTTCAACCAGAACTAGAAAACCCAGTGTTCGTAGAAGGCCTTCCAGGATTCGGAAACGTAGGAAAAGCCGCAGCACGGGTACTAATCGAATTTACACAGGCCAAGCCATTCGCAGAACTGTATTCCCCTTCTTTCCCAGACTACGTCATCATAAACAACCACGGAATCTGCCGCCCACCCCGCTATGAATTCTACGCCGCCCAAACAGAGAGAAAACACTTCATCATCCTGACCGGAGACGCACAGCCCTCCCTAGAAGACGTAGTAGCGCACTATGAATTATGCGGTGAAATCTTGGATTTCGCAGAGAAACATGGATGCAGATTCATTGCGACGATGGGCGGAGCGCCTACACCTCGCCCTGCTGAAGAAGTTTACGTAGCTGCCACATCTCAAAAGCTTGCCATAGAGACTATGGAAAAGGGCGCCATACTCTACGGAAGGGGAAGAATCGTTGGTGCCACCGGCCTCCTATTAGGACTCGCCAAAAAACGCGGATTCGAAGGTATATGCCTGTTAGGCGCAACCACAGGACTCGAAACCGATCGAAGAGTAGCATTCTCCGTCTTCAAATTGCTCATGAAATCACTGGGAACAGAGGTAAAAAAAGATGCTCTAAAAAAGCTTAGGAGAAAGCATTAAGAACAACGAGCCACACTGATTTCCTGAATGTGGGACGTTAGATGAGAAAAGTAAGAAAGCCACAGTGGATTTCTGAAAGATTTGTTAAGATGATATTGACGATTTTCGCTGTTCTACTTATATTTGGGGGACCCACCTACCTCTTGTATGTTCTTCAAAGGTTGGGTATTCCCTCCGTTCTTTTCACAATTGTTGGCCTAGCCGCCTTTACGGCGGGCGTAATCCTCTTTATGCACTTGGCTAAAGAAGAAATCTAAGGCTTCTACCTAGACTTTTCAGCCACCGTGAAAGTTAAGAGAATTGGTAATTGTGAAGCAAAACATATAAAGTATGCTAAGAGGCATATTAATATGACATAGTTCAATTTAGATAAAAGGAGAAGTTCCAAGTGTCTAGAGAAAAGTGGGTTAAAAGGACAACCATAATCCTGGATAAAGAAGAACGTGAGTACATCGATTCGCTTATCCGAGAAGGAAGAGAACCAGGCATCAAACCCCTCATATCAAAAATGCTAGACGTCTACCGCAGCATGATGATCTACGACTGGAAATACCCGGGTGAATATTACTGCGGCATTAGCCGCGTTGCCTTCGTAAACGTCGAGTTTATTAACATAATGCTTCAGCATGTTCCGAAGGAGAAGTGGCGGGAGGTTGGTCAAGAAGCTGGGGAAGCTACCAGGGTGTCTATGGAGGCAAGTCTGAATCTTCAAACTGCTAATCGGGAAAAGTGGGCCGATGTGTTTAAGCGGTTGCGTGTTCAGGGCTTTGGTGACTTTTATCTGCGGGATAAATACGTTATTATCAAGACGCCGTTTATCAGTAACTCTCAGGTGTTATGTGGCTTCTTGGGGGGTTTGCTCGGTATCCAATTGGAGGCAAAAACGTCTGCTCCTCCGCTTATTTTTGAGATCGTTGGTTAACATTGAGTTGTGCGTGGATGTGATGTCAAGGATATAATTATCAAGAGTGTAAAGTTTTACCTCATTAAACTGAATTCGAAATAAATATTGCCTATTCTTAACACATAAAGGTAAAGTTGTAAATACTAAGGTTCAGAGGAGTTCCTCCATCAAATAAATATAAAAGAGAAGGGTATGTCCTGTGAAAATCGAAGAACTCATGATTAAGAAAGTTGTAACGGTAAAAACTAGCGAGAAAGTAATCGATGCGGTAAAACTTATGAATAAACACGAAATAGGTTGTTTAGTTGTAATTAATGATGGAAAACCTGTTGGGATATTGACCGAAAGAGACATGCTGAAAAGAGTTTTAGCTAAATCTAGGGATCCAAAGAATACTAAAGTAGGGCAGGTAATGTCAGTTCCACTGATAACTGTGAAGCCTGAAAGCAAGATCGAAGACGCTGCGACGCTTATGTTCAAAATGGAGATCAAAAAGCTTCCGGTAGTGGAAGATGGGCGGCTTCTAGGCTTGGTAACTTTGACTGATCTCGTTCGCTTCCAACCCGAATTAATCGATACGCTTAGGAAACTCTGCATTCTCATTCCAAGAAGAATGAAAAAAGTCGTTGATTATTATGTGGTTTAAACTTACACAAAGATATGTATTTTCCCAATGTTGTCTTCTGTTAGGTCAAGTGGTTCCGCAGAAAAATGCCTCACTAGCTGTGAACAGTGGTATACCCGAACTTACACCGTGTTTCTGGAGTATTCTCTGCACATGTCTTTTTATTTAGGAGTTAGTCCTAAGTGTAAGAATAAACAACCTTCCAAAATCAAACACAACCAAGGGTTGGATAAGAGTGAAAAAGAAGAGCAAGTTCAACATGCTTCTTCTAGAGTCGATAGACGAAGGCTTGAAAGAGATATTCGGAGAAACGGCTACAGGGATTATTTACAATTATTTAAAAGACAAATATTCATTAAAGCGAGAAGAAATTTCAGAAAAATTGGAAGTCTTCATCGAAGGTTTAGAGGCGTTTTTTAGTTCCAGTGCCGCCTGCGTAGTAAAGAAAAACGTTTTAAAGAATTTTTACTCAACTTTCGGACTTCAATATCAAAACGAAGAAGGCCATAGCTTTATAGATCACGTAACAAAGCTGCGGAGTAGTGAATTTCACATTTAGAGTGTAAACAAAAGTCTAGTTAACGCCTATAGGAATCTAAAATATATTTACTTCTGCAGGATAAGTTGGTTCACTTATTTAGATCTAACATCGAAATCTCGTCATTTTCCCCAAGTCAAGATTCAGGTTTTTTTAGCAAAAGTCTTCTAACCTAAGCCATCTCATTCTCGCATTCATATTTTATCGCGAGAACAGAGTTGCCAAGTTACGACCTGTTTACTATCTTCAATTCACTTTTGTTCTCTTCTATGAACGCTTCCAACTTTGACTTGTCAGGCGCAGATTGGGCTCCTTCGCATTCGCATTTCAAAGAGCCGCATGCCGCTCCGTAGACGGCGGCATCTTCAAGGTTTTTTCCTTTAAGGAAAGCTGTTAACAAACCAGCATCGAAAGCGTCGCCAGCGCCTATTGTGTCCACCACTTCCGCGTTAAACGGCGAGACCGAAAAATCACCAGAGGAGGAGCATACGAGGAGGTTCTTGCAACCTCCCTTAACTACGTAAGTTTTGTTCTTTCCTATTCTTTTTCTTAGTTTCTTCATAACATTTGTCATCTTCATGTTGTCGTCTGCGCCCAAGAGACTCCTAGCCTCTCTTTGATTAACCAATAGTATGTCAATGTTTGCTAGTACTGGCAACAGCATCTTGTATCCTAACTCCGATTTTTTTCGTCCAGGGTCAAAGGAGACAGTTTTTCCAAAATCCTTCGCAATTTCTGACGATTTGACAAGCGCTTCCAGATTGAGGCCTGTCATATGGAGGTGTCTGGAAGTTCCGATGTATTCTGAGCGTATTTCTTCGGGGCAGATGGGTTCGGACGCTCCAATCATCTGAACGAACTCTGGTGTACCTTCCTTGTCTACTGTGATAAGTGAGACTCCGGTTGGATTGCTAAAATCAACATGCATGTGGTCAATGTTGATACCATAGTTGCGGAAGTTTTGGACGACGGACCATCCGTACTCGTCAAAGCCAACCTTTCCGATTATGCCACACTTTAGCCCAAGTTTAGACGCTGCGACCGCTGAGTTTGCGGCCGACCCGCCGATACTAGATTTCAAGCGACCCATAATCACAGCAAGTTTATCTGGCGAAGGAAAGTTATCTACGTAGCATCGGATATCATATAACACATGCCCTATACAGACGATGTCGAACTTCACACTACATCAACCCTCAAGGAAATCTAATCCTGCAAACGCAGATCGTCTTGCTACACTCATCCACAGTCACGTTCTTCTGTATAGCCCGTATTCCAATCGATTTGTTAGACAAAAATATGTTTGGATTTTTGATAAGTATTATGAAAAGGGAGTTAGTATTCAAAATTCACTGTTCATGCCTGTTGCAGGCATAGCTTTGTAAAGGGTGTTCGTGATCAGAATTGTGGCTTCATAAAGCATTTTTATATCCTGAATCAATTTGAACCGTTAGTGGTGTGGGTTAACAAGAGACGCATTAATGGAACATGATCGTATCCATCCTGCCGCTCTCTAGAGTCGTTTGCCATTCCTGCACCGCCATAACTAGCAGAATCAAAACAGTATGGAAATTGCCAAGAGGTGTTCGATTGAGAATAGGGTTCTTCGTTTGGGAATATCCACCTAAGCTCGTAGGAGGCCTAGGCACCTACGCAGATTACATAACTCGTGAGTTCGTCGGGTTAGGTCACGATGTCACTGTTTTTACGCTTAATCCCGGAAAATTGAAGACGAGGGAGGTCATAAAGGGGGTTGAGGTTCACCGTCCAATGAACGTTGACGCAAGCAACGTGTTCCCAATGTTCGTCACCCAGGACTTGAGACAATGGGGGACAAACATCCGCTTCTTCAACGATATCTTTATTCATAACATCCTTAGTGTAGCGAAGTTCATCAATGAATTAATCAAGAAAGAGGGACATTACTTTGACGTAGTGTGCGTCCACGACTGGTTGAGCGGCATCTCAGGGATCATAGTAAAAAATGAAACAAAGGTGCCTGTAGTTTTCCATGTGCATAGTACTGAATTTGGTCGAAGCGGTGGTCAAGGATCAGGAGTAGTATCTCATCTTGAGTCGGCAACCGCTGAAGCTGCAGATCGCATAATTACTGTGAGCCACGCAATGAGAGAAGACTTGACTCGACATGGTTGGCCTAAATCAAAAATCAGCGTGGTCTGGAATGGAGTAGACCCCGAGCGGTACAACCCTGAAAAATGTAAAAAGAGCGACGTGGAAAAGATTCGAGAAAAATATGGCATTCAAAAAGATGAATGTATGCTTTTCTTTCTAGGACGGCTAACTTGGGTTAAGGGCGTGAGGAACCTCGTTCAGGCTATGCCGTTGATATTGGAGGAATACCCAAAGGCAAAGTTGGTAATTTTGGGTAAGGGAGAACAGCAAAGTGATATTACGGAGACAGCGAGTAGACTCGGAATAAGCGACAAAGTCGTTTGCTGTTTCGAGTTCGTACCTGAGGAAGAAAGGATACTTCATTACGCAGCCTCCGATGTCTGCATTTTTCCATCTGTCTACGAACCCTTCGGCATCGTTAGCTTGGAAGCCATGTCTATGGGGAAACCGATAGTGGTGGGAGCCCATGGGGTAGTTGGCTTTCGTGAGCAGGTAGTATCATCTGGCCCAGATCAGAATGGCATCCATGCGAACGGCGGAGATTCAGCGGACATCGCTTGGGGAGTAGGGCAGGTGCTGAAGGATTCTAATAGAGCAAAAAAATGGGGCGAAAATGGACGAAAACGAGTCCTACAATATTTCACTTGGAAAAAGGCTGCGGAGCAGACTCTACAGATATACGAAGCTTTACAACCGAAATAGGACTCGAATAAAAAACGACAATTAAACTGCCTACCTATACGCTTCGAAGGTTCTGTGTTTTTCCCAAAAAACAAGAAACTCTGTATTTAGTTATCTGCTGCGCTGAAAATGTTTATTCATCTTTGTAGATACCGTCATTGAGCCTGAATTTTTCTCAAAGCCCAGCTTTAATCGCACCGCACACAAGACGTTAACACTCAATTTCTGCCATGTTCCCAATTCTGAAATAAGGCTTATTTCATCAAAAATTTTTGTTCCATTTGTGAAAAGCCTGACAAAGATTAAGTCATTGGAAGATTATCTAAAAAATGCTTGGGCAATTAGGTGAATGTATACGCGGAAAGTTGAGAAAACAGGAGCAGGACTAGTGAGTTTAATGTGCAGATTACACAAAAATTCAGTTGGCAAATATCGAAAACTCAGCAAGAAATTGGCTAATCCCTCTTTGCTGTTTGAACTGAGGGTTCTCTTCGAAAGAAGGTACACTTTGATGGAGCTATTAGAATGGATTCATGAGAAAGTTGAATGGAGTAAGGGCAACATAATTCGACATAATGATCCTATGGAAATACTAGCGTATGGTAAAGGGAGATGCGGAGAGTTTAGCATTTTGTTCACTGCTCTCTGTCTGGCTCATAACTATCGTGCTAGATTGATTCTTGACATATCCGATCACGTTTGGACAGAAGTTTTTGATAATAAACAAGACAGGTGGATTCACGTGGATCCATCAGAGAAGAAAATCGACGACCCTTATATGTATGAGAGAGATTGGAGGAAAAATCTGAAGGCGATATACGCTTTTGAGAATGAAAACGTAGAAAATGTAACAAAAAGATATAAAATAGAAAAGAACGGGGCAATCGCCAAGCTAGATAACTCTTGCAGGCAAAAAAGATGAAAACAACTGTCTCTGTTGGAAATGAAGAATTTCGATCAGGCCTAAATTTTTTTCGAGGAAACATTGGCGTTATTGCGGTGGGTAGCGCCATCAGGGGGTTCGGAGGAGGGATCATAAGCACTTATGTCTCCTTATACTTCATTGGACTTGGCGGGAGTCCTCTAACACTTGGATTAACGGCGTCAATAGCATCCGTGATCCAGTGTGTCATCCTTCTTCTAGGAGGCTTCATAGCGGACTACTATGGCAGAAGGAAGATCATGGTCTTAACTGCCTTTTACGGTATATTTTTTCCATTGCTTTATGCAGTTGTACAGGATTGGCGCATTTTTGCGGTGTTAAGTATAATCGGTGCTCTCGGAGTTATGTCTAATCCCGCCTCCCATGCTGTTGTAGCTGATTCGATTTCGCCTCAGAAACGAACCACTGGAATAGCATCTCTTCAAGTTGTTTCATCCCTTCCGGTAATAATAGCCCCTCTAATAGGAGGATGGTTAATTCAGAATCATGGATTACTTGACGGCTTTAGACTGGCGTGTGTGTGCACAGCAGCTACAGCCTTTACGTCGGCTTTATTCATCTTCCTCTTCCTCAAGGAAACGCACAGACACAAACTCGCCGCAAAACTGAATTCCTCAAATTTCAATACACTAATAGGGTTCATGAGGCCTCCGCGGCCATTACCGACTGGTCTAAAACCTTTGATGATTTCATATGCGCTGGTAATGTTTGCCAACGGAGCCGTAGGACAATATTACATTCTTTATGCGAATAATGTGATTGGACTTACAAACCTCGAATGGGGTGCAATTGTTAGTCTACAGCTTCTATTGGTAATCATCTTGAAGATTCCTGGAGGGTGGCTTAGTGACAAATTTGGGAAAAGAAAAATTATGATATTATCAGCGGCAACATGCGCTCCTTGTGCCGTACTATTTACTCTAGCTCATTCGTTCGTTCAAGTCTTGATTGTTGCTCTTCTTCTTATAGTAACTGGGATATATTATGCTCCTGCTCATGAGGCTCTTCAAGCGGATTTGACGCCTAGAACCATGAGGGGGCGAATAACGGCGCTTTGGGGCATATGTAGCGCCATTTCAACAGCGTTAGGTATACTCGCAGGAGGTTTCCTATTCCAAATGGTTAGCCCTGCAGTGCCATTTTACTTATTCACCGCTGCCGAGCTAGTGGCAGTATTCTTCATAATCAACATGGTACGGGAACCCATGGACAAAGAGGCGTAATCATTACCGATACTTCTTTGCGTGTATCAACAGTTTTGCACCGTGTCCTACATGCACCAGTCTATGAAGCTTTTCAACCCTGTTGTTGTCCACGTATTCACGCAGTTGGTATAGGAAATTCTAAACTGGGCAACTGGCCAAGCATAATGTCTACTAATTCGGTGGTTGCTATCCACGCTGCTCCACTGAGGATTAGGAGAAGACCAAGGTTTAGCAGGAATGTACCCAGGAAACTTCCTTTCATCTCCTTAAGTGCCAAGGCATTCAAAATTGTTGTAAGCATCACCAAGATTACGTTTCCGATTTCGACGACTCCCATAGGGACTGGGGCAAATCCAAAGGCTGGCATCACAGACATGTACTGAGAGAGGAATCTTGAGAGAGTTGTTAGGACGACGAGCAACACGACGGTTATCGGTTGAATAACTAGAAGGGTGATTTGAAAGCCGTTAGCCATAGTCAGTCTTTTCTTTCTGAATTCGAGGAATTTTACAACTCTGTTTCCAAGTATGTTGCCTATCTTGAGGGGATCGCCTCCACGGTTTAGCGCGTCTAAGAAAATCCTATTACTTACATATGCTTTGTAAGATCCGGTTTCCGAGGAAAGAGTAGACATTGTTTTGTCGTGGCTTAGGCCAAGTTTAAGCCTTGCAAGCGCCTTTTGCACTAATTTCTTTAGGGGTCCCAGCTCCATGTAGAGAATATAACGGAGGGCAGATTTGAGGTCTGAGGTTGAGGCAAGGTTTTCCCCTAAAGCTTTTAGAAACGTGGGATAGTTCCTGTCAATTGAATCCACGTAGGACTCTACCTTGTAAGCCAATATACCCGGAATGATCATTCCCATGCCGAGAGCTAGGAAGGAGAAAGCTTCTCCGTACGAAAAGTATAACATAAAAGCGACTAAAGCAGAAACGGGGATGGTAACTAACAAGCTCCACTTCATGGCTCTGTAAGATCGAGGAGGAAATTCTCCTAAATGGACGATTTTCTCGCTTGGTGCCGATATCCTAATAATAGTATATATAATTACGAGTGCAATGGCTGCGACGATGTACGCATAGACAACCATGTCTGCACTCACGGCAAAAACAGTCATAATCGCCAAGGTCATCACCATGAAGATAATCACGCTTTGGAATGCGGTATACACGCCTCCTACCATCTTTAGCGATTCGATCGCCCTCTCGTAGTATCCAGAGTACTCCACCATCGAGGTTGATGCCTCGATCTTTAGGTATCCTTCTGGCTTTACACTGGAGAAGATGGTTGTGAATCGCACTAGTATTTCTCTTAAAGGAGATTTCATGGTGTGAGCTATTTGAGCGGTTGCCTTTGTGAATCCGTATCCGAAATCTTTCGCTAGGTTGCGGATTTTTCGAAAAACTTGGCTGTAGAATCCGTACTCCTTCGTGTCCGCTACGGCCTCAATCAGGTCTTCCGGTCCAACCTCGCCTAGCGAAAGAGTATAGAGGTGAAGTATCAGGGTAACTAAGGGGCGATCAATTCTGGTTGGAACGCCCTTTCCACTCATGTATCGAAAGAACATCGATATGCCCGTGGCTATGGCTAGAGCGAGCATTCCTTCCAATGTATTCCCAATTACAAAGCAATAGATCGAAAAAAGGAGGGACGGAATTAAGACTATCAAAATTCTTTTTGCTATCATTCTTTCCAAGGAATTTTCCCCTCCTTAACTCTGTCATAGACTTCCTGCACCCCGTTATTCTGAACAGTTATCACCGTTTTCCATACGTTTATGTATCGGGGATAGTTTTCTGAAAGGTATCTGAGGATTTCGGTTCTGACCTTCAGTTCTTCGTATAGGTCTTTTATCTTCTCTTTTCCCCAGCCTCTGAAGTCGAGGACCTTACTTTCTAATAGAAAGCTTGAGCCGACTGAGCGGAGATGGTCTGTGTCAGGATCATAGTTGAATGTAGGTAGGTAATTCAGTCTGCTTTCCTTTTCCTCGTAGCTAATTATCTCGTTGACCGAGGTGATTCTTCTGATTAGTTTGTTTCCACGCCTTACCCTTGCTTGGAAAATAGCTACGTTCAATCCATTCATGTGCGATTTCGGGACATTAATTGGGTGAGACGTTAGCCTTTGGAACAGTTGCCCTAGGTCACCAGCGTGCATCGTCGATACGACCGGATGCCCTGTTTGAATACCTTGGAAAGCTATTCTTCCCTCCTCCCCTCTTATCTCACCAACTATGATATAATCGGGTCTCTGTCTGAGAGCTGCCTTCAAAAGGTCAAACATTGTAACCTTCGTGCCAGTATGTAACCTAGTCACTTCTCTGACCCAGTTTTTGTGAAATATATTCACCTCAGGCGTCTCCTCAATGCTGACAATCTTCGAATCTGATTTGACGAAGCCCAAGAACGCATTTAAGCTGGTAGTTTTGCCTGACGCCGTTTCTCCACAGAAAAAGCACGAAATGCCGACATCGAGGAGCATCCATAGGTAGGCAGCTAACTCCTGTGAAAACGTGCCCCATCGAATCAGATGTGCAACAGATATGGGCTCCTCAGAGAACTTTCGAATAGTAAAGTTACTACCTTTTAGACTTATGTCCTCCCCGAAAACGATGTTGAACCTAGATCCGTCTGGTAGATGTATGTCTATGATTGGGTGGGTATAGCTTAACACCTTTCCATATCTTTCAGATATGCTCCTGAGCAGATAGTCAACTTCACCCATATTGATCTCAACATTTGTCTCTAAGGAGCCATACAACTTGTGATAAACAAACACGCATCCAGCCCCAGCCACGCTGATATCTTCAAGCCAAGGATCAGCTAAGAAACCTTCTAAGAATCCATGTCTAACCTTTTCCCTCAGAAAGTAATATAAGACATGATCTTGCTCTTCTTTTGGAATTTTCACCCATTTCTTTCTGATGGTCTTTCGAAAGAGAGAAGCCAAGACTTGATCTTTATCGCTATCATACTCTTCAGGACCCACGAGTCTGGCGACTGATGATTCAATTTGATCAAGCAAGGCACGGTTAGGTTTCTTAGGTTCTACTAGATAATATGTGCCGATCTCTGTTCCAGCTTGGATATGAGCGTATATCCCGAAGCCTAATGGATAAAGGACATTCGTTTTTCGGTCAGATTTCTCGAAGTCAAGACTTTTTATGTATGTCGGCTTATCTGTCAACTTCTCTAAGTAAGCTGCAAGATAGGGGTGCTCTCTTACAGCGTTTTCTAAAGTCTCGCATTTCTCTTTTTTAAGGAGGTTTAGCTTTTCTTCTTTCTCATTCTTTGCATGTTTCGGTTTGCTAAGCATTTTCGTTAGCTTCGTTTTCGGGCCCTCCTAAACGGACACTCCACCGAAGGGCATGACTCTCAGCCCTATTGCAGGGTTCACTTCGAGAGCTATTGAATTTTTTCTTTCACCGCTACCACCACCCCATAACTTAATGATCTTGAGTATCTTCAAGTTCATTCCAGCAATGACGTCGCTCTGTAAGGTAAAGTAGATGTCTGATGACGCTTTCAGTTTCATTACAGATTCTTGAGACAGAAATTCGGGGTGGAAACTCACGATCATGGTCTTTCCGTCCGAGACGATGTTCTTCAGCCTAGTTATGAACGTTAAAAACTCAGAGGGCGGAGTCTCAACCGTTAAGACGCTTAGGCTATCAATTATAATG
>Ga0224506_10001851_pt1 | contig 14861 bp, 11 predicted proteins | sample SF_Jan12_sed_USG_2_FD_169108 | JGI IMG/M metagenome (GOLD analysis project Ga0224506, IMG submission 169108) | Sediment microbial communities from San Francisco Bay, California, United States - SF_Jan12_sed_USGS_8_1 | ecosystem: Environmental > Aquatic > Marine > Sediment | place: USA... | reverse complement strand
TATCGTTGTCGTTTCGGAAAACCAATGCTGGGTACGGCCAAGAAATGGTCGCCTCTATCCCCTCGGGATAACGCGGAAAATAAAAACTGTGTGGTTTATGAATTATGTTTGGAAATCCAGCCCAGAATACCGTGTTATAAAAAGTCGTCGCAAATTGACTAATTCCCCCACCAACTGTATCCACCAATTCCCCCGCAATGATAGTTCCTGCAGGGCTAAACCCCAGATCTTCTGTGCGCTCGCCTATTGCAGTGTTTAGGTTGAATCGATTGTTTGGTTTTATTATCGTTCCGTCCAGCAAATCTGCAAAGAGTTGTATATTTTCAACACGAGTCTGACAACATGGATGGTATGTTGTAAATTCTGAAATTAGATGTTTTATACCCAGACCCTCGGCATCTTTTGTGTTGAACAACGCATCGTGTTTCCCGTCATTAATAAAATTAATCTCACGACCTGTTGATGTGTCGTGTTCTAATATTGCTAATGCTGTTAAATCATAATCAATCAAAAGCCCGTCTTGGCTTGGGATAATTTTTACGTTGAACATGTCTTTTGTGTCAAACTCTGCATCTCGAACCGTGATTTCTTTGAAGTAGCCCTGCAATCTTTCCAGATTAATTAGTGTTGTGTATTCAAATGTTTCTTCGTCTCGTTCCAGATAAAGAATCCTCCGTAGATCCTTTGGAGACAGTGTTACATTACTATCCGGGTACAAATCACCCGCTTTTAAAATAATTGGTTCGTCCGTCAGAGCAACCAGGTGTTCATACACATTTGAAATGCTTTCTACATTTACCGTTATGGGGATTGAAACAGTTGGGATTATCAGGGCTTTGTCTGGTTCCTCGACAAACGAAGCGACTATGTATTTTGCAGCGGTTGGTCTGTCGATTTTTGATCCGGGGCGTGGCGGTGTAAAAGAAATTTCTGTTTTATTTATTTTTATATCACCTGTTGTTGGCTCACCCAGGATTTCTGAATCCCAGACATCAAAAATAGTTTCCAGAGATAAAATATTATAAGATTCTACCTGAGCATCTGCAATAATAGATTTTGTAAACCACGACTGTGTCCAAACAGCATAGTTTTTGAAAAATGTTTTGTTGCGCGCCCTGGCAAATGCAGTTTCCGCAATCAAAGTCGGATCATAACTGAATGATATCTCGGACGGTGACATTGATATCGATTTGTCGCCTAGTAAAAATTTTACTCGTTTCTCCGAAGGCGTGATTGATTCTTTTATGGATTGATTTGCTTGCTCTGTTGTCATGCGAGACAGATTAATGTCGCGGTATGACATGTTTTGTATTATGGTGTCACCGTTAGACCAAACCGCGAAAACAACAACGGTTGCCAAGAGCGCAAGAACAAATATTCCCGAGACCACTGCTGATAGCAGAATAATTGTTCGTCGTGCTTTCTTTTTCATAATGTAATGAGAGTTAGGGTTATTTTTGTTGGAATTTTTGCTGAGCTTGTGGAGAGATTTTTTGTAGCTCACCTTGGTATTTTTTCATAACCTCGACGGTTGCATATTGTTGGTCCATCCCCCCTTTTATTTTGGCTTGGATTTCATCGCCTATTTTCTTGAAAAGCTCTGGATTATTAGAAACGAGCTCGATAATCATTTCCTGCTGTTCTTTTGGTAGGTTTTTAAGCTGTTTTTTTACTAATTGTTTTATTAAAAATTTTTTAAACATATGCCAAATAGTGTACCAAAATAAGCCCAAAAACCCAAAAAATAACTGTTTGTAAGAAAAAACGACGACTTGCGTCATCTTATCCACAGGGCCCCTTGACAGTATCCATATAGGTGCTAAGATAGGCAACTTGTGTTCTTTTTAATTTAATATTTTTTTAACTTTAAAACCTTTAATTTATGATGTTTACGAATTCTGTTGATCTTTTTATGATCCTTACTGGACGTACTTTTTTTGTTATTTTTGCCTTAATTTTGGCATCCTTACATTTCTATTTTGATGCCCATGCACTATGCGTGGGAATGGAATCAATTTGGCTTGCATTATTTGTTTCTGCTATGGTTGATTTGTTCAACCAGAAAACAGAGATATATGCTGGTAAATCTACTGTGGCGGTCATTTTATTGACTTCATTAGTTGTATTTGTCTCGAATTTATTTCAGATTAATTCTGGATGGATTCATATTGCCGAGGCGGTATTTGCATCATTTGGTGTTGTGTACAGCGTTGTCACTCTTGGCGCTATTTACGCCAAAAAATATGTTGCGAAAATACAGAGCAGAAATGATTGGAGGAAGGTAAAAGTCAAAAGGACTGTCTATCCTAAAAACCAAAAACAGAAAGTCAAAGTTAATTTCCCTGTACAAACTACAGGAGATGGTGGACATATAGAGAAGCCAAAAGAAAAGGTTAAAAAAGAATTGGTAGGAGTTTAATTCTGCTAATATAAAAAATGAAGCCTCGCAATTTTGCGAGGCTTTTTTATATAAAATAAAACTCCATCAATTTTGATGGAGTTTTCTTAAAATTATTAAACCTTAAGATGTTAATTCTGACAATTTCCCTAAAAAACTACACCTAATTTTACTATTCCTTGATAAGTTTCTGTTGTACATATTTTCAAGTATTGTAAGGTAGTCTTTTATGTGAAGAGTTTTTGCTTCTCTCAGCACAGCATCAGGATAATCTTGTAGTTTCTCAACCATTCTCTCGTGATTATATCCTGGAGTCATCTGCATTATTGAAAATGACCTAACAAATGATTGGCTTTTCCAACCCTTTGGATGATAATTGATGAAATCTTCTAATTTCTCAATAAAAGCTGTGGCCCTGTCTATATCCTTTGTTGATACAGCTAGGCTACCTTGTCTTAATTTCATTTTTCCTTCACCTACTGATGACTGCCCTCTCCCTTTTACAATCATGATTGTGGTTGTTAGGTTAAAGTCATAAATCTGGTGAAATCTGTAAAGGCGCGCATAATCTGATCTTTGGTCATTATTTTTATCTTTGGCGTATGATTTTAAGAAATCAATATCTTTCCATTCAGAAAGATTAATGTTAAGGGTTCTAACATCCTTTGCATTCCACCCCGGCATTATAAAGAAATAAAGCACCTGATTACTTTCAACAATTGCCCTGAAGCGATGTTGTCCGTCTATTATGTTGAGTTTTTCATTTACAAAGATTGGATTGAATTTATATCCATTATCACGAAAACTCTGTTTAAGATTTGCTACTTTTCGAGAGTCAACATCTCTGTTTTCATCCAAAAAAGAAAAGGTAGAATATTCTTTTGTCGCAAATAAAAGAACAGAATTAGATAGTTTTTGGCAATCATGATCAAGAAAAGTCTTTAAAAATTTCTTATTCGTACCAGATAGTGGAGATTCAAGTTCTTCGTTGGTTAAGGTAACTCTTTCTGGAAGACCATTCGCTTCCTCGTTTTTAATTACTGTAAGATTAGCAGTTTTAGGCATAATATTAAGTTTTAATGAACAATGTTAGGTTTATATGCACCAATATGGGTGCATATATATGATAATACACCGATGGGCTATTTTGTCAATAGCTTGCGTATTTCTTCTAGTATTATTACGCTTCCTGCTATTCCGAACGCAAACAGCCAATCTTTCCACCCCAGTGGTACTGTTTCAAAGATAAAACCAAACCGGGGGGTATAGACAATCATAACCTGAAGCCCAACAACCAGCAGTGTTGCCCCAATGAGCCAGGGATTGGTAAACGGACTTTGTTTCAAAACAGATAGTTTGTCTGAACGACTCCCCCATGCAATAAAAATTTGAAATGCCACAAGCGTTGTCAGGACCATCGTAGTCGCAAGAATAGGGTTGTGAGCTTCGTACCACATATATACCAGGAACGTTCCAGCGGTCGCCACAACGGCTGTGATGATGATACGTATCGCAAGCGCGCGGTCTATTAGATTCTTGGTCCTAGAGAAAGCTCGTGACAGTAGATTTTTCATACGTGGTTCCAGTGCCAACGGCAGAACCAAAATACTATCAGTGACTAGATTCAACCAAATAATTTGCACGGGCTCCAACGGTAGAGGCAACGTCAAAAATATTGCCAATGTAACAACCATCATTTCGGCGATGTTTGCAGCAATCAAGTTATATAGAATTTTCTTGATGGAAAGATAAATGTTACGCCCCTCTTTGACAGCTTCGGCGATATTTCCAAAGTTATCATCCAGCAATATAATATCGCTAGAGTCTTTGGCTGCATCTGTTCCGATAACCCCCATTGCAACTCCTAAATCAGCAGAGACCAATGATGGTACGTCGTTTACCCCATCACCTGTCATAGCTATGACTTCTTTTCTTTGCTTAAAGGCGTTGATTATTCTGAGCTTGTGTTCTGGTGCTACGCGAGCAAATACCGTCACCGTATCCACCGCCACTGACAACTCTTGATTCCCCATGGCGTCTATTTCTGTTCCTGTAATTATTTTGTCGCCATCATTATAAATTCCAGCTTCTTTTGCTATCGCCTGTGCGGTTCGCGCATGGTCTCCTGTTATCATTACAACTCGGATATTTGCACTGCGAACTTTTTCCAGTGACTTGTGAATATCGACGCGCAGGGCATCTTTCATCCCAACCATCCCTACAAAAGTCATGTTTTTTATATCATCATTTGTAATGGATTCCGAGTCATGGTTTTTTGTTGTTATTCCAATAACACGCAGACCTTTGTCTGTCATAGTTCTCATTGTTTCTATTATTTTCTCTCTTTCGGTCTTGCTCATTTCCCTTTCACCATCCGGTCCATATATCTGGGTAGATTTTTCCAGCAAAACGCCCAAAGCCCCCGTTGCAATAACCGTGTACCCACCTTTGTCTCGATGATTATTTGCGTAATATTTTATTTTGTAATCAAAAGGAATCTCGGCAACAATCGGTAAATCCTGTTTTGTTTTTTCTTTGGTCCAGCCAAGTTTTTGCCCCGCAATATACATAGCGGCTTCGGTTGGGTCACCAGCTATCGTGTATGTTTCGTCTGAATTTTTAAATATCTCTGCGTTTGCAGATGTGGTCAATATTTTACCAAGATACTGTATTGAATTTTCAGGAGACACAAGATTCCCTCTCTCATCTTTTATTTCCCCGGTATCTTCGTACCCAACACCAGCAACAGAATAAATTTTGTTATTAAAAAATATTTTCTGTACCACCAGCTCGTTTCTGGTCAGCGTTCCAGTTTTATCAACCGCTAAAACTTTCGCCTGACCCAGAGCCTCGACAGCTTGCAATCTTTTTACGAGAACATTTTGTTTTGCCATGCGTCGTACACCGTTTGCTAAAACCAAAGTCAAAACAATAGGCAATCCCTCGGGGATTACTGCAACAACCAAAGATGCCGTAACGAGAAACATATCCCGCACGTTTGAACCCAGGCCAACACCGACTGCAAATATTATTATCGAAGCAATAAAAACAACCAACACTATGTTTTTTGCTAGTTTTGCAATATCACGTTTCAGCGGTATGTCTGTGTCTATGTTTTGTATTTTTTGTGATATTTTACCAATTTCAGTGTGTATTCCTGTTGCAACCACAACAGCAATTCCAGAACCGCGAACAGCTGTGGTGCCCCGAAACACCATGTTACTCTGGTCACCCGTTACAATATTTTTTCCAGATATAGATTCGGTAGTTTTCTGTACTGATTGTGACTCTCCTGTCAGAATTGCTTCGTCTATTGTTAAATTTTTACTCTCGATTACCCTGGCATCTGATGGTATTTTGGTTCCTTCGCGGATAACTATTATGTCTCCTGGAACAAGGTCGCTACTGGGTATGATAATTCGTTCTCCATTCCGCACCACCAAGGTTTCTTTTTTGGTGAATTTTTGTAACGCCAATAATGCGCTTTGCGCGCGACCCTCTTGGAAAGCTCCAATGATCGCATTGAAAACAAGAACAAAAGCAATAACTGCACCATTTATGTATTCCCCAAGCCCAAAAACAATAACCGTAATTATCATCAACACATAAATCAAAGGGCTTTGAAATTGGTGTAGTATAATTTTGAAAAATGAATCAAGTTTAGCATCGGGGAGTTTATTCGGGCCAAATTGTTTGGTGCGTAATAAAACTTCGTCTGACGACAACCCAGACAAACTGGTCTCCATTCGCTCCAGTGTTGTATCGCAGGACTCGTTATACCAATTAGTTTCTGTTGGTTCATTCATGCTTCTTATTGTATCAAAGAAAAAACCATTCAACTTGTTGAATGGTTTTTTATGAACTAGGTCCGTCTCCCTTTGAGAGGAATCGTTTAATCGCTTTGTGGAGAGGTAAAATAGATAAATAAAATTTCAAATCAATCAGTTGACGCATCCACCAGGCAATTCGTCCATAAATGGTTATTTTCCCGATATGCAAAATAGCCCATCCTGGTCCAATGGGGATATCGTAACCAATCTTTTTTGGTTCATATTTTATCAGGCTTTCGTCTGTGATATCGCGAATAATATTTCTGGCAATAAATTTACCATCATAAATGGCAGTCTGTGCCAGCCCGGCATATTTTGTGTTGGCAGCATCACCCCCAACAAAAATATTATCGTCGCCACATCGTGTCATCAAGTGTTCATCGACGTCGACTCGGCCATTTTCAGCCAACGGAAAACATTCCAAATCTTTGTACAGAGTGTTAACAATATTTCCTGCGGTCCAAATAACTGTTTGTGCTCCAATTTTCATGTCTTGCAAAAACACCGTCCAGGATTCTTTTTTAATTAAACGTCTATTTAAAAATAAATTAACACCTAGCACACGCAATCGTTTTTCTGCTCGGTGGGATATTTTCTCTGGCATGGTACCCAAGACTCGGTTATTGGACTCGATCAGGCTGATAGAAATAAATGATGGATCAACAGCGTGTGTTTTTGCGACACTGCGTGCGTATAGTTCGATTTCTCCCGCAAGCTCGACACCACTGGCTCCAGCGCCGACAATAACAAAATGAAATGCGATTAACTGCTCTTCTTTGCTGGAATCCTTGTGATCTAAAAATATACGCTGTATTCTGTCTCGTAATTCGACGGCTCCATGTATAGATCTAAAATGAAACGATAGTTCCTCTAGTTCGCTAATATTATAATAAGTCGGTTGGCTACCCAACGCAACAATCATGTAATCACATTTGTATCTTGAACCACTGGCCCCCAAAGCTGTTCGAGCTGGAGTGTCAATATCTATAATGGCGTCGGTTATTATTTCTACATCATATCCACTGAATATCTCGTCCAAGCGAACACAGGCCTGCAGTGGTGATGACCCAGTAGCTACGCGGTACATGGCTGGATAATATTCAAAATAATCATTCTTGCTAACTATTCTGATTACAGTGTTGTCTGGAATTAAGCCATATTTTTTTGCCCTGGCAAGGTCCAGTCCAGCACGTATTCCGGTAAACCCAGCACCTATAATCGTAATATTTTTTGCACTCATGCTATAAATTATAGCACCTTTCCCCACTTATGGGTCTGTTATTTGATGTATACTATTATTTGTAATAAATGTACGTCTCGTACGTCATATACCTATGAATCAAGAGCAAAAAATACAACAAGATTTTCTTACTGCATATGACGAATATAACGATGCGATTTTCCGTTTCGTCATAACAAAAACACGTAATCGCGACCTTGCTCTTGATATTGTTCAAGATACATTCACAAAAACATGGGAATATCTCCAATCTGGAAAAACGATTGATAATATTCGTGCTTTTTTATACAAGGTCGCACGAAATTTAATCATTGATAATTCTCGCAAGAAAACTGCAACTTCTCTGGAAAATATCCTGGAACAAGGCATCGATTTTGGCGAAGACAAAACAGATCGTTGGGTTGACACCTTGGACGGCAAACAAGCCGTTCTGGCTCTGGAAAAATTGGACGAGAAATACCGTGATGTTTTGATTATGCGTTTTGTGGAATCAATGGAGATTAGCGACATCGCTGATATCTTGGATGAAAGTGAAAATAATATTTCAGTCCGAATCCACCGCGCATTAAAACAAGCCCGTGAATTATTAGAACAATAAAAATTTTATGAATACACCAGAAAACAATTTCATCAAAATAATGCAATCAATACGGATGACTGTCGACGAAAAGACAACAATTCGTGACCGATTAGAACAATTAGCCCTGAATCCTGGTCAGGTTTCTTCTCCGTACAGTATTCCATCACGATTCTCTGGGTTACTGCGAACGGTCGGGTACAGTTTTGCTGCGATTGTTTTGGTTGTTGGAACAGGATTTGGAATCGTTACAGCTTCTGCTGATTCTCTGCCTGGTGATTCTCTTTATGCAATTAAATTGGGTGTAGAAAATGTTCAATCTGCATTTAAACGTACATCCGCCGAAAAGGGTGAATTCGAAGCAACTCGAGTCACAAAACGACTGGGCGAAGCTTCACAGCTTGCGATTCAGAATAAACTAGATGATGGACGACAGGAAATTTTGTCTGTTCAAATTGCAAAACACACAGAATCTGCAACTCGCGAAGTAAGCAAGCTGGCGGTTCTGGAGCCAGAACGAGCACAAAAACTTTCTTCAAAAATACAATCATCTGTAACTTCAAAAAACGAGGTTCTTAAAATTGTACAAGATAGAACAAACTCTATTGACGAAACTTCTTCTTTTGCAACTGCGATAAATGCTTCTATTGTTGAATTAGCTATTCTTTCTGGGGATACGATTGATGATGTCCCTGGGAAAATACTGGTTTCTGTAATATCAGAAGCGTCAGAAACAAATGAAAATATAATCACAATGGAAATAATCGACAATATACGTTCTGAAATAGAAGAACTACAAGCAAAAATAAAAAATACATCTTATAGTCTTCCGGCCTCACGATTTTTCTTTGTTGAAATAGATTCACGCGCAACATTGATCCAGGAAAACATTGCCGAGGCAGACTTGGCTCTTTTGGGGAAAGATTTAGAAACAGCATATAAATTATATAAAGATGCCGAACAATCTCTTGCAGAGGTATTCGATTTGTTAAGCCTAGAAGACGATGCAAAAGACCTTATCAAGCAGGAACTTTCGGACACAGAGCAAACACTAAAAGAAGTATCAGACGAATTAGATTCTTTTGATGATGAATTTCCATTATTGGACACAACAACTACTGTATCTGGGATAAGCACAACTACTGTCAGTCTTGATATTACAGATATTTCTGCTTAATAATTTATATTTATTTGTACCAGGCTATTCTAGTATTTCAATTTCATCTACAATTGCATCTGGTTTGTTTTCATCTGAAATTGAGGTTTCCTGAAACAGAACAACTGCAATAGTCCCAATTCCACCAAAACCAAATACAACAAAAAGCCACAACCACCATCGGTTGTGTTTTTTTGTTGTTGGCTCGGTAGTGTTGATGGGTTCCATGGATCGAGTCGTTGTTGTGGTAAATATTTTATCCACCGCAACAATCAACGAGGCTTGTTGGGTTGTATTTTTAGGTTGTTTTGGTTTTGCTGTTGGTGTGTTTTTCTGAGGGGCTACTGTGGCAAATTGTTGTATTGGTTTGTCTGTGTGTTCATCAACAATGTTGCCAGATGGATTGTAAAGGGCTACAAGCGAAGTCTCGGGTGTAAAACCAGCCACGTCGCCGTCAATTATGAAAGAGCCTCTTTCTGGAATATACGAATAATTTGGAATAGAAAAAACTGGCACATTATCAAACCACACATACCAATCTGAAATATCGACCGTATAATTTCCTGTATTTTTCAAGGTAATTATTTGCTTTTGTTTATCAAGGCCAAGGTTTATCACTTGGTCTGTAACTTTTATAGAAAAATATTCTTGTATTACTGGTTTACCATAACGTGTGTCTGAATACACAATAGTTCCATTGTATTCTCCGACATGTTTGTACGTATGCTCAAACATTTGCCTGTCGGTGCTGTTGTAAACTGTTCCGTCTCCCATATTCCAAACAAAATACCCGGTGTATCTATCTGATTCTCCGTATCGCAATGTTGTAATTTTAAAATTTCCAGGATTTCCTACTGGCAATGACGTTGATATTTCCATGTCAAAATCCCATGTTGGTTTGGGTGGCAAGGTTTTTTCATTATTGGACGACGCATCAGAATTAAGAGAAGTTTTGTCTGGTGCTGGTGTTGATGTAATAGATGGTTCTCCGGGGGTTGGCAGAGCTGTTATCCATGACCCATGTGATAGTTGCATTGTTTCTTTTGTTTTGCTATCCCCCGCCAACCATCCGTCCGAGGCATTGACTCTGTCTTGTTCATTTCCGGAATTATCATACAGTCGTAGGTTCTCACCGTTATTTGATAATGCTCCGGTATATATAAACAAAGATTTAGCTGGGGAACTTTCTTCGTCTGTTCGCTCTAAAACACCATAACCGCCAGCAGAAATAATAACTGGAATTATGTTACCTTCGCCATCTTTTTTTATTATTGTAATTTTTGGTGAACCATCAGTTGCTTCTAATTTCCACCCAGTCAAATCAACAGCTTCTGTACCATCATTATATAGTTCTATCCATTCATCATTGGACGATGTTTCTGTTCCCATCCATGCAATTTCACTTATTCGCACATCGGCAAAAACTGGAACGCTGATTCCAGCAATAAACACAAATATAAAAACTTTGTAAAAATTATTCCAATACACGGCGTAATATATCTTCGGGGATTTCCTTTGTCGAGTGACTCATAAATTCATCATTCTGAGATTTCGTTGTGTTGTAAGTAGGTATGCTGTTTTTATTTTCGCTTGGTGTCATGGTTTTCTGCGTCGTTGGTTTTGCAGATTCTTTGTTTTTGTTGGCCTCTACTGCGCGAGCCAAAGCCACCTGCAAAGCAGACTTGGTATCACGAGAGGCTGATTTTGTATCAATCTTTTTCGTTGGGATTTCTTTTTTGGCAAGGTCTTTTAGGGAAATGGTTGGGCTAGGAGTTTTTTCGGCTAATTTAATTTCCCCTCTTTCTTCTGGTTTTTTGGTGTCAGGTGCCACTTTTTTAATATTTGAACTATCTTTTTTATCCAAATCATTTAACAATCCCTGCAAAGACTGCGGTGCCCTGGGTTCTGCAGGTTTTTTTACACCAACAGAAGGGGTTATTTTGGGTTTTGGTGATGCGGCTTTATTTGTAAAAGTTTTTGGTACTATTTTAGGAGGTGCTGGCGGAACAGGTGGTGTTGGTACAGAAATAGGGGCTCTTGCAACAGGGGCTACAGGAGGCGCTACCGAACGAGGTACGGGTTTACGAACAACAGCTGTTGGTGTTGGCCTAGCAGGCTGTGCCGGCTTAACAAATGCAGGCTTCGATGTGGCTGGTGCTTTGGTTGTGTGGCTCTGAGAGCTTTCCGCCTGGTTTGCTTTTTGTAGATACTCTTTTGCTTTCTTTTGGACATCGCCTTCCCCGCGGAGGGTTTTACCTGATTCTTTGTCGACCCAATTTCCACCACCCGCCAAAATTTCCATTTTTCGCTTCTCCAAAAAATCCCCATATTCTACAGTTTTTTGACTAGGTATCGGAATGTACCATTCTTTGATTCCAGCCTCTACTTCGGCTCTGGATTTAGTATATTTGGCTCGGCTGGCGTCTATTACATTTTGTTCATTTGATATTTCTGGTTTTGTAATTGGTGGCAATGCGCGAGCTGAAAATGGTTTGGACCCAACACCATCAATCATCAATCGTAGATACATTTGATATTTTCCAATATTAACAATGTCGTCCTGTGTAAACACTGGGACAAATTCACGTTCAAATAGCTCGGCATCCTCGGGACCAACGCGGAACACCACCATGGACCCTACATTCCCAACAATAGCATCGCGAACGGTGTCTGGCATCTGCGAAACATATTGGTGTGCAACAATTAGATTTAATTTGTATTTACGAGCTTCTGACAAAATATCCGCGAATGAATCATTGGCAAAGTTTTGGAACTCATCCACGTATAAATTAAAGGCTGGCAATTTTAGCAATTGTGACCTTTCTGTATCTGCGCGACTCATGGCTGATAGATACAATTTTGTAATAAGCATAGACCCAATCAATGCCGAGTTTTGTGAGCCTAGTTTTCCCTTGGATAGGTTCACCATCAAAATTTTCTTGCCGTCTATTACCTCGCGCAAATCAAAACTAGATTTTGGTTGACCAACCATATTTCGAATGATTGGTGATGTGGTAAATTGTCCAATTTTATTTTGGATAGCAGATGATGCTTCGCTGGCGAATTTTTCTGTCCATGAACCAAATTCATCAACCCAAAATGCCTTTACAGACTCATCTGTTAGGTTGTCTACGACTTTTTTACGGTATTCTTTGTCGGATAACATGCGGTTAATACCCAGCAACGTTGAATCTGGATATTCCAACAATGCCAACAATGCGTTTCCTAGAATATATTCCATACGTGCTGAAAATGCATCTGGCCATATTTTTTTAAAGGCCTCTAGTAGTCCGTTAGAAACCAACGAACGTTTATCTGGGTCTACGTCTTCCATGACGTTGAATGAAATCGGATGATCAGCATCAAACGGTGCAAAATAAATTACATCATCGATACGGTCATCTGGTATATAGTCCAGCAAGGCTTCGACGGATGCCCCATGTGGATCAAAAAAAGCTAACCCCTCGCCACGCATTATGTCTTGGACCGCCATATTTTCCAGGAATGTAGATTTTCCCATTCCTGTCTTTCCGATTACATACATGTGTTTTGTTCGGTCTTCGGCTTTGATACCAAAACGAGCACGTTTACCGCGAAAATCTGTCTCCCCCATGTATGTTATGTCTTGTCTGATATCCATATTTATAGTTATAAACATTATACGACATAATGTGATAACTGGTATGGTTATACTTGTGTATATGAAAAAATTATTAGAGATGGATGGTAAAATTATGACAAACGTCGTCTCCACTCGAACGAAACCAGTGCTGACGTAACAGACGCGTTCAACGACTCTACACCTTCGGCTAGTGGCACATTAACATGGAAATCACAATTCTTCAAAGCCAGTTCGCTGACTCCCTCGCCCTCGCTACCAATCAAAAATGCCATGGGACCTTTCATGTCAATATCCCAAATAGACTGCTTGCCTCGTGTATCCAGTCCGGCAACCCAGAATTTGTTTTGTTGCAATTGTTTAATGGATTCAGTTATGTTTCCAACTTGAATAATTGGAACCAATCCCAATGTACCTGCAGATGTTTTAAAAGTTGTTGGATTGGCTGGTGCCTGGTTTGATCCATCCACCAAGATTGCGCTGATACCTGCTGCAGTAGCGCTGCGTATGATAGCCCCAAAGTTATGAACATCAGTAATGTGGTCCAATATCAAAACAGCCATGTCTGATTCTGGATCTATTTTACCTAGCCATTCGCGAAAATTAGTATATTCAAAGTTCCAAACGATGCTAGCAACGATACCCTGGTGGTTTACCTCGTCACTGACATAACGTTTGATTTCTTTTTCTGAAACTGTCTGAAATGGGATACCATGTTTGCCGGCAGCTGCCCGCAATTCGGACAAGTCTATGTCTTTGATGGTATTTTTAACAAAAATTATTTTTACGTCTTTTGGGCTGCGTTCGATAAAGTCTGCCACTGGGTGACGTCCAAAAATGTATGTTGGTTTAAGTTTCTTCATAATACTTGACAGGATAGCATATTCGAGGGATTTTGCAATGAAAAACCCCGGAATGTATTATTCTTCGACAGGATCGGTCACAAATATTTTCTTATAGAAAATTTCGCGACCCCGGCTTGGCTGTGGCCATGTGTGACAGGAATCGGTCACTCTCGTTACACTCCATTGACCTCCACTCGGCGGTTCGCCCTCGTTGCACTCGGCCGGCTTCGCACCGCCTCGGTTCGATTCCTGGCGTAGGTAAATAAATTTACCTGCTTCTTCGTCCAGCATAAACACAAAATCCCACAGCAATAAAGCTGTGGGATTTTGTGTTTTGTGGACTCGACAGGAATCGAACCTGCGACCTCCTCAGTGCAAATGAGGCGCTCTAGCCAACTGAGCTACGAGCCCATGGAGCCTCGTCCTTGCGAAAGAGACTCTTTTCTATGTTTGTTTTTTAACAAACATAGATATGATTTTTGATATGCTGTATTCTGTGTCAAGCACTAGCGCACCAAGTGGTTTGCTAGGACACACACAAGATATCAAAAAAGATAAAGAAGAACAATCAGAGAGATTATACATTATTTATCATATAGCGCAACGTCAATGAGGTGGTGGATAAGCTCGCGCATGGTTCCACCAACGGCTTTGATTGCGGCTGGGACTATGGAATGTTTGGTCAATCCCGGGATACTATTTACCTCGAGGAAATACAGCTTGCCTGTTTTGGTCAAAATAAAATCTGAACGAGAAATATGACGCATTCCACAGGCGGTGTGGATTTTTTGAACGGCTTGATAGATTTGGTTTTTTATTGCCAATGGAGCATCGAATGTGGTTATTCTGGCACCACCGACGCTGTATTTCTGTTCATAGTCGTACCAGCGACCTTGCGGGGTGTCAGCTTGCATTATTTGCATTGGATAGTGAACATTCCCGCGGAACCCACCAACAATACCTGATGAAATTTCGGTACCTGCAATGTATTCTTCGATTATCATATCATCTCGTTTATCCCAGTTCTCCAAAGCTTCCTCGAGTTGAGGCAAACTGCGCGCCAACACAATCCCCAGCGACGAGCCACCATTTCTGGGTTTGACAACCCATGGGGCTGGCATAGCGCGAAATATTTGCGCTGTTAATACCGAGGCTGGTTTGTCTGTTGTTCGTGAAATTAATATATCGCGAGGGGT
>Ga0224506_10001850_pt1 | contig 14862 bp, 8 predicted proteins | sample SF_Jan12_sed_USG_2_FD_169108 | JGI IMG/M metagenome (GOLD analysis project Ga0224506, IMG submission 169108) | Sediment microbial communities from San Francisco Bay, California, United States - SF_Jan12_sed_USGS_8_1 | ecosystem: Environmental > Aquatic > Marine > Sediment | place: USA... | reverse complement strand
GCGCGGTGGCGCGGTATAGACCGCACTCACGCGAGATGAATGACCATTGCTATCGGTTACATCGATTAGCTTTATCGGCTTGAGGTCGGTTGCATCGAGTAATACCAGCGAGTGCGGCAGGTAGTTGCCTACCATGACGTAGCGGTCATCCGCTGATACGGCGATGTTACGTGTGTTAATACCGGCTCGAATTTCAGCCACCAGTTTCAGATTATAGATATCGTATTTACTGATCCAGCCATCGCGCGAACCGAAGTAAACGAAGCGACCTGAAGATGAATATTTTGGACCGCCGTGTAGCGCAAACCGCGATTTGAAGCGATGGATCGGCTCCATGCGATCACCATCAAGCAAGGTAACGTGATGGTCTCCAAGTTCTACTACCAGAAACAGGTTTAGCAGGTCATCGACTTTAAATACCGGCGTGTTAGACAGATCTTCGGGTTTATTGTGGCTAATGTGGCTGGCTGTTATTTCGGGCAGGCCCCAGGCCAGAGTCTGTTCGGACGGTGTATAAATATAATCGACCAGTGCCTTCAAATCCTGCTCTGACAGCTTGTCGGCAAACGCAGGCATTTGTGTGGCGGCACGGCCATTGGTGATGACTTCTAGCGCTGCTTTTTTGCGCAGGCGTTTGAGGTTTTCGGGTAGTAATGCGGGGCCCATGCCACCCAGCCGCTGTGCGTTGTGGCACTCGGCACAGTTATCCTGATAAAGACTGGTTACCTCGTTAGTAGAAGCGATGGTTGTCAGCGGCAGGCAAAATAATACTGCCACAAGCGAAGCAGGTTTGAATAACATAGATTACTACTCGGTTACGCGTACTATGCCGGTCATATCGGGATGCGGTCCACAGCGATAGGGATATGAGCCGGGCTTATTGAATTCGCGCTCGTAAACTTCCTCAGGAAATAGATAGTCCTCCGGCTCTTCCTCGTTCAGGGCTTCAAACCAGACGCTATGATACTGGCGTTTTTCCTGGTTTTCCCAGCGCAGGGTCTGCCCTTGTTTTATGGTGATTTCCTGCGGTATAAATTTGTAATCTTTGATAATCACCAACTGCGTCTGATCACCACTAGCAAGCCCGACTTGAATACCTAAGGTGATCGATAAAATCAGTGCTAAAGAAAGATATCTCATTGATTACCTGCCAATCGCGTTAATCTCGGCCTCGTCGTTATCGAAGCCCAGTTTGAGGCCAAGCGAAACGTGGTGGAAACGACTATTACTGTAATCGTCATGAATAGCGAAACCAATATTGTAGACCTGCTCGCTACTCATGCTGATGTCACCAGGCATATTGGAAACCAGTTTGCGCACCATTTCAACTGTCCACATACCATCATCAAGACTGCCGATAAAATTCAAGCCCTGCCCGCCACTCATGACACGTTCGGCGAGGATATATCCGTCTTCGGATTCACCGGTGCCAGACTTGTATCGCCACAAATCCATAAATGAGCCGTTATCCAGCGCTGCCTGAATCTCCGCCTGGTCCTTGAGTTTGTCCCAACCACCGCGTTTCTTACCATCCTTCCCTTCAATTTCAATTTCGGTGCGGCTTTCTTTAAGGTATTTGGTGAAGCCATTGCTGAGGTCGAGTCTTGCTGCCAGTGGACTGGAGCTTAGCACCGATTCATCTGGTTGATCAGGCATGTAGTTAACGTCCTGATGACAGGTCTGCCAGCAACCCGCGCGTTCTGCGTATTCTACTTTCGGATCGTCTTCGCTATCGGTCGCTAGCATAATAGCGAATTTCATCGGGTTCTCCGCATCCATCTTGCCGCCCTCGACAAATGGTACGGGGGCATGCTCACCATCTTCCCACTGAAAACGCATGTAGAGGTTATCAGCATCGTGCGCGGCCTGAATATTGACAGCAATACTACCGCGTTTGCCGGGAATCGGTGTGGCTTCGGCTTTCTCGCCGGAGACAATCAAATCACCGATATCGACTTCTTCGTCTTCGTGGCACTCGAAGCAGCGATCACCGGTAACGAACGCGCGCTTACCGCCGTGGTCGCTACCTTTGAGCATCCACTCGATCGAAGTTTGACCGGGATAAAACAATACCACTTCTCTGGGTTCGACACCGGACCAGTCGACACCGGCGGATACTGTGCTAGCGCTTGTGGTCGTTACGGGTTCGGGTTCGGCTGCCGCAATTGCGACCTCTTTGATCGGCTCTTCTTCGACTACGGCCTCGCTTTCAGCCGACTGATCATCAATGACTGCCTGCCATTGAGGTGGAATCGGTCGCCGGGTGTCGAGATTTGCCTGCTCCAGCCCGGTCAACTCTTCATCGCTGAGCTGATCGTGTACTTTTTTGTGGGCAATGCCCTTATGACAGTCGATACAGGTATTGCCCGCCTGCATACCATTGATGTGCTGTTTACGCGCTCGTTTTTTCTGGTCAGCAGGATTCATCGAGTCGAAGTCGTGACAGTTACGACATTCACGCGAGTCGGTAGATTTCATCGCGGCCCATACATTTCTGGCCATTTTGAGCCGTTTACTATCAAACTTTTCGGGGGTATCGATAGTCCCCAGTATTTTATGAAATATCTCGTTGCTGGCCTGCACCTTGCGAATTACCTTGTGCACCCAGGGATCGGGCACATGGCAATCGGAGCAGGTGGCTCGCACACCACTTCGATTGGTATAGTGTTTGGTTTCTTTGTACTCCTGATAGACATTTTCTTCCATTTCGTGGCAGGAGATACAAAATTCCATAGTATTCGTCGCTTCCATCGCGGTATTAAAGCCACCCCAGAAAATAACACCGGTGATCATAAATACCAGAGCAGCACCGAGGGTTGTTCCTAATATCACTTTGCGAGACATCAGGCTAAATTTTTGAGATGGATTAACCATGAATAAAGTCACCTTAAAAATTGATTAGCGTTTTACAGAAAGGTCCTGTTATAAGGCATTTGTGTAATACGCCAAATTATTCAAAAAAGGGCGGGCATACCGATTGAGTATGTCCGCCCTGTCAGTTTTACCTCGTCACTTTAAAAATCAGGTTACGTGGTTGGTACGGTTGTAGACATTGAACTTGCCGGTCGGGGTAGTCAGGCCCTTAATGCGTTTAATCTCTTTCAGAGATTTAGCATCGTAGACCACAATTTCGCCGGTTGGATTGCTCGCGTCCTTACGATTCCAGACTGAAACCCAGACTTCGGAACCGTCGGCATTAAACTCAATGTGTACCGCAGCTTTACCTTCTTCCTCGGTTACTCGAATCGTCTTGATCACTTTGCGAGTTTTCTTGTCGATGACCTGGACGCTCTGTTGAATCACGGGCTCGGGATGTTTGGTCTGATCTGCCCACACGTAGTCGGACTTGGGATGAGTACGGATGAAAACTCCCGGGCCATCGGTATCGACTTCATAACAGATCTTCCAGGCAGCCTCTTTGTGACCCTTGGGATCATTACCCCAGGCCGTGACTTTACCCACTCCCAGGTGCGTAGTACCGCCCACTGGTCCACACTGGGGATCGATCCAGTTAGCACCAGGGCCCGGATGCGGTAACTTGTCGACGTCAATCATCGCTGTTAATTTTCCGGTTTCAGAATCGACGATTACCATCTTATTAGAGGCGTTAGCAGCGATCTGGAAGTAACGACCGGTGGGATCGAAGAAACCGTCGTGCAGGAACTTGGCCGAATTAACCTGCTTGATGTTCAGGTTATCCAGGTCTCGATAATCTACCTGCCACATTTGCCCCAGCTCTTTCATAGCAACCCAGAAAGAAGACTGTTTCGGCGTGGTGTAGATCGCGGCGACGCGCGACTCGTTGACATAATCGCCATCGACATTGACACCGCGGGTAGAAACAACTTTCAATGGCTCCATAGTTTCTGCGTCGAGGATGACGAAATGCGGTGGCCAGTAGGCGCCGCCGATAACATATTTACCATCACCGGATACGGCTACATCACGCGCGTCGTAAGCCATCTGTGCTTCAGCCACGAGCATGCTGCCAGGCTTTTGCCAGAGATCGATCTTGGTCATCTTGCCATCGCGTCCCTGGGTGTACCAGAAACGACCGGGAACGCCGCCAACCGGTTTTTCCAGATCGTGGTGTTCGGTGGCCTTGACCACGTGTACTGCATAACCGGTATCGATATGGTCGACAATTTCATGCTTGTCGCCGTCGATAATGGCAACTTTTCCAGCATCACGCTCGATAACAACAAAAAAGTTCTCCCAGTTACGACCATGTAACGGCTTGGTGGGATAATCTTTCGGCTCGATATATACCTTGTGGCGCTCTTTCATCAGCGCCAGTGACATTTCAGGCGGAACCGGTGGCTCCATCTGGATATATCGGGCTAGCAGATCAATTTCCTCGTCTGAGAAAATATCATCGAAGTTATTCATGCCGCCTTCGGTACCCAGTTTGATAATCTTGGCCAGTCTTTTGGTTCCCAGCTTTAGCGTACCCTTGGACTTTTTTTCCTTGTTAGGCTCGGGTAACAGACTTTTTCCCGTCGCTCCCTTTCGTAATACACCGTGACACCCGGCACAACGCTGGAAGTACATGCTCTTAGCCTGCTCGAATTCAGCCTCGTTTAACGGCTTGAAGTCTTTAGCGGCAAATGCGGCCCCCGAAGCTGTCGCCAGCCCAATACACGCGCCTAGCAAAATTGCCCTGCGCCCTGTTTTTTGTTTCTCATTCATCGAAATAGGCTCCTGACTAAAAAATAGATTAATTTTATCAAGCGCTAACGTTATTCCCCCTACAGGGAGCTTTCCTTGACTTTTGTCAAGATCAAACAGAATCAACAGTAAGAGAAGGGGTATTCGGTGAGAGGAGCGATTTCTTACAAAATCAGGAGCCCTCTCACCACGGCGGTGAGAGGGGTTATTCATCAAACTTTATTTATCCAGGCCACCCAGGCACATGTACTTAATTTCCATATAATCATCGAGACCGTACTTCGAACCTTCGCGGCCCTGACCCGATTCCTTAACACCACCAAAAGGCGCCATTTCGTTGGAGATAATACCTTCGTTGATACCGACGATGCCGTATTCGAGGCCTTCGGCCACTCGCCAGATTCGGCCGACATCGCGTGAATAGAAATAGCAGGCCAGTCCAAATTCGGTATCGTTAGCCATGCGGATAGCTTCATCTTCGGTTTTGAATTTAAATAGCGGTGCGACCGGACCGAAAATTTCCTCGCGGAAGACACGCATATCATCGCTGACATTGGTGAGAATAGTCGGTTGGACGAAATTGCTCCCCATCTCATCGCGTTTTCCACCGGTAACCAGGGTGGCTCCCTTGCTGACTGCATCGTCAATAAAGGCGATAACGTCATTCGCTGCCTGTTCCGTGATCAGTGGACCGACGGTGACGCCCTTTTCGGTGCCATCACCCATTTTCAGTTTACTGACGGCTGCGCCCAGTTTTTCGGCGAAGGCATCGTAAATACCTTCCTGCACGAGAAGTCGATTGGCACAAACGCAGGTCTGACCGGCATTGCGGTATTTTGAAATCATCGCACCGGCGACAGCATCGTCGAGATTAGCATCATCGAACACGATAAACGGCGCGTTACCGCCAAGCTCCATGGAGGTACGCTTGACCGTCTGCGCGCATTCCGCCATGAGTTGCTTGCCAACTGGCGTTGACCCGGTAAAGGTCAGTTTTCTGACGATAGGGTTAGAGGTCAATTCCTTACCAATTGCGGCTGTTTCACCCGTGACAATATTGATAACGCCAGCCGGAATGCCGGCACGTTCGGCCAGTTCGACAAAAGCATAAGCTGACAGTGGCGTGGCATTCGCGGGTTTACAGACCACGGTACAGCCTGCGGCGAGCGCCGGAGCAATCTTTCGAGTCAGCATCGCATTGGGAAAATTCCATGGCGTGATGCAGGCCACTACGCCGACTGGTTGCTTGATACAGACGATACGTTTGTCATTCGATGGTTGTGGAATCGTATCGCCATAAACGCGTTTGCCTTCTTCTGAAAACCACTCGATATAATTTGCACCATAGGCAATTTCGCCTCGAGCTTCGGCCAGTGGCTTACCCTGTTCGGCGGTGAGAATGACGGCGAGGTCTTCCTGCGCTTCCATCATCAGGTTAAACCATTTACGCAAATACGCGGAGCGCTCTTTGGCGGTTTTTTTACGCCATTCGGGCAGTGCGGTGTCGGCAGCTTCAATGGCCCGGCGGGTTTCGGCTGTGCTGCATTTTGCAACTTCAGCAATTACCTCGCCATTAGCCGGGTTGGTCACTGCCAGTGTCGTGCCGTCGTCGGCATCGACCCATTGGCCGTTGATATAGGCCTGTGTTTTGAGCAGGTCCTGGTCAGTAATTTTTAAAGTCATGGTGTTCGATCCAGATTTTGGAGTGGAAATAGTGTGGCTTTAGGGGCGCTAATCATACTGGTCGCAATCGATAAAGACCAGCATCGCGTCTGTTCATACCGCCTGCTTAATCCATCTGTCCATGGTAAAAAATACAGTATCCGGATTGATCGGTTTGGCGATGTAATCATTCATACCAGTAGAGAGGGCTTTTTCCCTGTCGCCTTTCATTGCATTCGCTGTCATTGCGATTATGGGCAAATCGTTGAGGTCTTTCTGCAGACGGATTTGACGGGTTGCCTCGTAGCCATCCATCACCGGCATCTGGCAATCCATGAGGACTAAATCAAACTTACTGGTTCTTAATATATCGAGTGCTTCCTGTCCGTTGGAGGCGGTTTCGACCATAATGCCATTGCTGGAAAGTAGTTCAACTACCAGTTCCTGGTTAATTTCATTGTCCTCGACCAGTAGCACGCTGATGCCCCGCAACCTTTCCATAGACTTATCGACATCTTCTGTTGTATTTGAATCAGGGGTGATGATTTCCAGTTTATCCTGTGATGGCCTGGCGAACCGTGCATTGAAGCTAAATACACTGCCAATATCGACTTCGCTTTCTACCGAGATGTCACCGCCCATCATCTGGATGATGTTTCTGGAGATGACCAGGCCAAGCCCGGTACCTCCGTATTGTCGGGTTGTTGAACTATCCGCCTGGCTAAACGGCCGGAATAGACTTTTCATTTGCTCCGGCGATATTCCTATACCCTGATCCCGTACCGTAAAGTTTAGAACAACTTCGTTGTCTGTTTCCTCTTTTAACGCGACTAACAAAGCGACCGGTTTATCTGGATAGCTGAATTTAATGGCATTGTTAACCAGGTTGATTAATACCTGACCAAGGCGTAAGGGATCTCCACTAAGAAGATTGGGGACATTGCTCTCTATATCTATATTAATTTTAACTGCTTTTTCGTCGGCCTTATACTTGACCAGGTTTACCATATTCTTGATGGTATCTTTGAGTCGGAAATTAACTGTTTCCATTTCCAGCTTTTCAGCTTCAATTTTAGAAAAATCAAGAATATCGTTGATGATGCCTAATAGTGACTTTGCTGAACTATTGACCTTGGAGATATAGTTTTTTTGCTTTTCATTTAACCCGGATTCGAGAGCAAGCTGCGACATGCCGATAATCGCGTTCATCGGAGTGCGTATTTCGTGACTCATAGAGGAAAGAAAAGCAGTCTTGGCCCTGTTGGCTTTTTCCGCTTCGGTTTTGGCCTCGAGCAAATCAGTTTCATATTTTTTTCGCTCGGTTACATCCTCGACAATAGTAGAAATCCTTTTCCAGGTATATTCGTCTCCTTTGGTAACACTGGTGATCAATCGAGTTTCAAATTCTGTCCCATCCATGCGAGTTTCCTTGAGTTCACCAAAATGTATCCTTTCAGGGCTTGCGAGTTCGGCAATTTCAGAAGCGTAGAGCTTAGCCCAATTTTCATCCCACCAATCTCTAGAATTTTCTTCTCCTTCGATAAGTTCGTCGACAGATTTGGCGCCGTAAATCTTCAATAATGCTTCGTTGGCACTAACGATACTAATCGTGCCCACCATCTCCTGTAGCATGGCAGGATTATTTTCAAAATACGACTTTAAATCCTCAACCCCTTCAGACCTCAGTTTATCGATGCCTTTTTTGATCTTCGACCAGTCCTGTTCGAGAACGCCAAGAGGTAACCTGGAAAACAGGGAGCTAAAGCGTTGTTCACTTTGTTCGAGCAACGCCATTGACTCCTGGTGATCCGTAATATCCTGAATCGCGCCGTAAGTGCGGATGACGACGCCATCTTCTTCTCGTTTTCCGTATTCCAGTTCTCGTACAAAACGGATTTCGCCATCCGGCCTGATAATACGATAGTCATAAACGTGTGCACCACCCAGAGGATGATCAGAATCCAGAACCACATTCAGGTTTTTACGTACGTGTATGTGGTCGTCAGGATGAACGAATTTGAAGTAGTCTTCCTCGCTTCGATATTGCTCGAACATCGATTCTAGACCCCTCCCCATTATTTCAGCTACCTCTTCGGATAAATATACGGGCCTATCATTTAACACATCCCATTCCCAATACCCGATCTTAATTGCGGTTGACAAGGTTTTATGGAGATATTGTTGAAAGTTAGCTTCGACTTTAGTGCCCGCTAATTCGGCGCGCAGGGACTCTATTTCATCAATAAGCTCCGGTTTTGATAACTTCAACAGATTAGGATCTGAGGGTTGAATCATTTGAAATAGATTCTAATAAAATGTTTAACTTCTATTGAGTATAGGCAAAGATTTTGTGAACGCCTTTTAAAAAAATTAATGTGAATTTTGCGATCATGCCAGAGGAACTTTACCGTGACAGGGCGTGCTGTCGCCTATGCCTTTTACGATAACTGGCAGGTGTGATGCCATAGCGTTTCCGATAGCAGCTAGTCAGGTGAGATTGGGAGCTGAAACCAACGGCAGCTGATATCGTCGCCAGGGTCAGCTGTGAATGCAGTATCAAAGATTGTGCCCGCTCGAGACGGCGTTGACTCAAAACTTCCGAAGGTGCTTTTCCTATCTCAAATTGAAATAGTCGTAACAATTCTCGTCGACTAATACCGACCCGATTCGCCAATTGCTCGACGTTCAGGCCATGTTCAATACTCGCGTCAAGCAGGCTGAGCGCACGTTGTACATACGTCGAAAACTGGTGACTTCCATCAAATATCAATGGCATGCCTGCATCGCTTAGCGGGGCGTTTTCATGTAATAGCATCTGGCGCGCTACCTTAAGAGCAAGATCACTACCATGGTCGTTGCGAACGATTTCGATAAACAAGTCAAGTGTTGCTGTCCCCCCTGAACAGGTAACACGATTCCGATCAAAAACAAAACGTCGATAACGCGCGCGTACCTGTGGGTACTCCAGGCAGAAATTTTCGAAGTCTTCCCAATGGGCCGTGGCATCGTAGCCAATGAGCAAATCGGCTTTGGCTAGTTGGAAGGCGCCATTGGAGATACCACCGATAACATTCCCGGCACGCGCCTGTTTATGTAACCATTTTCTGAGCCTGGGAATCCTGACTTCGTTTGCGTCGAAACCGGCGACTACAAAGGACATGTCAGCGTCAGCGGCAAGCTCTATCGAGGTACTCGGTTGTAAAAAGAGGCCATTGCTGTCCTCTATCGGTTGATCTTCTTCACAAAGAAAAGACCACCGATAAACAGGCTTATGGGAAAAACGATTCGCATGGCGTAAAACTTCCAGCGCTGAGGCAATGCAAAACAGCGGGAACTGCGGGCAAAGGCAAAATGTAATATGGCGTGGCTGCACGCCCTCACCCAAATATGATAAATTACGTCCCAATTATACAAGCATTAGCGTAACGATTGCACGACAATACTACTTTAAATGATCGCAGTATCACTCCCCGGAGCTGACCTTTATGAGTCGAAAAAGTCGTAGACGTAATCGTGGTCCATCGCTAGAAAAAGCTCCCGCTATCCGCCAGCTTGAACGCAAGCAATTGCGCAACCGCTTCGCAGCCATCGAGGCACTGGACGAAGAGCAACTGGAATTCATCCACAATATATCGCTACGTATTCTCGAAGAAGAAGGTATCGAGGTGATGGGCAATCAGGCACTGGATCTGTTTCGAAAGGCGGGAGCTTCGGTGAATGACGATGGCGTAGTGCGCATCGACCGAAACCTGTTGCTTGAAACTGTCGCGCAGTCGCCGGAAACCTTTACCGTCACCCCGCGCAATCCAGATCAGGCAATTCTGGTTGGTGATAATGTCATCAATTTCGGTCTGGTGTCGGGTACGCCGAATGTGCACGACAATATCAACGGTCGGCGCGCGGGCAATTATGAAGACTATAAAAAACTCATCAGTTTCGGGCAGTATTTCAATGTGCTGACCTTCTTCGGTAACCAGGCCACCGCCCCAACTGACATGCCGGCCAATTCACGCCATCTGGATACTACCTTCGTCAATTTAACCCTGTCCGACAAACCTTTCTTTGCCACCGGCATTGGTGGTGGCCGTGCGCGGGATGCGATTGAATTATCGGCGATAGCGCGTGGCCTGAGCATGGAAGAAGTCAAGTCTAATCCCTGCGTGATGACCAATATCAATGTCAATTCACCACGTAAGCTCGACGATGCGATGGCCTATGGCGCGATGCAAATGGCAATGTTTGGTCAGCCGGTAACGGTCACACCTTTCACGCTAATGGGCGCGATGACGCCGTCTACTATGGCCGGAGCGCTGGCACAGCAAAACGCAGAGGCGCTGCTGGGCATTGCCTTAATGCAGTTGACCCGGCCGGGCACACCGGTAGTTTATGGCGGTTTTACTTCCAATGTCGATATGCGCTCAGGCTCACCGGCGTTCGGCACGCCGGAGAATAGCCTGGCCAATATTGCGGGTGGACAACTAGCGCGGAAATACAAATTACCCTACCGTACCAGCGCCTGTAATGCCTCCAATGCGGTCGATGCACAGGCTGTCTATGAAACCCAGATGGCGCTCTGGGGTTCGGTTATGGGACATGGCAACCTGATTTACCACACAGCGGGCTGGCTCGAAGGTGGTCTGTTAGCCTCATTCGAAAAACTCATCATCGATTGTGAAATGTTGCAGCACATGAGCGCAATGCTGGAACCGTTAAAGATCGACCTGGCCGAAACCGGGCTTGAAGCGATGAGAGAGGTCGGCCCCGGCGGTCACTTCTTCGGCTGCCAGCACACCATGGATCGATATAAGAATGCCTTTTATGAACCGTTTCTGAGTGATTGGCAAAATAGCGAAAACTGGGTATTGGCGGGTGCTAAAGATGCAACCGCCCGGGCGACCGAGATCTGGCCGAAAATTCTTCACGAATTTGAACCCCCGGCAAGCGACCCTGCCATCGTAGAAGAAATGCAGGCTTACCTGGCGCATCGCAAAGAAGAACTAGGTGGGGAGGAGCCAGTACTCGAACCGACCGAATAATTAGCGCTTATAGCGAATCTAGCAGTTGCTTTATTTCGTCGCGCACTTCCACCATGGTTTGTAGCCTGTCGGAAGGCTTCACAGCCATTAATTTTTGAACCAGCTTCGCAATGCCGGAATCAGCACTGGCATTTACCTTGTCTATCCGCGGCGCTTTTCCTTCACGATGCTGAATGATCACTTCCATAGGCTGGCCAACATAGGGCAACTTTCCGCTAAACATGTAGTAAGCAATGATACCCAACGAATAAATATCGCAGCGATTATCGGCTTCCATTTCGCCGGCCCGTTCAGGGGCGAGATAAGCTGGACTACCGATGATCGAACCGGTCTGGGTCAGAGTTTGCTCTGCGCCAGAACTGGCCGAAGCGATACCAAAATCGGCAATTTTAACGTGACCGGTTTCGTCAATCAGGATATTGCTGGGTTTAAGATCACGATGTACCACCGCCTGTTGGTGGGCTGCCGCCATTCCATCACTCACCTGATAAAGAATCTTAAGACCTTCGCGGCTTTTGAAAAAATCTTTCTCGCTGAGCAATTTCTCAAGCCCGCGACCTTTAAAATATTCCATCGATATGGCGCAAAGGTTATCCTGTAACAGCAGATCATGAACGCGGATGACGTTCGGATGACCAACTCTTCTGGCATATTTAACTTCGCGTTTAAAACGCTCGCGTGACGCTTTGTCGACAGTCAGTTCCGGATGCATGAACTTCAGTATCAGTAACTCCTCCACCATGCTATCTTCTGCCAGCACGACCTGCCCCATGGCTCCCTGGCCGATTTCTTTTTTGATGTGATATCGATCCATCCAGATCGAGCCTGGCCCAAATTTTACTTTTTTTGAGTCCTTCCTTGAATCTATTGTCGAAGGATCAGAAATTTCATTCGGGTCGATCACTGCTGTTGCGGAGGACAGATCGAACTTGTCGCTTAATTCGTCGATGACTTTATTTGCCAACTCTGTCAAATCTGGATTTAATCTGGGTAAAAAACTGGTGATTTTATCTCTCGCATTCATGGCATGCTTTTCACTGCTTATTACGGCGATGGTTTCGAGAGCCTTACGTTGAATCGATGTCTCTGGACTGGGCAGACATTTGAACGCGATTTCAAGGCCCTTACTAAAACCAAGTCTTTTAGTTGCATCAAGAATAGCGCTTGCCGTATCGGGCCATTGCTTTAGAACTTCACTCAGAATCCCTATGGCTTCGCGTTTGCCATATTTTCCCAGAGACTGGATCGCTCTTTCCCTGACCTGCCAGTTTTCGTTTAGCGCAAATTCGCCAATTCTTTCCAGATCGTTAGCATTCAGCTCCAACTCCGAAATCTTTAGCGCGCTATCGCGAACAAACTCTTTATCGTGCGTACCCAGAAGCTTTGCCACCTGCTTCAGGTTTTTATGCTTTGAGGACTGTAAGCTGTTGACGACCTGCTCTCGAACCCATGAATCCAGCCGCTCAAGCCCAGAGAGAAAGGTTTCCAGACTGTCGCGAGTTGCCCGTTCTGCGATAATTTTTACAAAAGCATCACTAATAAGCTCAACCTTGGTAGACAGATAAGGGACCAGCTTCGGAATGAGAGCAGCGTCACTTTGTTTATCGATAATTTCTAATCCGAGTTTCTGCTCCAGCTCGTTCATTGTCGCGATATAAGGCAGGATCACCGAGGCGTCGAAACGAAAATTAAGGTGGTCGAGTGACTTTAAGGCTTCGAGTATAACCAGCTTATTGCTGTCTGATAGAAATGGCGTGATCAGGGCCACTATTTCAGTCTGGTTTACCTCACTGAAATAGCGCAACAGAGCGATCTTAAAGGTAGCATCGGTGATTTTTTCAACCTGATAATTCAAACCTGATAAATCAATTACTTCTTCGCTCTCTTTTGTCAGGTTAAGCAGTTCGAGGGCGTAGTCAGCGTCGAGCAGGGCTGCGTTATTGATAATATGTTCAGGCTTTAAGTGTTTTGCATGAGCCCTGAGAACCTCTATAGTTTCTGAGGGAGACGCACCTCGCGTATGTAGACGTTTAAATAGCTTGATAGCGTTGATCCCACTACTTTGCGCCAGAACTTTGGATGCCGAGCTGCGAAACTCTGTCTTGTCGTGCGACAGGCTATCGAGCAAAAATGCTTCGGTAATGCCATCAAAGTTGTCCAGACAAATGGCTTTGAGTACACCGAGATGAGGTTCTTCCGCCTGCGCCATGGTAGCCAGTATTTTTTCCTGGAAATCACCCGCTGAAAGTCGAATCTTTTCGATGAGGGCCTTGCCTTTCTTACTTTCCAGATCATCGCAAGCCAGGAACTGGCTAACAGTGCGATTAAACAGGATGGAACTTAATTTTGCCATAGGCGCTTATTATCTATCTAGCAATCTCTAAAAATTTAACCCGTTCCTTCATAGTAAAGATTTTCATTGCAAGGAATTAGCCTACTTTAACGCTGACGCGGAGGCAAGCCGGTGTGTTGTGTCAACATTTTACCTTTCCGGGGTTTCTTTATCGTTTGATGCTTTGTCGAATAACTATTCTTACGCCGCGGACTCTGGTAATCGTTGCCTTCTTTAGGCTGGAAAGCTGGCACGAGCTGGTGCTTACCGCTGCCGATTAAATCATCGCGCCCAAGCGCCTTAAGCGCTTCGCGAAGTATCGGCCAGTTGGCTGGATCGTGATATCTCAAAAAAGCCTTGTGCAAACGGCGTTGTTTGTCGCCTTTCGGGGTTGCCACAGTCTCGCCATCGCGCCTGACGCGCTTCAACGGGTTTTTCTCTGTGTGGTACATGGTAGTCGCCGTCGCCATCGGTGAGGGATAAAAATTTTGCACCTGGTCGGCTTTGAAACCGTTTTGCTTTAACCAGATAGCGAGGTTCATCATATCTTCGTTGGTGGTGCCGGGGTGAGCGGCGATGAAATAGGGGATCAGGTATTGTTCCTTACCGGCTTTCTTCGAATATTTTTCGAACAGTTTCTTAAATCGATCATAACTGCCCATGCCGGGCTTCATCATCTTTGACAAAGGCCCCTGTTCGGTATGCTCGGGGGCAATTTTTAAATAGCCACCGACATGATGCGAGACCAGTTCTTCGACGTATTCGGGTGACTCGACCGCGAGGTCGTAGCGCAGCCCCGAACTAATTAAAACTTTCTTTACGCCTTTTAGCTCGCGCGCGCGTTTATACAGTTTAATCAGGTCAGAATGATCAGTATTCAGATTTTCGCAGATGCCGGGGTAGACGCAGGAAGGTCGACGACAGGCAGACTCGATGGTTTTCGACCGACAAGCGATACGGTACATATTTGCGGTCGGACCACCGAGGTCGGATACGACACCGGTAAACCCCGGCACTTTGTCGCGCATCGCTTCGATTTCGCGGATGATAGAATCTTCGGATCGGTTTTGAATGATACGACCTTCGTGTTCAGTAATTGAGCAGAAAGTACAGCCGCCAAAACAGCCCCGCATGATATTCACCGAGAAGCGGATCATCTCGTAG
>Ga0224506_10001849_pt1 | contig 14863 bp, 11 predicted proteins | sample SF_Jan12_sed_USG_2_FD_169108 | JGI IMG/M metagenome (GOLD analysis project Ga0224506, IMG submission 169108) | Sediment microbial communities from San Francisco Bay, California, United States - SF_Jan12_sed_USGS_8_1 | ecosystem: Environmental > Aquatic > Marine > Sediment | place: USA... | reverse complement strand
AGGCCGCCTAACAGGCAATCATCGGTGATATGCTTTTGCCAGCCATGGGTGGCATCCAGCAGGTTTTCTTCATATTTAGTGGTGATTTTGGAAAGTTGCTGTTTGATTTCCTTATAGCGTTGTTTTTTTTCTGGCGGGAGATCCACGCCGGACAGGTGAAAATCACGCAGGGCATTCTCGATGGTCTTTTGTTGTGCCTGATCGAGATGTTGAAACTCGGGCAGGTCACGAATACTTTTATAGGCCTCAAACAGGTGTTCGTTCTGACCCATCTCGGTGCTGTATTCACTCAGCATCGGCAGGCAGGCGTTGTAGGCCTCGCGCAGTTCATCACTGTTGACCACGGAATTCATGTGACTCACCGGTGACCAGGCCCGACCAAGTCGGTCATCCGCCTCTTCCAGAGGCTGAATCAGGTTGTCCCAGGTGTAATGTTCATTTTTATTGAGCAGATCATGTACCAGTTTGCGATTGGATTCGATGAGTTGCCTGATCGCCGGTTCGACATGTTGTGGTTTAATCTTTGCAAATGGCGGCAGACCGGTCATGCTGAGGAGGGGATTGGTTTTCGACATAGTACCTACTTGGGGTGATAGACAGGTTAATCAGTGCTTCATGGTTTCTATTACTTTATCATGAAAAAATAGTGCCAACCTGAAGGAATTCAAGTCATTGATTGATAATGCAACAGATACCACACCATATGCGCGGTTAACACCTGACCTGATCCTCGACGCCATTGAGTTGTTTGGCCTGCAGACCAGCGGTCATATGCAGGCCCTCAACAGTTATGAAAACCGGGTTTACCAGATTGGCCTGGAAGATGGCCGTTTTGTGGTGGCCAAGTTCTATCGACCCGGCCGCTGGAGTGATGCGGCCATCCTGGAAGAGCATGAGTTTGCCCTGGAACTGGTTCGGCAGGAGATTCCGGTGGTGGCACCCCTGGCCAATGAGCAGGGTGAGACACTTATATATATAGAAGACTACCGCTTTGCGGTCTTCCCACGTCGCGGTGGACGCTGGCCGGAACTGGAGGATGAGGATAACCAGCTCTGGTTGGGGCGTTTTATCGGCCGTATTCATGCCGTCGGCAGCTATGGTGCTTTTCAGGCCCGGCCCCGTTTTAGTCCGCAGGGTTTTGGCCGGGACAATTTTGCCTGGCTGATGGAGTCGGGCTTTATCCCGGCGGAGCTGGCACATAATTATCGGGCGGCGGCAGAATCGGTTTTACAGCAAATCGATGCCGCCTTTGCCGAAGTGCCGGACATGAGGATGATTCGCCTGCACGGTGACTGCCACCCCGGCAATATCCTCTGGACGGATAAAGGTCCACACTTTGTCGATCTGGATGATTGTATGACCGGCCCCGCTATGCAGGACCTGTGGATGCTGTTATCCGGTGATAACCCGCAAATGGCCATGCAACTGCGCAACATCCTCGAAGGCTACCAGGAGTTTGCCGATTTTGATTACCGTCAGCTGCATCTCATCGAAGCCCTGCGCAGCCTGCGACTTATTCATTATTCCACCTGGCTCACCCGTCGCTGGCACGACCCTGCCTTTCCACATCACTTCCCCTGGTTCAATACACCACGCTATTGGGAGGAACAACTCTATACATTAAGAGAGCAGCAGGAACGGATGGAGATGCCGGCAATTGATCTGTTTTAAACGATGGCCGCTTGCCAGGACATCAACCAGGCCAGGCAGGACAGGTGGCTAAATCAGCCGGTCTTGTGTTCACCCAGTTGAAAGAAATTAATGGTATTTTGTAGTTCAGTTATTTTTCTCTGCATATCATCTGCCGTTGCGGCCAGTTGTTCCGAGGCGGCAGCATTGATTTGTGCGGTCTTATCAACATGCTCTACAGCGGTGTTCATTTGTATTACCCCCTCTTCCTGTTCTTCTGAAGAGATGGAAATACCGTTAATCAGGTCTGCTGTTTCCTGAATATGGGGGACAATTTGCTGAATGGTTTTGTTTGCGTCTTCAGCAATCTGTACACTTTCGGCAACAAGTTTTCGGATGTCTTCGGCCGTCGCCTGACTGCGTTCCGCCAATGTTTGCACTTCTTCAGCAACGACCGCGAAGCCTTTACCATGTGTGCCCGCACGTGCTGCTTCGATGGTGGCATTTAACGAAAGCAGATTTGTTTTATAAGCAATCTCTTCAATCTGGTGGATTTTATCGGATATAGTCTGCATGGCCGTCACCGTACTCAGGACGGCATCGCCACCTTCAACAGCCTCGCTGGCCGAAGTAGTCGCAATTTTATTTGTTGAGTTAGCATTATCTCTATTTTGTGTAATGGTTGAACGCATTTGTTCCAGCGTTGCCGCGGTTTCTTCCACACTGGCTGCCTGTTCACTGGCGCTCTGGCTGAGTGACTGGGCCGACGAACTGACCTGTTGACTGCCTGTGGCGATATTCTCAACCACGCTACGTACTTCCAGCAATACCGTGTGTATTTTTGAGATAAAACCGTTTAAAGCCATGGCTGTCTCGCCCACTTCATTGTGACCAAAATCAGGCAAGCGGTAGGTTAAATCGCCATCCCCTTCTTTTAATTCAATAGCGGCATTACGCATGGTCAGTAATGGTTTAGTGATGCTGCGTGTGATGAGGGTAAATAAAAACAGGGTGATTGAGATTGCCAGCACTAGTGCAGTCCAGGTGCTGTTGAGAATCAGTTGTGCCTGTTTTTCAGCCTGGCCTGCAAGCGCAACCAGTTCATTGGTCAGGCCATCCTCAACTTTTTTTAACAGGTTGATTTTACCCGTTTGCATCTTGAACCAGTCAGTTGATGAAATGCCAAAATTACCTTTGCCACCATTTTGAAATGCGGTAAGACGCATCGCTTCGGTCGAGTCAATAAATGGTCCTTGTATGGTTTGCTCAAAGAGTAATTTGGCGCTGACATTCGCCAGGGCAAGAAAACGTGACAGCATGATGTTCTGTTCAGCAACCAGACTGACAAACTTGTTTAACATGCCAGGACCGAACTTGTTTTTTGCAAAAGTATTGGCCAATACCGCACGTTCAATTCCAGCACGTTCCTTGCTCAGCAGGAAACTGGAATAGGCCGTTACCATGGTTTTAATCTCTGGGTCATGACTGCGCTTGATCACATAATCCACCACACTTAAAAATTCAGCATTGGTCGATGTGTAATAAGTAAGGGCGTTTTTAAAACTGATGTCAAAGCGGGTAACGCTATTTCTTATCTCAGCCAGTTGTTCAATATTTTTCATGACCTTGTGCAGGCTTGTTTCAACCGTCTTGCTTGCTTCATCGAATTGTATTGTGCGGATTGCTTGCCTGAGTTCAGCCAGTCGCTGATCGGTTGTTTTGCGCTGTTCGACAATGGTATCGGAAAATTGTGCTCCCTTGCTGCCGAGGAAGCCGGCCGTCATACCGCGTTCTTTTTGTAGCTCGTGGACAAGTCGACTGACACTGGCTGAAAGTTTGATATTGGATTGCAGTGATACCATTTCACTGACTGTATTGCTTTTGTCGTGGATCAGATTGGCAGAGAGAATGCCCAGGGTAAGCAATGGTAATAGAATAATGAGCAGGAGTTTTGTTCGTGTTTTTAGGTTGTTAATGAAATGCATAGTATCCTTTCCACATAAAGTAGGTATTTCTATATGCTTTAATCTATACAAATTTTATGTATAAGCAAAAACGGTCATCAACTGACTTTTATAACATCCGTCCTGGAGTGATGTATCGGTAAGCCCGTGGCTGGGCTTAATACTTTTTAACAAATGATAAGGATGATATTAATGTGCCTTTTGTGACGGATGGTGTGGCAGCGATACGGGCAAGATCACGGTGCCTGAACGCTACCCCGTGATTTACTAATTTTAGTCAGCGGATTTTGTCCACTATCCTCATGTCTGTAACTTTTATTCCACAATAACTGAATAGCTAAGGTATTATTTTTCGATTATTTTTATCGGCTAGCCCGATGTATGTTGGTAAAACAACTGCTTAGCTCGTTGTAAAGAAAATTATTATATAAACAACAACTTATATGTTTGTGTAAAAAACTATATATAAATGTAGGGGATCTTTTCATACTAGGCCTGGACTAAATCTAAAACCCTAAAATAATAACAGGAGCTCGCTATGCACAGACGAGATTTTCTAAAATTCAGTGGGGCAGGGATAGCCAGTACCGTTCTCGGAGGAGTTGGATTCATAGGCTGGTCGCCGCGTTCCTATGCGGTGATGATAGAAAGAACTTTCTATATTACGCAGGGCCTGATGACCATGATCGATGGTACTGATGTCTATGTAAAAGGATTTAGCACTACCCCGAATGTGGTTAACATGCCAGGCGAAATGATCCTGACGGATGATGGCAAGGCATTGCAGGAAGACGATACGGTCTCTGTGACCCTTCACAACACCTTATCGACGCCACACAACTTCACTATCGATGGCGTGGTTGACAAAGTGGTTCCTGCACGAGAAACCTTGCGCTTCTCATTTACAGTCAAAAAGTGGGGATCGTATCTGTTTTATGACAGCAGCAATGCACCCTATAACCGCTTGCTGGGTTTGTATGGTGCCATGCCTGTCATGCCTAAGGGCAGCAAGAATGAGTTGTATTCAGGTAGTCGTACCTTTGTTCAACAGTACGCCTGGATCTTCAGCGATATTGATCCTGTCTGGCACGATGCGCTGCGCCAGGGCAATACGCCCAATACACCGTATGTGCCACGTTACTTTACCCTCAACGGTCTGGGGGGGCGACCACCGGGTGCACCGGGTGCGCACGATCCGAATATCGATGCGATTACCGATCCCCGTTCGGCCCTGCATGGCCACATCGGCACGCGTACTCTGGTTCGCATGTGCAATGTGGGTCTGGCCGACCAGTCGGTCCATGCCCATGGCAATCACATGGAATGGCTGACCTTGAATGGCCAGGCCCGCTCCGAAGTATGGGAGAAAGACTGTCTCTATCTTGATAGCAAGATGGGCAAGATTGATTCGATTTACCCCTTCGAGGTTCCACCGGATTCCTGGCCACTGGTGGAGACATCTACCTACCCCATGCACCTGCATACCGAAATGTCGCAGACTGCGGCTGGCGGTTATTACATGTTTGGTGCCATGACAGATATCTATTTTGAATAAGGGGAGGTGAATCATGTTTAATTTATTGGAAAAGTATGCACCCATGATGTCCAAAAGCAGCGGTGGCAGCGGTAGTAAGGGTACCGCCTGCTATGTCTACCCCGATACCCCGGCTACCCCCGGTATCGTCACACCCGACGTGGTATATGAACGCAGTGTTTACATGAACGGCTCCATGACCATGGACGATGGCACCGTCGTTCCTGTTTGGGGCTTTGCCGATACCGCAGCCGGGCAGGTTGGTGGTATGAACGCGAGTGGTGATTTTCCCTCACCACCTATGCGTATCAATGCCGGCACCATTGTGCACACCCGCCTGACGGTGCCGATGATGAATGGCATTCACACCATTCACCATCACGGTATTGAACCTGCGGATCATTCCGATGGTGTTGGCCATGTTACCTGGGATGTGAACGGTACTTATACCTATCAGTGGCGACCCATGAGTCCCGGCACTTATTTCTATCACTGCCATACCAATACGGTACTGCATGCCGAAATGGGCATGTACGGCGCCTTGATTGTCGATCCTCCGGAAGGTCCCGGTACATTGCTATCCGGTGGCCCAGGCTATGATATGGAAGCCTTCTGGGTGGTGGATGAGATCGACAGCCGTTGGCATAACCTGTCATGGACCGCCGGTACCTGTGGTGAAGATGTCGGTCTCAATGTCCTTGAGCCGGATTACTTCATCATTACCGGTGTCGATGCCAGCGGCACCTCGGCCATGAACCTGCCACCCATCTCGGCCAACATGTCTGTCGGTCAGAAGTGTCTGGCACGCTATGTCTGTGCCGGTTATCATCCACAGCACGTTCGTGTTCCTGAGGGCCTGAATGCCAAGGTCTACATCTCCGACGGACGTGCCCTGCCGACACCTGTCAGTGCTACCAACTTCAAGGCCATTTCCGGTGAGCGCTATGATATGATCCTCGAACCCAGCCAGGCAGGTGAGTATGTGGTCGAGTTCGATATCGTGGACTGGATCACGGGTAAGGTGTGGGGCACTGCGAGAACCAACGTGGTAGTGTCTAACTAATGTAGTGTGTTCTTGACTTTCCCCTCTCCACAGTACCAGGGGAAGTCGGAAACAGTTTCAGATACGTGTATGCACAGACTATTCTGAAACTTTTTGAGGGGAGGTATCCACTACCTCCCCTTTTTTTATTGACTAGTCGAGATAGGAACAACAATAGTCCGTCACGGTCTTGACTTTTATCTGGAAGGCCGCATTGGCCTTAACCTCAAAACTTGCACCACCACAAATAGTTTGCCAGTCAGATTGATCGGGCAATAATACCTCCACCTCACCTGACAGGATCTCCATGATCTCTTTTTTATCGGTGTTAAAGGTATATTCACCCGGCAGCATAATGCCGAGTGTTTTGTTTTCACCGCTGGCAAATTGAATGGTGCGGCTGGTGACCTGGCCATCAAAATAAATATTGGCGTTCTTGCTGACGGTAACATTTTCAAATTGGCTCATAATAACTCTCTTATTAATTAACAGGTGTTAAAGGCATGCTATCAAATACAATACCCGACCAGCCGCTTTGCATAAAATTGCGAATGTTCTGATGGTCATCGCCTGCCGGGTGTTGTAATACATCATCCCGGTAATACTGACCAAAGCAGGCCAGGGTTTGTTGTTCGCTGAGATTGTGCAATCGGGCAAAGGCAAACAGTTTGCATGAACCATTATTCTGGTCAGCGGTATTATGCAGTTCACCATTGTCAAAGGCCGTGGGTTTGAACGAGTACATTGCCTCGATGACCGCCATGGTGTCGGTGAAATTGATGGCGTCGGGATTGTTGTTGAGGATGGTAAGGAATTTTTCCAGCTTCATCTTGCTACACGGGTTGTTTATGGGAGGCGTATTATAAGGGGGTTGGCAGATATTGCCTACCGCTCATCGGTATCCCGCTCTAGTTCCCGCTTTTTCCACATCAGGTATACCGCAGGGATAACAAACAGCGACAGTAAAGGCGCGGTAATCATCCCACCGACCATCGGTGCGGCAATCCGTTGCATTACTTCGGAGCCGGTGCCACTGCCAAGCATGATGGGAATCAAACCGCCAACGATCACCGCGACGGTCATGGCCTTGGGCCTGACGCGCAGGACGGCGCCTTCGATAATAGCGCTGCTCAGATCATCGACAGTGTTTAACTGCTGGTTGTTTTTGTGTTCCTGTACCGCACGATCCAGGTAGACCAGCATCACCACACCGAATTCGGCAGCGACACCGGCCAGCGCGATAAAGCCCACGGCGGCGGCAACCGACAGGTGATAACCCAGCATATACATAAACCAGGCACCACCCACCAGGGCAAAAGGCAGGGTGCTAATGACCAGCATGACTTCAGTTGTGTTACGAAAGGTGAGGTAGAGTAATAAAAAGATAATGAGCAAGGTAAACGGGATGACCTGCCAGAGTTTCTGTTTGGCGCGGAGCATGTATGCATATTGTCCGGCCCAGCTGATGGTATAGCCCTCGGGCAGGTGCACTTCGCTATTCACAATGTGCTGCGCGGTTGCGACAAAGCTGCCAAGGTCAACACCGTGAATATCAACAAAGGTCCAGCCGGTGAGGCGGGCGTTTTCACTCTTTAACATGGGCGGGCCATCGATGATTTTAATCTGCGCTACCTGGCCGAGGGCGATCTCCGCCCCGCTGGCGGTGATAATGGGCAGTTCGCGCAGTTTGTCTAGGTCATCACGCACCTCCCGTGCGAAACGAATATTGATGGGATAGCGTTGTGCACCTTCTACCGTGTAACTGACGTTAATGCCACCCACCGCAGCACTGATCACATCATTGATGGTCTTGATGTCGAGACCCAATAGTGATGTTTTATTTCGATCGGGCAAGACTTCGATATAGCGGCCACCGGCAACACGCTCGGAATAGACAGAACGGGTACCGCGTACTTTCATCATTACCCGTTCGATATCACGACCAATCTCCTGGATAGTACTCAGCTCTGCCCCTGAGACCTTGATACCCACCGGGGTCTTGATGCCGGTGGACAGCATGTCGATGCGGGTTTTAATGGGCATAAGCCAGGCATTGGTGAGGCCGGGTAGATTAATCGTACTGTCCAGCTCGGCGATCAGTTTTTCCAGGGTCATGCCCTTACGCCACTGCTGCACTGGTTTTAACTGGATAATGGTTTCGATCATGGTCAGCGGGGCCGGATCGGTGGCGCTATCGGCACGTCCGATTTTACCGAACACCTGTTTGACTTCCGGGACACTTTTTATCAAGCGATCTGTTTGTTGCAGGAGTTGTTGTGCCTTACCGATGGACAGGCCGGGTAGTGTCGTCGGCATATACATCAGATCGCCTTCATTGAGCTCGGGCATAAATTCGCTGCCGAGTTTATTGAGTGGCAGGATAATGCTCAGCATCAGCAGCAGTGTGACCAGCAATGTACCGCGCGGATGATTTAACACCGCCACCAGGGCCGGTCGATAATAGCGGATAAGCGTACGACTGATGGGGTTGGTATTTTCATCCGGAATGCGGCCGCGAATAAAATAACCCATCATCACCGGGACTAAAGTCACCGACAACCCGGCGGCAGCCGCCATGGCATAAGTCTTGGTGTAGGCCAGCGGTGAAAACAGGCGGCCTTCCTGGGCCTCAAGGGTAAACACCGGCAGGAAACTCAGGGTGATCATTAACAGGGAAAAAAACAGTGCCGGGCCGACTTCGATAGCGGCAGTGGTGATCAATTGCCAGCGTTGCTCACTGACCAGGGCCTGCTGAGGATGTTGCTGCTGCCACCGTTCGATATGTTTATGCGCGTTTTCGATCATGACAATGGCGGCATCCACCATGGCGCCAATGGCGATCGCAATGCCACCCAGTGACATGATATTGGCATTGATGCCTTGCCCACTCATGATAATAAAGGCCGTGAGGATACCGAGTGGCAGGGTGATGATGGCGACAAAGGCCGAGCGTAAATGAAACAGGAAAACCAGGCAGACCAGGGCAACAACAATAAATTCCTGGATCAGTTTGCTGCTGAGATTGTTCACGGCATTATTTATCAGGGTCGAGCGATCATAAGTCTCGATGATCTCAACCCCCTGGGGTAAACCCTGTCGAAGCGATGCAATCTTTTGTTTAACCGCAGCAATGGTCGCCAGTGCATTTTCACCGTAACGCATCACAATGATACCGCCGGTCACCTCACCTTCACCGTCGAGATCTGCCACAGCCCGGCGCATCTCCGGGCCGATCTGTACGGTAGCGAGATCCCTGACCAGCAAGGGCCGACCATCGGCACTCACCTTGACCGGGATCTTTTCGATCTCCTCCAGTGAAGAGAGATAACCCCGGCTGTGGATCATGTACTCTGCTTCGGCCAGTTCCATCACCGAGCCACCGACTTCCTGATTGTTGTTACGAATGGCAGTGGCAAACTCGGTGAGTGACACCTTATAGGCGCGCAGGTGTTCCGGATCGGCAATGATCTGGTATTGGCGCACCATGCCACCGACACTGGCAACTTCCGCGACGCCGGGCACGGTCTGGAGTTCAAACTTCAGGAACCAGTCCTGCAGGCTGCGTAACTGGGAAAGATCATGTCGGCCGGTACGATCAACCAGCGCATAGGAGTACACCCAGCCGACACCAGTGGCATCGGGCCCTAACAGCGGTTGCACACCTTTGGGTAATCTTGCCGTGGCCTGGTTCAGATACTCCAGCACCCGCGAGCGCGCCCAGTAGAGATCGGTGCCATCCTTAAAGATGATGTAGACATAGGAATCACCAAAGAAGGAATATCCGCGCACGACTTCGGCACCGGGCACCGCGAGCATGGTGGTGGTAATAGGGTAGGTGACCTGGTTTTCGACCACGCGGGGTGACTGGCCGGGATAACTGGTACGAATGATGATCTGCACATCCGACAGGTCGGGTAAGGCATCCAGCGGGATCTGTTGCAGGGATAACCAGCCCCAGCCACTGATAATGACCGTCGCGACCAGCACCAGGATGCGGTTTTGCACCGACCAGCGAATGAGATTGACCAGCATGGCTGGTGTTATTCCTTAAACATGTTATTTATTTCCCGCCAAAACGCCGGAAGCTGGCCTGCAGGTTGGCTTCGGAGTCGATGAGGAACTGGCCGGAGACAACAACCTTTTGGCCTGCCTTTAATCCTTTGAGAATTTCGACGTCACCCTGACTGCGCATGCCGGTGCTGACATCAACAGGTTTGAATTTACCCTCGCCCATGTCGAGGACCACGCTCTCTCGTGCGCCAGTAACAATCAGGGCCTCGCGGGGAATCTTTATCACATCCTGTTTCGGCCCGCCATAGATACGCACCTGGGCAAACATATTCGGCTTGAGTTTCAAATCCGGGTTATTGACCAGCAGGCGCACCTTGAGGGTTCGGGTACGGGGATCCAGTTCGGGATAGATATAAGTCAGTTGTCCTTTAAAACGTTGCCCTGGCAAGGCCTGCACTTCGATCTCGGTGGGCAGGCCCAGTTGTATCCAGTCGAGCTGTTGTTCATAAACATCCACCTCCACCCAGACACTGGTCAGATCGGCGATGGCAAACATCGGATAGTTCGGGCCGACAAACATGTGTTTGTGTACATCATGACGAATAATGGTGCCGTACTGGGGGGCGTAGATCGGAATACGATGTTTAGCCTTACCCGTGCGGGCGATCTCGTTGGCCAGACTTTCTGATATCTGTAAATAACGCAGGTAATCCCGCGGGCCGACACTCTCCTGTCGGGCACCGTATTTTTTCAGGGTGCCGGATTTGTCCTTCTTTTGTGCCTCGATAAAGGCCTTCTGTGTTTCAAGAAAATCCGGCGAATAGAGTTCCAGTAACAACTGGCCTTTTTTGACATCGCGCCCCACGGTACGGACACCCAGGTTTTCCACCCAGCCATAGGTGCGACTGCTAACGGTGGACAGGCGTCGTTCGTTATAGCGCACATAACCCACCGTCTTGATGAATTTCCACAACTTGCCCCTGGCCACCCTGGTGGTGCGAATGCCCATTTTCTGGATCACCTCGGCACTGAGTTTGACCTCGGGACGGGCGGTGCTACGGCTAAGCGGTTTCTGTTTGACCAGATCCATGCCACAGAGGGGACAACGGCCCTTGCGATGCTGGACAATCTGCGGATGCATGGGGCAGATATAGGTGGGGTCGAGGTGTTTGGCAGTGTGTTCGAGTGCTGTCTCCTGAGTGACCTCAGGCACCTGTTTATCGCAGGCCGACAGGAACATTAACAGGGCTAACATACCTGTTATTAACATCATCCTGATTAGTGTGCCTCTATCCCTGAGTGAATCAGTGGGGTAAAACAACATCAAGAGGTCTTCCGGATTAATCTGTGCAGGGTCATTCTAATACGAGCCGGGTGGAGATGGCTACCGAGTAGGACGAATGACTCGACCATCGTCGATGGCGGGATCTATTTGTTGGGTTGAATGACTGGCGCGATAGCTGACCAGGCGACGTGCTAAATTACTAAACTCAATATCGAGTGAGTAGCAAATTGGCATAATTGGAAAAAGAACGCATTTATACCTGGTATCACAACCCCCACCATGGTTGCATTCAGCTGAATGTTCTTATTAGCGAGTGTTGTTGAATTTCTATTTTGTGACTTAATCTATAGCACCTTCAGGCACTTCGTTGAATGATGGTATGTCGATGGATGGGTTGTGCCAATTCGCTTTATCAGAAACATAAGCATGTGCTACTGGCCCATGTTCAATGTTTGTATCGAGAGAGGACAGTGCAACACTTAAATAGAAGCTTTTATCCGGCGCATAGTTCATTAACCTGGAACCACATTTACTACAAAAGGCCCTTTTACAGTGCCCCTCCTCAAACTCACTAAGTAAATCTTCTCCTTTTGTGAATTTAAGAGTATCACCAACGGCAAATGCTTGAGTTGCAAATGCTGAACCATGTGATTTTCTACATTCAGAACAATGACAATTAAATATTTTTCCTGGCACTAACTCGACTTCATATTCTATACCACCACATAAACAACTTCCCTTTACCATGCTATTTTTCTCCTGTTCAGAAATTTCATTTAACAAATCAATCATAAGCGAACATCGTGATAACCTGCATTTTGTAACTTAGCTTTTTTTATGCTTTTTAACACAAAAACGTGCTGCGGCAAAATGTCAGTATTAACCACCTTTAACACCGTAAACGTAATACAAAGAGGTATCATTCCATACACCTTCCTCAGTAGAAATTTTCTCCATTTCTGCGTCGTAGTCTAATTTTGCCTGGTCGAGTATTTCTTGAGGAGTGACTGCCGCTGGGTGTGGATACTGCCCAATAGGATAATGCTCCTCTGATATCCATGCGTCTTTGGCATCGTCGAGAGTGATGAAATGACCTTCACTAACTTGTTTGATATCGATATCAGAATAACCAGAAGCTTTCAAAAGTGATATGCAAATTTCTTTTGACCCTGTAGGAGAATGAGCTAGATATTCGACGCCATAATGTCTAAGCACTTTTCTGGCAACGTAACCAAAGACGTATGATGTTTCTGGCCAGGCATGAAAACCAAGCACACCGCTGGGCTTCAGCATACGATTCCAATTAGATAATGCCTTGTGCTTATCAGCGATCCAGAAGAAGGCGGATGCGCAATAAATTCGATCAAAACTATTATCGGGAAAGTCGACAGCTTCGCCATCTAAAACGTTAAACTCCAGGTTATCATACTGTGATTTGACTTTAATTCTCTCAGCTTCAGTTATCATTCCCTGTGATATGTCAATCCCGACTACTCGACCAGCCTTCCCGACCAGATTGGAACAATGAAAAGCAGCAGATCCGGTACCCGTCCCTATGTCTAATACTGAGTCACCGTCTTTAGGAGGATAATAGTCTACTAACTGCTCGGCTAATGACCTATGCCATTTACTTTGAGTATATAACTGACTCCGCTCGTCATATGAGTCAATAATTATCTTTTGATACGCCTGGTAATCCGAAACATACATTTACCACCTCCTCATATCCTTTGCTCATAGCGTTACAGCTGTGTGGCGCAAATGTGCGCGTTATTAGATGTAATTTCTTCAACAAAATTGTTGCTGTCATATTCATTCGTTGAAATGACCAATATACTGCTGCAATAGTGTTCAGTATGCTGGTATGAACTATGGTTCCTTCCTGGATTCAATGAGTTTTTGCCAATTTCCCACTGTAATTGGTTTATCAGGGATCTCGACATCTTCACTGACCAGGGCCAAATATCTCCGAATGGTAGAACTTTTTTACCATGTACAAATACGCCCCGAACCTGTAGCAAGGCGCAAAGTTTGCCAGCAGATAGAAACTTATGCTCCGTGTACCAATACTTGTCATCCCAATGTGTAAGCCGAGTTGAGATCTCAAACTTCTTAAAGGGATTTATCGGCTTGTAATAGCTTACTTCCTGGGCTTGCGCCACAGGCAACCAATTGCGCCTGACCAGCTCAAACAGGACTCCCACCTGAGCCATATAGTAAATCCGACTTAGGTCGCATAACGAGAAATACCGCGTATTAGTCAAATGAAGATTGACATCGCAATTCAGAGGCCAGACCCGATACTCGATGTGACTTTCATCAAGCAGTACAAACTTGCTTCTCAATAGAATTAAAAGCAACCGGAAATATAAATTCATTGAGACCTCCTTGCCTTAAATTAGCTATAACACCCGGTGTTTACATGTGGGGACGGATAAAGTACGCAGCACTTTAGACGGTCCTGCACGAATGACGTGTGATACTTTTTACCATGGGCCGATTATATAATCTAATATTGAAAGTATAAAAACCGGTATTAAACTTAGTAAAGTTACCAGTAGCACAATCATTTTATACTTTTTTGTAGAATTCTGATATTTCCGACCTATTACAATGCCGGAAATAGCGCCTAATATTGGCAATATTATAAACCCGCAAAATGCCCCATGGAATATCCAGGCAATAAGAACAGATTTTAATACACCAGGGAAATCATTCTGATAAGAACTGAATTCACCAAAAGGCCCAATATACCCGCTCATTGGGATAGGAAATCGAAATATATATGCAAATAAAATTGCGATGATTAGACTGAAAATTACAGCGATTGCTATTCCCTTAAGCGCATCCATTGACTTATTCCATAATAGGCATAACGCCTGTTTATGGGACCCCCGGTAATAGCGGTCAGAGAACATTTTTCTCTAATTATTAGTCACAATTGCTCTCTGATTCTGAGGTATCCCCACAAAATCGACTCGCACGTCATTGCGAGGAAACAGTGAAAAATGGCAATTTTTCACTGTTGACGCGGCAATCTCCAGAACCATAGCTGAATCAGGAGATTGCTTCGGTCGCCTCACTCCCTCGCAATGACGGGCCTTTTTCCAGGTATTTCATCGCATAGTGCTATAACGACTCGTTTTTGATCATTATTTTGTGGGGATAGGTCAGTCTCTGATTCCGTTTATTTCCTGCCCCGTTTATTTCTGCGAGGAGAGGGGACTATCTAATCTGCTGTCGCGCCAGTGACAAACGATCAAAACTTCGGCACAAACTTTGCCAGCGTCGAGCCCTTCAACCAGCCAAATACCAGGGATCTCGCCTTATACCAATACGTGCCAAACAATACGACGAATATACCAAAGGCCATGAAGACAAAGGCAATCATGCTTTGC
>Ga0224506_10001848_pt1 | contig 14871 bp, 15 predicted proteins | sample SF_Jan12_sed_USG_2_FD_169108 | JGI IMG/M metagenome (GOLD analysis project Ga0224506, IMG submission 169108) | Sediment microbial communities from San Francisco Bay, California, United States - SF_Jan12_sed_USGS_8_1 | ecosystem: Environmental > Aquatic > Marine > Sediment | place: USA... | reverse complement strand
ATTAGTGGTATAAGTATGAATCAGGTAAATTATGGTATTGCAGTGAAAATAAAAAAGAAAAATAAGTGGTGATTATTTGGACACATTTACAAGTTTTATTGGTGAATTAAGAGTAAAATCAAATCAAGAAAGAAAATTACATCATGATAAAATAATAAATTGGATTGATGAATATCCTATGAAAGATGGTAAGAGAGGGCTGGCATTAACCATGATCCTGCCAACGAAGGGTTGTAAATATGCTATGGCAAAACATGGGGGATGTTCAATGTGTACATTACCCATGGACAATCCATTACAACCAACAGAAACTTTAATTAAATCACTACCACAGAGATGTGTGGATATTTTCAATGCAAAAGGAGGGAAAGAAAAATTTGTTGCTGTAAAATTCTATACATCGGGATCATTTCTAGATCGATGGGAGCTTCCAATTGAAGTACGGGACAATATACTACGTACATTTGCTGAATTAGTAGATGAAATAACAATTGAGACCCGTTGTGAGTTTGTAACACGCAAACAACTAACCAGTATCATTGACATAATTCCACCTTCAAAATTAATTGTTGCTATCGGCCAAGAGACCACAGATGATGAAATTAATAAAAGAAGCATAAATAAAGGTCACACATTAAATCAATTTAAACGTGCAGTTAATATTTTGAGAACACTAGGAATTCAGACTAAGGGATATGTATTGTTAAAACCCATCTTTCTCTCGGAACTCGCTTCAGTAGAAGATGCAATTCGTACAATTGAGACAATGAAGTCTGTACAGATCCAACATGTCTCAATCAATCCTGCATACATTGGTAAAATGACACTTATGGATTTTATGTTTAAGTATCGTGAGTATCAACCACCATGGTTGTGGTCGGTATTAATTGTAACAAAGAAAGCAAAGGAAATTCTTGGATCTTCTGTAAGATTAATCAGTGATCCTGTTGCAGCAGGAAGCGAAAGAGGTCCAAGTAATTGTAAAGAATGTAATCCTATTTTCAAAGAGGCATTGAAGGAATTCTCTGCAACTCAAGATGTAGGAATACTAAATAAATTAGCTTGTGACTGTTATGAGATTTATAAATCCACGATATACAATGAAATTTTATCCAATGGTATGGGAATCGATTCTATTCGATATTAAATTTGAGGTTCTGCCTTAAAGCCATAGGTTAGCACTCCTTGCGAACCATCTTCAAATAGCTTTCTAAAAACCATTTGAGTTTTTATCCCTGGAATTAATTTTGTATCATCTGTAACTTCAGTAATTTGAGCTGCGACTCTTACCCCTTCTTCTAGCTCTATTATGCCATAATATAAAGGAGCAAATAATTCGAATCCCTTGGCCACTTCATAGATTTTTGTCCACTCAATTAGTTTACCTTTTCCAGAAAATACATATTCATCTAATTTAGAAATATTACAATCAGTACAAATCTGCACATTAGGAAAATAATATTTTTCACATTCTGTACATTTATTACCGACTAGTAAATATCTAGATCTTTCTAATCTCCAATTTTCAGCTACTAAATTTCTTGACATGTTAATTTACCTCGAATAATATGAAACTACAGAAGTTCCACCAGTACCACCCATTGATTGAGTTATTCCCCAATTTATTTCTTTTACTTGTCTATCACCGGCCTTGTTTTTGAATTGCTCCAATATTTCTATTGCTTGAGCAACACCAGATGCACCAATAGGGTGACCTCTTGCCTTTAATCCACCGCTGGTATTTACAGGTATATCTCCATCCAAAGCAGTTTTTCCCTCAATGGTTGCAATTCCTCCCTGTCCTAATTCAACCAATCCTAAACCTTCTATTGCTAAAATTTCAGCAATTGTTAATACATCATGAACTTCTGCAATAGATATATCCTTTGGACTAATATTTAATTGTTTATAACCACTATCTGCTGCTTTTTTAATAGATTGTATTTCAGATAATGATTCTCTTCTCTGTAATGCCAAAGGTGCATGAGCTTGTTTACTTGCTCTCAAATAAATAGGTTCTGAATCATAAGATTCTGCTATTTCCGGAGCGCATAATACTAATGCAGCAGCTCCGTCAGAGGAAGCACACCCTTCAAAAAGTGTCAATGGGTCTGCTAACATTTTCGCTCCAAGTACATTTTTCGCCGTTATTTTATTTTTAAATTGAGCTCGAGGATTTTTTTGTGCATTATTATGATTTTTAACTGCAACCTGAGCTCGTTGTTCGTCTGTTAATCCATACTTTCTAGCATATGCTTTCGTCATTAGTGCAAAACTTGCAGCTAATGTTCCTCCCATTGCAGATTCCCAAATTGAATCCAAACTTGTTGATAAGGCAGTTTGGGTGTCACTTGATTTTGAAAAACTAGTCATCTTCTCTACACCAACTACTACTGCTTTATCAATATATCCCGTCAGTATTCCATGAGATGCAATTCTCATAGCTACTGCTCCGCTTGCACCAGAAGCTTCAATTCTAAAAGATTGACAATCAAGCCCACTTTCAGTTGCGACTAAACATCCTAGATGTTCTTGTCCTAAAAATTTGCCAGATCCAGCGTTTCCTACGTATAATGCCTCAACCTCCGATCTGTCCAAACCTGCATTATTAAGAGCACCTGTTATTGCAAGTGAGGTTAAATCTCCTAAACCTAGGTGATATAAATCACCAAATTTTGTCATATCATATCCAATTATTGCTATTTTATCCATTAACGGGTTCATCATTACACCTCAATCCATCTTAATTTTCCTTCTATGTTTAGCATAGATGGCATAGTTTAGCATTTCTTTTTTGTTGATATAATAATCCGTATCTGGAGCATTGTTTCTTACTTCTTCTATTTCATCTGTTACTACAAAAGAGAATGCATCACTTCCTGCACCAGAACCGTAAGATACACACATAATTCTTTCTCCTGGTTTTGCTTTATCCAAATGTCTTGCTAAACCGATCATGCTTGCTGCACTATAGGTATTTCCAACTTTTACAACACACAAAGCATCTTCTAGTTTTTCATATGGGATTCCTAGTTTTTTAGCTGCAGAAATTGGAAATCTACCATTTGGCTGATGCAATGAAAGTCTATCAACATCAGAAGCCTTGATACCTATTTTTTGCATTAATCCTTGAGCAGCAGATAGAGTGTGCTTGAAATACGAGGGTTCTCCAGTGAATCTTCCTGCATGAGAGGGATAAGTTGCTCCTTCTCTTCTCCAAAAATCTGGTGTATCTGATGTATAACTATACATTCCCTCTAATTCTGCGATTAGTTTTCCTTTTCCAAGAACAAATGCACATCCACCTGCACCTGCTGTATATTCTAATTGATCTCCAGGTCTTCCCTGTGCGGTATCAGTACCAATGGCAATTCCATACTTAATTTCATCTGATTTCGCCAGTCCAAAGCACATTTGCATTCCTGCAGTACCTGCTTTACATGCAAATTCAAGATCACTGGCAGTCATTACTGGTGTAGCACCAATTGCTTCTGCTACTGTGACTGCCGATGGTTTAACTGCATAAGGGTGTGATTCAGATCCAACATAAATTGCCCCTATATCTACTGGTGATATGTTTGCTCGAAGCAATGAATTTCTTACAGCCATCACACTAATAGTAATAGTATCTTCATCTAATGCTGGTACTGCTTTTTCTGTAACATTAATGCTTTTACTCATTAATGGACCGTCATCACTCCAGGTATTCGCGATTTCATTGACTGAAATTCTATATTTCGGGATGTATACTCCATACCCTAGAATTCCAACCTTTGTTAACGATGTATCTTTGTTTTGTTCCATGGATCTCGGCAACTCCATTAATCAATACCATTTTTCTTTAATTAAATGGTGTATATATTGCTCTCAACATTGACAGTTTTGAAAGTACTGATATTTGCCATTTACTATTTTTTATGTATATAATTCTATCACCACAAATGTTTTTCAATCAAATTGAAAAATTTCATGGAATTAAAGATCAATATCACAATTGAATTAACTATTAGTTCAAATAATTTTATTTTAATCAAAGAATTAATTGATTGCAAAAAACTCTTCTAAACTCATTTTACCGCCATTTATTATCAGTGTATTTCTCCTATATTACTTGCCTTTAGTCGGATTCATCGGCATTTTAACCACAAGTTATATGATTTGGTTCTTCCGAGATCCACATCGTATCATTCCAACCGTTGAGAATGTTTTATTATCTCCTGCAGATGGTAAAATTATTTTTATTGAGGAAAAGTTAAATGTAATTAAAATTGCAATTCGTATGTCACCATTTAATGTTCATATCAATAGATCTCCCATTAATGGAATGATTACATCAATAACTAAAACCCCCGGTAAACATGTATCTGTTTATTTTAAAGATGTAGAAAAGATGAATGAGAGGAATTTATTAGTAATAGAAAATGATGATCTAAGCATAGAATTGTTACAATTAACCGGTGCATTTGCTCGTAGAATTGAGTGCTGGGTAAATATAAATCAAAGAATTAATCAAGGAGATAAAATAGGAATTATTCGCTTTGGTTCTCAAGTAAATTTAATCATTCATCTAAAAAATGCAGAGAAGAAACTAAATACCATGATTAATTTAGGGGAATCAGTGAAAGCTGGCGAAGATATACTCATTACTATGGAGGGATAGATTTGAAAGATAATATATTGGGTAGAATCGGTGAATTTGAATTTAAGATGGGAAATAAAAAATTTGATGGTTATATTTTGCTAGCATTTATTTCCACTTTTAGTAATTTACTACTTGGTTTGTTGGTGATATCTGAAATACTTCTTGATTTATCATTTCTAAATCCCCAAATTTTACCTAGATTTATTGTCCTAGGGGCGAGTTTTGATGTAATTGATGGTAAATTTGCAAGAAAATCAAAGTATCCATTATCCTTTGGTTCTAAATTTGATACATTAGCGGATCAGGTTACTTTTTCCGTTGCACCATCTCTAATGATCTTTGATATCTTCGGTCAGGAACCTTTTTTATTAACCATGATCCTTTCCGGACTGTATTTTTTTACTTCAACTTTTAGATTATCTCGCTTTATGGTTGGTCATTCATATAACTATTATGATGGAATTCCCACTCCTGTTGCAGCAATTTTTATCGCTGGATGGTATATACAACCGATTTTTGATATCGCATTTATGGCAGGTAGTGTTGCATTTATTTCCTGTTTAATGATCGTACGATTGCCGTATTCTGGATTACGTCAAAGAACTACTATGTTTCAACGATTTTTTTATGTATTTACTATCACAATGATGTTATTATTTACCTATGCACCAAATAATTGGATGGTTGTTTTAGGAAAAATCTGGATTGGTTATGTTATATATTTTGGAATTATCGGTCCAACTCAAGCAAGAAAATCACTAATCGATGTAAATTCAAAAGAAACTGAAAATGATTCACTGTGATGATAAATCTTTATCCTCTTGGATTATCTCTAATTCCGTTGTTTGTGATGTAAAAAACCTCTTCTCCTTCAGGTCTTCTGGGTGAATCAGTTAATCTAGCAATTCTCGCATTTCCTGGTGGTTTTCTCAATACGATTCTAGTCTGAGGTCGATGGCTCCAAGCCTCACCTAGTGCAGGTTGGAGTTGAGATCCACCTGACAATTTATCAAGTTTTTGCACCATTTGATTTGTTACAACTACTGCTATATCATGAACATATGCCAAATTAGTAAGTGCAGATGCATATTGCATGATTCTTTGTTGTCGCTCTGCAAGTTTGTCAGATCCAATATAATCTGAACGAAAATGTGCAGCGATAGAATCAACAATTACCAATCTAATATTTTCACTTTCAGCAATTTCACTAATTTTTTGGATAACCCTTGTCTGCTGTTGAGAATCAAGAACACGTGCTACAAAAATATTTTTTAGTATTTCATGAGGGTCTAAATCCAAAGCTATTGCCATTTCGCCAATTCTTGTTGCAGAAAATGTACCTTCGCTATCTACAAAAAATACTTTTCCTTCTAGTCCACCACTACCTCTATCTAACTGAGCAGTTACTGCAAGTTGAAAACAGAGTTGTGACTTTCCAGTAGAAAAAACACCCGAAATCTCTGTAATTTCTCCTGTCCATGGTCCTCCTGCGAGTAAATCATCTAATGAATTAGATCCTGTAGTTAATTTTCCCTTGTTCTGTTCTATTTTAAGTAATTCTGCAGCAGATAAAGGAGGAAAACTTACATTTGAAATAGATTTTGCTATGATTTCTTCAACAACACTTTCAGATAATCCTGTATCCCCTATTATGTCTGCTGGTATTGCAATAGCTATTGATTTCATAGATTTATAACCTGCTTTGACCAATGCCTTTGTTGTTTCTGGATCTAATTTTTCCAATCCTTTTATCTGTGTCATTTAATCAGCTAAGCAAAACTTTTTCCACAACCACACGATGAGGTTGCATTTGGATTATTAATTTCAAATTTTGATCCCTGTAGAGATACAATAAAATCCAATGTGGATCCTGTAATTAATCTCATGTCGGTATGTCCAATAATTACCATAGCACCATCTTTTTCTGCTTTGAAACCATCAGCATCCGTTGAAATCCAACCAAATTGATATGAAAAACCAGCACATCCACCTGGTATTACTTTTATATGGATTGCTTGTCCATCTCTTCCTTCAAGTGATATTAGTTCATTGATCCTCTTTGCAGCAGATTCAGTCAAATAGAAACTTTCATCTGGTTGAGTGAAATTCAGTGATAACTCTACCATAATTATAACTTGTAATGAATAATAAAAAATGTAATGATTAAGTTAATTATCAAATTAACTTTGTTTATATTCTTTCCTTAACAAAATATTTCTTTACAATCGATTCTTAAATATAAATTTAAAACTTATGAAATTGCTGTTTGTATTATGTCTATGCGAATAGAGACAGATTATTGCTACTCATGCAACAAAAATTTACCAGCAAGTTCGACTGGTATTGCGAAATTTCCCTGTCCAAATTGTGGAGGACGTATTATTAGGTGTTCTGAATGCAGACGATTATCAAATAATTATACCTGTCCTGGGTGTGATTTTGAAGGTCCTTAGGTGATTTAAAATGGGTAAAATGGTAATGCAATATGATGTTAAAACTCCAAGCCCCGATGCAGATATTGAGGCTATGATACAAGATATTAGAAACAATCTCATGGAAGGATTTATCATGCAAGAAAAAGTTGAAATCAAACCACTGTTCTTTGGAATAAAAGCAGCAGTATGTCAATTTGTAACTGATGAAGACCCTGAAAGACAAGATCAAATTGAGAACTATTTAAATAATTTAGAATCAACTGGTGAATGGGAACTTAGCTTTATTTCTAGATTATAATTTTCACTTAGATTTTTATTCCTAGTTTTTCACATTCTTCAGTATATTTATTAATAAAAGTTTCTTCTTGAGCTGTATCTCTCAGGTTTGTTGGGAATAATACCGCAATTTCTCGATCAATGATAAACCATTTAATGTTATCCTCAAAGTGATGATAGATTATTCCATCAATTATTTCTTCTTCACTGCACTGATAACATTTCTCTAGTGTGGTAATAGCATCTAATTTATCTTGGGGTAAAATTTTTTCATTATCTTCCAATGGGTCAGTTACAAGAAATGATTGATTTTTTTCACAATAGAATTTACATAATAGACCTGAATTACTATGTGGTTTTGCCCTTGTTTTTCTCTCTCTAATTTCTGAATTAAACGAAATTAGTTTAAGAGGCCAAAAATCCGTATTATCTGGATCTGCCAAAATATCCATCAATCTTCTTTGCATAGGTGCAGATAATATTTAGGATTGAAAAAGTATTCAATACTTACCAAAGTACTTGTTAAAAAATAAGTAAGTCATTTCTATTATTAACCAAATTATCAGAATAATAGTTACTACTTTATATTGGTGTGAGTAGTAACATGATACAGATTGCAATCTATTCATGAACAAATTTCTCAAGTAGATTCAGAATTTAGCTTATTAGATGGGATTCTTCAGGATATATACCTTATTGAACTTCCTGTTGGAAAAATCGTTCTTGATTTAAAATTTGAATGTTCACTAAATTACGATGATAATTTGATAGGGGGATTGGCTGCAACTATACAATCATTTTCTGGTGTGTTGAATAAAGGTTCTCATCGTTCAATAAATCTGGAAAAATTAAATCTTATATTCCAAGAATCTCATGGTTTTTTAATCTTATTTGCAGTAGATCCTGATTATCCTGCTTCTCAATTCACAAGTGCGCTGAATTTATTGACTTCATGTTTTTATTCATATTACAATGTTAAGGAGTTTGAGAATGCAACAGATCGGGCTGCAGTTTCGTTACGATCAATTTTATTACAGGTCTCAGATGATTTAAATATTGAATTCAAAACCGGAACTGCTACTTCTTTACTACCATATAAATTATTAGAACTTGCTGAAGAATTATCTAGTTCAATTTTTGGTAATTTATCTATGGGAGCTCCTAAGCGTCTTAATGAAGTATCTATTAAAACAGAGGTAAATAAGTTATTCTCCGGTCTACTGGATTCTTTTAAACAATTACACCAAGTTACCTTGATAAATACCACTGAAGAAGGTGAAATGGAAGAATTTACCAAGTCAAAGCTCGAAGATGCTGTTGTTTCTAATTTGTATAATACAGTGATTGGTATGCTTGATACCGTTTCTCTATTGATAGAGATGGAAAATGAGGCAGATCGTTCTGTAGATCTAGACGATCGTTGGGTATATTTTACTCCTGTTGGAAGTTTATCATTTATATATTTGGTAGTCGAATCTAAACAAACAATTGATCTAATTGCTCCAGTATTAAATCGAATTGCTGGAAAAATTGTTTCAATGCTTGAATTATCTCCTTCTTGATTTGGACAAAAAGATGTGATGAATTGAATTCAAGTATTATTTTCCGAAATTTAAATGATGAAGAACTAGAAGGATTTTTTAAATTAATGCAAATTGAATCAATTGAAATTGAGTCTATTGGTACTATAGGTATTTCAGTTGAAGTAATTGAATCACTTAAATCAAAAAATTTATTGATTAGCACAAACAAATCAATAAAAGTAAATAATATTCAACAATTAATTCCACTATTCCTTAAACAAGTCTATGCACATCAAATTGATGCAATAAAAAATCAAAGTACGAATGAAGGTATTATAGAACTGCGAAATTATCTGATTACTGTTCAGAAACACCTGTCTCATGTTGAGGCAGAGGGAAAAAAATCATTTCTAAATATACGTACTTTAGTGGATAAATTCATTGGTCAAGGTAAGGATTATCTTGAACAAGCATTTAAAAAAGCAATGGATAAAAATTCCGAAACTGGGGAGTGGGTGATCATTCCTCATATATCGCCAGTTGGTATTTATGATCCTATAAATCAATTTAAAGGCAAAATAACTATGGTTATTAATGAACTTGAAAACTCGTTGAATAACTTATTGGATGAATATAATGAATTTACTCATGATCTCCTGCAAAAGCATACGGGGATTACACTTGAGGCTGATACGATTCTTTATTTACAAAAGACTTTAACGGAAAAGAAAATCAGGTTAGATGATGAAACAAAAAAGTTTGGTGAAGAAGTAAATATATCTTTGAATGAACAAATTCATCTATTAGAAAAAAACTTGGCTAAGGATCTAATGGAACAATTTTCTGCCATAGAGAAACTTAATGAATTAAAACCCGAGAGAATTTGGTTGATGTTAGAAGAGACTAGGAGTGAACTCCAACTTCATTTAAATGGAATATATAGTAGAATCCTACGGGAAATTAATACATTACAATTACAGGTAGATATTCAGAAGATATCTTTAATTTTAACCAATGAAGCTGGGAAGACATTGAAAAGAATTACCAATCTACAATCTACTGAAATTATGAATTTAAATGATTTGATGGATTTAATTAATAAATATTCTTCTGATTAGAATTTAGTCTTGAAATGATACTTGTAGTTCTTTGAGTAATTCTTTTTGTTTTTTATTGAGGTTTTTAGGGATTTTTAAAGCTATTACGTAATGCATATCTCCAATTATAGTTTCCCCGCGTACTTCTCTCACAAATCCTTTGTTTTTTATTGTTAAAATATCATTCAAATTAGTAGAGGATGGGATTGTTAATGTATCTGTTGGATTTTCATCTTTAACACCGATTACTGGCACAATAACTTTTCCTCCTAAAACGAGGGTTGGATAGTCTACAAAGAGCTTCATATATACATCAAATTGATTACGTTCAAAGGTTGGATGTTGTTTTAGATGAATTCTAAAAATCAAATCTCCCGGGAGACCACCCGAACGTGATGGCCTTCCTTTGCCTTGAACTCTCACTGCCTCACCTTCGTTTATCCCTTGGGGGATACGTACGGTGATTTTTTCCCGAATATTCGAATTACCAGATCCTTTACAAGATTTACATTTATTTCGTGGAATTTGACCTGTGCCACGACATTCTCTGCATGGTTCTCTACTAATTTGAATAAAAAATCCCTGTCTGACTTGCTTTTCCGTCATTCCATTGCCGTTACAGCTTGAACAGGTTTTCATTCCACTTCCAGGCTCACTACCGTCTCCTTTACAGCTTGAACAGGCTTTTTGGAAGGGTAATTTAACATTTTTTGAGATCCCTTCATAAGCTTCCTCGTAGGTCAGCTCTAAATCAAGGACAACATCCTGACCTTTTGTAGGTCCGCTATCTCTTCTTCGTTGTCTGCCTGATGTAAATCCTCCTCCAAAGAAATCGCCTAAATCAAAATCAAACATCTGTCTGAAAATGTCATTGATATCTGATCCACCTGCAGCTCTACCGTCCACACCTTCATGACCGAATTTATCATACATCTGCCTTTTATCTGCATCTGATAATATTGAATATGCTTCATTTAATTCCTTGAATTTTTCCTCTGCTTCCTCTTTAGGGCCTTTATATTTATCGGGATGTAATTTCATGGCTTTTTTTCGATAAGCTCTTTTTAAATCGTCAGCAGAGGCATTTTTCCCTACTTCTAGCACTTCATAATAATCTCTTTTATTAGCCATGATATCACTATCTCATTAAAACATTTTAACCTTGTGAAGTTAAACTTTACTCTGTGTCCTCCACTTCATAATCAACATCGACAAAATCATCATCTGAAGATTTTCCTGTATTTTTACCGGTGAATTGACTGGGATCAAATCCTTGGGCTCCCGGTTGTCCAGTAAATTGACTGGGATCAAATCCCTGAGCACCGGGTTGACCTCCTGCTTGTTGATACATTTTTGCAGAAATATCGGAGAACTCTTTCTCAAAATTTTCCTTGGCTTTCTTTATTTTTGCAATATCATCCGTTTTTATTGCCTCTTCTAGCTTTGATTTTAAATCTTCTAATCTGGATTTTTCATCCTCTGTTATTTTATCTCCTAATTGTTCCATGGTTTGACCAAATTGATATACCATGGCTTCTGCCTCGTTTTTAGTGCCAATTTCCTCTTTAATCTTCTTATCTTCATCTGCATACTTTTCAGCTTCTCTAATTTTAGCTTGTATCTCTTGTTCGCTTAACGAAGTTTGGGATTCAATTTTAATTGATTGTTCTTGTCCAGTCGCTTGGTCTTTGGCTGATACATGGGCAATACCATTACTATCAATATCAAAAGTAACTTCTATTTTGGGAGTTCCTCTTGGTGCTGGTGGTATGCCTACTAGACTAAATCGTCCAAGGGTAATATTATCCACTGCTTTTGCTCGTTCTCCTTGAAGTACATGAATTTCTACAGATGTTTGATTGTCCGCAGCAGTACTGAATACTTGACTCTTTTTCGTTGGTATTGTGGTATTTCGCTCGATTAATGGAGTCATAACGCCACCTAGCGTTTCAATTCCTAGGGTTAATGGGGTGACGTCTAGTAATAGCACATCTTCGATTTCACCTGCAAGTATTGCGCCTTGGATGGCTGCACCCATGGCTACCACCAAGTCAGGATCGATTGATCTTTCAGGTTCTTTTCCAAGAATCTCTTTGATTGCATGTCGTACTGCAGGAATACGTGTTGAACCTCCTACAAGTAATACTTTATCAATTTCGCTGATTTTTTTACCGGAGTCCTCAAGGGCTTGTCTGAGTGGACCTATTGTTGCCTGTACTAAATCAGAAGTAAGTTCGTCAAATTTAGCTTTTGTTAAATCATAATTAAGGTGTTTGGGTCCTGATACATCTGCAGTGACGTATGGGATGTTAATATTTGCTTTAGGCACTGTAGATAATTCTATTTTTGCCTGTTCTCCTGCATCTTTTAACCGTTGCATGGCAGTATTGTCGGTGGATAGATCAATTCCTTGATCTCTCTTGAATTCTTTAATAAGCCATTCTACTATTCTATCATCAAAATCCTTTCCACCAAGTTTGTTGTTACCTGCTGTGGCTTTTACTTCAAATACTCCCTCGTCCAATTCCAGTACTGATACATCGAATGTTCCACCTCCTAGGTCAAAAACGAGAATCGTTTCTTGTTCTGATTTATCTAAACCATAAGCAAGAGCAGAAGCAGTGGGTTCTGCAACAATTCGTAAGACTTCAAGTCCTGCAATTCTTCCTGCGTCTCTGGTTGCGGTTTTCTGTGCATCAGTAAAATAAGCAGGTACAGTGACCACTGCTTTTTTCACATCGTGGCCCAAATATGCTTCAGCATCAGCTTTGGCTTTCATCAGAACAAAAGAAGCTATTTCTTGTGGTGTATACTCTTTATCATCAATTTTATACTTTTTATCTGTACCCATGTCTCTTTTAGTTTCTGAGAGTGTTTTGTTGGGATTTGATATAATCTGTCGTTTGGCAATGACTCCAACTGCTCTGGAGCCATCTGCATTGAATGAGACTACACTTGGTATAAGGTAACCTCCTTCAGCGGTAGGTATAACCTTTGGTTCTCCACTTTCTAATACTGATACCACCGAATTGGTAGTTCCGAGATCTATTCCAATAACTTTTTCTTTTTTGGTTGTCATAATTATTACCTGTTTAGAAATACATATTACTATTGTACTATAAGTATAGTACTCAAAATTAATATTTAAACTTTGTGAAAACTCATTCAAGTATCTCTCAATTAAATTTATCCTTTACTAAAATTATTCAATCAATTTAATCTTCAAATAACCATTAAAAATCTTGTCTCTCTTCAAACTCATATTATCGCCTCTTCAAACATAACTTGATATTTTCTCATGAAACTATTAAAGTTGAAAATAATTCAAGTTATTTTTTTATTAATATTTACTAGAATGTCTGCTAAATTCTTAAATTTTTGATGACCATGGGCTTCTAAATACAGCATCTTTCTAGTATTTCCATCTATAAAATCTTCTTCAGTACTTAAAAATCCTTTTTTTTCCAATGCTTGTACTTGTGAAGTGAATTTACCCCATGTTACACCCAGCATTTTTCGTATTTCTGAAGAAGGATGTCTTTGATAATCATAGAGTATTTTAATAATTCCTAGACGAATGGGATTAAGTAGAAAAGAATGTTTGATCAATTCTTCTGGAACTGCAACATCCAACACTTCATCAACAAATTTAGCATTCATCTTATGAATTACCAAATCCTGATTGGATTCAAATAAATCATCATCAAATACATGTTTTGAGTTGAGAATTCTCAAGTATTTGCCTTCCAATATATCTCTTTCAACATATGAGGATACTTGACCATAAAATCGAATAATTACAAATGAAAAGATAAATATCATCATTATTATGGCTAATAATAATGGCGATTGAATTACCTCATGATTACTCATCCAACATCAATTCATCCAATTCTTTTTTATTATTTTTGTTTAGTGATATTAAGTACGCAATTAATTATGAAAAATATGGGAAATAATGTTTTGTTTTGGCTTCAAATTCATCAACTGTTGTGTTACTGGTAATCTCTTTTGAAAATTGATTTAAACAACTCATCAATAGATTTGATGATTTCTGAGTGATTACAACCACAGTAATAGTCTCCGATGAATTAATAATCATTATCCCCTTATCGAATATTATTTTTTCAATCCTACCTGTAAATCCAGTAATTTCTTGTAGCATCATCTTGGTCGAATTTAACGCTTTGATTCGTAACCCATGTTGAGATTCATCAACTTTAGTTTTAGTGATTGTATCACTTGTCCAAATTAACTTATCAGAATCATATACCAAAATTTCATAAATCGGGTATGGTATTGCATATAGTATTGCTGGATTTGTATAAATAACATATATTAGTAGGATTATACCTAGTACAAACAATAAAAGTTGATAAATTTCAATATTTATTGAAAATAGAACAAATTTATCAGATGAAATTGTTTGGGAAATCAAAGAGAAGCACATATAGAAGTATCCAATAATTAGTAGTAGTGAATCACGTTTTATTCTTTTGTTCCTATGGATAAAATAAATATCAATAGTAATTTTCATTGCATAATATACTGTTATTAACACAGAAATGGAGAATAATGGTAAAATCAAGAGAGCAACATCCAAGATGAATTTTTCTTGTTTTATCAGTAAGAGAACTAGCAGAATGAACATGGGGAGAAGAGTAAATCCAAGCAATAATAACATTCTGATATTAATTGACTCATTTTCCATGTACGTGAAGTGAAGATAAAAACAGAGAATTAGCAATACTACAATAATATCAATCGTATTTAACAAAAAGTTATCAATTGGTCGTTGAAATGGAGGATATAATCTTGAGGTTTGCCATTCAATAACTTGGACTGAAGTATAAACGACTAAGCTAAAAGAAAATAATATGTAAAATATCAAACCTCTT
>Ga0224506_10001847_pt1 | contig 14882 bp, 13 predicted proteins | sample SF_Jan12_sed_USG_2_FD_169108 | JGI IMG/M metagenome (GOLD analysis project Ga0224506, IMG submission 169108) | Sediment microbial communities from San Francisco Bay, California, United States - SF_Jan12_sed_USGS_8_1 | ecosystem: Environmental > Aquatic > Marine > Sediment | place: USA... | reverse complement strand
CGATAAGTATCATATTGGTTTAAAAATAAAGGAATAGATTTTCCTATGAAACTATTAGAAGAGTTGGTTAATACACAAATCCCAATATCCTCAGATGGAATAAAAGCTATTTTACTTGAATAATTGTTTACAAATCCTCCATGATAAATGACGGTGTCATTACCATTTTCAACGATTCGCCAACCTAAACCATAATATGCTTTTTTTGCATTGGGCCACTTACTAAAGTATTTATACCTAATATAGGTGCGAATATGAGGCGAAAATAAACTATCAAGAGTAGATGCTTGAATTACTTTACTACGGTGACCTAGTAATGCTTTTAGCCATTGCCCCATGTCGTAGATACTAGCATTTACACCACCTGCGGCTTTTGTGTTATAATAATTTGGAGAAATGGCACGTTGATACCAGCCATTTTTTCCATATACATGTGGTAATGCTTTATTTTTTTCCTGCTTAAAGTTTTCGTAGGTGACAGACGAAGAGGTCATGTTGAGCGGTTGAAATAGTGTAGTAGTTAAAAGTGTTTCATATTTTTTTCCTGTGCTGTTTTCTAATACTTTTTCTATCACACTAAACCCTACATTTTGATAACTATAATATTGACCAGGCGAACCGATTATATTCACATCTTGCAGTGCCGAAATCATAGTTTCTAGAGGCACACCATCTTCAATCATAGTGGTATATGCTTGATACATTAAACCTGTCGAGTGAGAGAGTAAGTGATTTATTGAAAGTGTTTGAGTTTGTTCTTCCGTTTTTAATTTGAAATCAGGTACATGATCAGTCACTAAATCGTTGAATTGTAGTGAACTGTCTTGAGCAATTACCCCTGTAAGGGTGGAGGCAAATCCTTTTGATAATGATCCAATTCTAAAAACAGTATTTACGTCTATAGAATCTCCTGTTTTTATAGATTTAATTCCATATCCCTTATTAAAAATTATTGAATCTCCTCTTACAATGACAATAGCAGCTCCAGGTGTTTTTTTTACTATAGTTTGAATGGTGCTGTCAAACGTTGAAATGAAATCTTTCAAATAAGGATTCTCAGGCACTACTTCTTTTTTGACTGAAGTGGGCTTATTGTTTTGTATTCCTTCCGTAGATTGAATAAACAATGCAGGACCTAAAAGTATAACTAGTCCTGTAAAAATATATCGTTTTTTAATCTTCACGTTCAAGTGTTACGTTGCAAAGATAGTAAAATATTGTTAAATAAGGGGTTAACAATAAAGATTAGATGCAAATGAAACCCTATATACTTTGATCATTGTTACGAAAATCACATTCTAAATAACGTTATATTATTCATTGAAAGTAACATGTGTTACAATCTAAAACGAAAAGGAATAATAGCTTTGAGGAAATTTAAAAAATGATATGGGATTATTAGACTTATTAGGATTTGGTAAAAGGAAAGAACAGCTAAGAGAAGCGTTAAGTAACGGAGCTGTAATAATTGATGTTAGAACTAAAGGTGAATTTTCATCAGGAAATATTAAAGGGTCACAAAACATTCCTTTAGATAAAATTAGAGGGCAAGTGGAGCGGATAAAAAAAATGAATAAACCAGTTGTAGTATGTTGTGCAAGCGGAATGAGAAGTGGTTCGGCTAAGTCGATTCTAAAAAATAGTGGAGTAGAATGTTATAATGGTGGAGGCTGGCAAAGCCTTAATTCATTATAATTTTTTCGATAAGAAGACTGAGTGTAATTAAATAGATTTTTGTTATACTCTCAATTATATTCTTGCTCTAAAAGGTTAAGATAATTGGTCTTATAAAAATAATGATTCGGAAAACTGAAATAGGTGAAAGAGGTGTTTAATTATTAAATTCCTCTTCACTTATTTGATTTTCAACAACCTTTCCCTCAGGATTATTCGTGATAATTTCTAGTGTAAGTTGATAGGAGGGGACTTGGTGTCCTTTTTCTGTTTTTACAATATTAAAATCAAAAAGATCTGCACCTTTTTCATAAATGGCATTTGAATCAAATTTACCGTAACATATTCCATTTATAGTATCTATTTTCCAATTATTACCATAAGCTACCTTCACATAGTATTTCCCTTCTGGGATGTTTCTAATCTTCACTTCACCTCCTGCCTCTACATAAATACTTCTAATACAATCATCGTTTGATGATGAGTGTTTGATTAGTTTAATCACCAAATCTCTATCAGCTCCAGCATTCACTTGAAGGTAATTGTTTAATTTCTGATCGTATTGTTCTGTGAAGTCTTCACAAATCATCTTTGTTGTTACCTCTTTAGAAGAGGCTCTTTTTGTCCAAAATTCACTTTGATTTAAGGATGGCCCTAAAATATATCCTGTCTTTCCACCAAATTTTATTTCATGCCAATCATCCTTAGCCGAAAGAATGATAAAGGCATCTCCTTTATTTAATCTCCCAATAACTTTACTATCAGAATTTGATTTGCTATGAACAACCAAACTTTTAACGTTTATCTGATAAACATCTTGATTTTGACCGTATGCTATTGAGGCAATCATCAGAATTAAAAAGAATGATAAAAATCTCATACTATTAAAGTTTAATTTTGGTAGAATTTAAAACAAATATACATTTTTATGAATTTAGAAATTCATTAGAATAGTTTTTTCCTTTCGTTTTATTTTTTTATTTGTAGATAACTTGTGCTAATTATAGTAATCGATATGTTACTAGAATGGACAATACAAATAGTATGTATATGAATTTTTGTCGTGGATAAAGCTCTAACTATTTCTATTGAAGAAGCTCGTATGAGAATAGTCAATGCACAATTGCTAAACTCAGAAAATGGTGGGTCAACAATATCATTGATTAAGCAGCTAGGGTATGTTCAAATTGACACAATATCAATAGCTGAAAGAGCGCATAACCATATATTATTTACTCGAAATCATAATTTCAGTAAGGAAGAATTCAATCAACTTCTACTTAGTAAGCAAATATTTGAATATTGGAGTCATGCGGCCTCTTATTTGCCAATGGATGATTACAAATATAGCTTGTATCGAAAAAATGAATATAAGAAAGGTAAAAAGCACTGGTTTGAAAAAGATGATAAGACCGTTAAACATGTCCTAAATAGAATTAAAAAGGAAGGTCCACTACAATCAAAAGATTTTAAACATGCAAAAAATGGCAGTAGAGATTGGTATTCATGGAAACCTTCAAAAGTTGCTTTAGAACAATTATTCATGGAGGGAAGACTAATGGTTGCTTACCGACAAGGTTTTCGAAAAGTATATGACTTAACCGAACGAGTTCTTCCTGAAAATATTGATAGTTATATCCCTAATACGGATGAATATGTGGAGTATCTTATTAACAGGTCTATTCAATCTCAAGGACTAGTAGCTATAAATGAAATTGACTATCTGCAAAAAGGAATAAAACCAACATTAAGAAAGGTGTTGAATGACAAACTAAAAAAAGGCGAAGTAAGGAAAGTATTGATCAAAAATTATAACCAAGAATATTATACTTTTGATTCTTCATTTGTAGGAGCAATAAATAAAAGTATTCATATTCTTTCTCCATTTGATAACCTCGTAATTCAACGTAAACGAGTAAAAGAGCTATTTAATTTTGATTATCAAATTGAATGTTATTTGCCTGAAACGAAGAGAAAGTATGGGTATTATTGTTTGCCTTTACTCTATAATAATCAGTTTGTAGGAAGACTAGACCCTAAAGCAGATAGAAAAACAGGACTGTTTACTGTGAAAAATTTGTGGTTTGAGTCAGATTTTATTGCCCAAGAAGATTTCTTTTACCTTTTTGTGAAGGAGATAAAATCATTTTGTAGCTTTTGTGGATGTCATACCATAGCGGTGGATTCATGTAATGTAAAGGGCTATAGAGAGAAAATTACTCACCTTCTTGGTTAGTTATAGTAGAGGTGTCGAATTCTAATTCATGAATCATTCTCATGAATTCGGACTGAATACCAGTTTTAATAATTATATTTTCGCCCGTATCGGGATGAATGAAGTTGACAGATGCAGCATGTAAAAGCATGGTTTGCATATTAAATTTTTCTTTAAACATTTTATTTTGTTTGTTACATCCATGTGGCCGATCTGCAATGATAGGATGAAGTATATGAGCGAAATGTTTTCGAATTTGATGCATCCTGCCTGTTTGAGGATAAACTTCAACGAAAGAATATCGAGATGTGTTATGGTTTCCCGAAGAAATGTTTATTTCAGTTTGTTGAAGTGTTTTATAAGCAGTATATGCTTCTTGAATTTTTCCGTCCTCTCGTTTTAAAGGATAATCGATTTCGCCTTCATGTTCAGTATATCCCCGAACAATAGCTTTGTAGATTTTTTTTATCTTATTCTCTGCAAATTGTTTTTGCATTGCTTTGTGTGTGTATTCATTTAGTGCAAATAATAATACACCGCCTGTTTTTCGATCAAGCCTATGGATGGTGTATACGTGTTCATTTATTTGATCCCTTAACATTTGCATGGCAAATTCAGAGGCATCTTTAGCAATTGAGGAACGGTGTACTAATAAACCATGAGGTTTATTTATGGCAACCATGTAATTGTCTTTGTATAGAATGTCTAGCTTCATTAGCCGTAAACATAGCACTAAGTTAAAAACTCACCTAACTACTTGTCATGTTTGTGTAGTACCCTCAACTTCATTCCGTGATTTGTCCGATGAAGATTGTTAGTAGGGAGCCCAAAAAATTAGAGGTTATACGCAATAAATATTTATTGGTACTAATGTTAAGTTATGAGAGACGACTTTTAATGAGTTATAAGATAGTTCATTTTTTTATGTGACTTATGTCACACTCCAACCCGATAGATAATGATAAGTTTGCTCACAAATAATGACTGAAACATGAAAAAAAGAATTATAGTGATAGGAGGCCTTTCCGCAGGGCCGTCAGCTGCAGCCAAAGCGCGAAGAACCGATGAGAATGCAGAAATTGTATTATTTGAAAAAACACGATTTGTAAGCTACGCTACATGTGGCATTCCCTATGCACTTTCAGGTGTGATAAACGATAGAGAAAAGTTGATGATTGTTGAACCTGATTTGCTTCGAAATAGATTTAATATTGATGTGAGATTGGAAGAGGAAGTGATTGAAATTGTTCCTGAAAATCACGAAGTAATAACATCGAAAGGTAGTTATAGATACGATAAGTTAATATTTGCAGCTGGAGCTTCCTCTTTTGTGCCCCCTATCGTTGGACTTGATGCCGCACAAAACTGGAGTAACGTACGAAGTATCGAAGATTATGATAAGATTATTAGAGATGGAGTGCTCGAAGATAAAAAAAATATTGTGGTGCTAGGTGCTGGTCTCATAGGAGTAGAGGTAGCAGAAAACTTGAATAAGGTAGGTAAAAATGTTAGTGTAATTGAGATGGCTAATAGTGTGCTCTCTGTTTGGGATAAAAAGTTCGGTAATATGTCTCAAACGGTATTAGAAGAAAAAGGAGTAACTGTGTTTACTAATGCAACCTTAAAAAGTGTTAAAATAGTTAATGATAAAATTGTAGGAGGCGTGTTAGGCGATGGTCAAGAAGTACATATTGATTATTTGCTGACTGGAATAGGAGGAAGACCAAATACTGGTTTACTTACGTCTAAAGGGGCTTCAGCACTAGGAAATGGAGCACTTATTGTGAATGAACGAATGGAGACGTCTTTACCAGACATCTATGCAGCAGGAGACTGTGCAAGTATTAAAAATATCCAAACAGGAGAGCAAGATTATTTCCCGATGGGAACACATTCTAATAAAGGAGGAAGAACAGCAGGAGCAAATGCTGCTGGTGGAAGCGAAACTTTTAAAGGAGCATATAAAACTGCTATTGTTAAAGTATTTGATTATACCTTGGGTAGAACGGGGCATAATGCCACAAGTTTAACTAAATTAAATGTAGATTATTCGTCCATCTTTTTTGTAGCTCCAGCTACCCCTGGTTTTTACCCTGATCAAACAGATTTGTACATTGAGGTGTGGTACTCAAATACAAATAAGACTATTTTAGGAGCAGAGATTTTTGGGTTAAATGGGGTAGATAAGCGTATTGATGTGTTTAGTACAGCTATTTATGCAAAACTGACGTTGGAAGATTTGCCAAATTTAGATTTAGCTTATGCTCCTCCTTTTTCTACCGCCAAGGACCCAGTGGTTGTAGCTGGTTTTATTGGTAATAACAGTAATGAGACAGGTATTTCAAATATAAGTGTGCAAAAATTGGAGAAGATGATTGGTGATGGGACATACATTCAATTAATTGACGTACGAAATGAAATAGAATTAGAAAAAGAAGGTGTTATTGAAGGAGCTATTAATGTTCCCTTGGAAAAATTAAGAAATAGACTAGCGTCTTTGGATGCTAGTTTACCCACAGTAGTATATTGTGCAAGAGGACTAAGAGGATATGTAGCTAGTACAATTTTAAATAATAATGGATTTGGAGAATTACTGAATCTTGGAGGGGGATTTAAAGGATGGTTAGCTCAAGGAGGTAAGGTAGACGTGTATAATCAAAACGAATCTTGGGAAGAGGTTTTGGTTGAAACGGAATCGTAGTTTATTAATTCCTTGGATATCGAATACCTCGAAACTTTTTTCGAGGTATTTTTCTATTCTTTTTTTGATTCTATTTTAGTAGGATTGAAAGGTTGTTTGCCTTTTATCATGTCAAAGAACAATATAAAATCAGAAGCTAAACTGTATGCAGGGTATTGAAAAGTAGCAGGCTTATTTTTTTCAAAAACAAAATGACCTACCCATGCGAATCCATACCCTACAATTGGAATAAAAGCTAAGCCCCACCATATTTGTGAAATAAAGCTCAATATGAGAATGCAAAAAACTAAAAAAGTACCTATGAAATGCAATGTTCGACAAATGGTATTATTATGTTCAGTTAAATAAAATGGATAAAATTCTCGAAGTGAGGAGTATTTCTTTTTTTTCATTTTATCGCATTTTAATTAATCCAAAAATCGAATGGGCACTGCAATTTTGGTTGTATCCCACATCATAACTAATTCAGCTTCTTCATTTTGCTGTTCGAATGCGATGGTAAATGCTTCATATACAACCTTTTTGAGTGTTTGTACAGGTACACTAATACGCATTACATCAAATTCTTCAACATAGTTGTACGACCCCCATAAGCCTAGCGTATTATTAATTATTACAGTCCACGATGATTTATTCGGAATAGTAAAAATTGAATATGTACCAGCACTAAGTGTGTCCGTTCCGAAAATCACATCTCCAGTAAGTGTGATTTCTGTAGCCTCGTTTGCACCTGTTCTCCATACTGAATCATAAGGTACTAAATCATCGAATATAGCCCTACCCCGTTTATGAGGTTGACAATAGGTGACTTTTACGTATGTGTTTTCAAATTTCATAGTTACTATTGCAGTTGGGCTTGGCCGTTGTTTAATAGCTTCCTGTGCAAAAAGTGTAGATGTGGAAAAAATAAAGAACAGGACGAGTTGAAAAATATTTTTTATCATAGTTTATGAATAGCTTTGTAAAATTTTTTAAATATACGAACTTTCATTTGTAATGTTTGTATAAAATAAAAATCATGGAAAAACCAGAATTTGATGACATATATATGGAATTGGCAGTTAACCTCGCAAAACGATCACACTGTATAAAACGACATGTAGGAGCAGTACTTGTAAAAGAAACCAGAATAATATCAATAGGCTATAATGGGCCACCAGCTGGCACGCATAATTGTGATGAAGAATTTCCAGGAACAGGATGCACAAAGGACTCAAAAGGAAGTTGTTCACTTGCTATTCATGCAGAACAAAATGCAATTATGTATGCTGTGAAAAACAAAGCAAGTGTAGAAGGTTCTACACTTTATGTTACATTATCTCCATGTATATCATGTGCGAGAATAATATACAGTATGGGTGTCGAAAAAGTGATATACTTTAAATCTTATGCGGAATACAAAGGATTAAAGTTAGATGAAGGAGTAGATTTTTTAAATAAATTTGGTGTACGTACTGAAAAGTATGAAGGAGAACTCACAAACGTTACGCACATGATTTAGATGAAATTCACCTCTGTCTGTAATTTTATGTCAAATTTTTCCAATACTGATTTTTGTATTTTTTCTGCCAGTAAAACAATGTCTTTTCCTTTTCCATTCCCATAGTTCACAAGTACTAGTGCTTGTTTTTCATGAACACCTACTTCTCCAAATCGTTTTCCTTTCCAACCACACTGTTCAATAAGCCAACCTGCGGCTATTTTTGTTTTCCCATTTGATAATTGATAGTTAGGCATCGTTTTAAATGTGGCATTCAGTTCTTCGAACACTATTTTCTCAATAGTGGGGTTTTTGAAAAAGCTGCCTGAATTTCCGATTTTTGTAGGGTCGGGTAGTTTGCTTTGCCTTATTTTAATCACTACATCACTTATATTTTTTAATGATGGAGGGGTAGCGCCTAGCATGTCACGAATAGCACCATAGGAGATGTTAAAGACATGGTCTTTTTTTGTGAGTTTAAACGTTACAGAAGTAATGAAAAATTGATTCAGTACTTCGTTCTTAAATATACTCTCCCGATAATCAAATCTGCAATCAGCTAAACTGAATGATTGTGATTTGCCTGTTGCTTTTTCGATAGCGGATAGTGAGTCAAAGACATCTTTTATCTCAACGCCATACGCTCCTATGTTTTGCATAGGAGCTGCTCCTACAGTACCAGGTATTAACGATAAATTTTCAACCCCTCCATAATTTTTAGTAATACAATATTTTACGAAATCATGCCATACTTCACCACTATTTGCTTTTACCCAAATATGATGTTCGTTTTCTTCTACAATTTCTATTCCTTTTATGTTGTTTTTAATTACAAGCCCGTCAAAATTAGAGGTAAGTAAAATGTTACTCCCCCCACCTAGAATGAGATGTTTATTTTGTTGATAATATTTATTACCAACTAGTGAAATTAAATCATTCTCGGTAGAGATTTCAGTATATAGTTTAGCTATTGAATTAATGCCAAATGTATTAAGATTCTTAAGCGAGAAGTTGTTAACGATTTTCATGTAGTAGATGAAATTTTTATACAAATAAACAAACATAATTAGAACTTGAGTAATACGTTGATGATATTTGTATTAATTATCATTGGTTATCAATAAAAAATAACTTATATTATAATTGGAAAAATTAAAGTCAATAACGAGCTTTTAATTATTAATAAATTTCAAATGAGTAGCAACAACGAAGGTTTCGACCCAAAAATAATAGCAGAATACCAAAAGCAAATGGCTGATTTAGATCAGAGTTATGTATTAGAAAGCGAAGCAGAAAATACTGATGAATTTGCAAATTTTTATTTTGTAGGCATCCATGAAGGAAAACAAGTTGTTTATGATACTATTTTATTTACCCTACGGTTACACCATAATAGTGAATTATTTGAAATAGCAGAACATAAGGCAGCAAAAAAATTCCCCGATTTTAAAACAATAAAATATGAGGAAGATGAAAATGGAGACCTTTCAAATTTAAACGAAAATGAGGAAGAAATAGGGTTGTACATGACTGAAGTAATTCTTGACTTAGAAGAGGAAGAGGCTGTGAAAGTTAATGAACATATAGAATTGGATAGTAACCTTGATTTTGGAATAGGTTTAGAAGCTTGCTTAAATGTTGATGAAATCACTCACGATGTAATCGAAAAATTTATTAAAGAATTTAATGATGATACACTAAAGTTAGATCCAACTTTGTACTCCTTTCAAACGGAAGAATATGAATGAAATGGAGGGATATGAATATTTACTCAGATAAAGTTCGATTTAGAAGGAGTGTTTTTTATGCGTTAGGTTTTGTAGGTGCTATTTGGTTCGTGAAGGTAGTCGAATATACTACAGGGTCAGATTTTTCTTCTTTGGGTATTTTTCCACGTACATTATCTGGTTCAATTGGAATTTTCATAAGCCCGTTTATTCATGGCGATGTGTATCATTTGTTTTCAAATACATTCCCATTATTAATTCTCGGAATAGGTGTTTTTTATTTCTACCCTCGAGTAGGGATTCAGGTTATGTTTCTGATTTATTTCATGACAGGGTTCTGGGTATGGGTAGCAGCAAGAGAAGCTTTTCATATAGGAGCGAGTGGCATAGTATACGGCATGTTTGCTTTCCTGTTTACAGGAGGATTTATAAGGAAAGATAGGAGAACATTATCTATTTCATTTGCCTTATTGTTTTTATATGGCACAAGCATGTTTTCGGGGTTAATCCCTACTGAAAAATCTATATCGTGGGAATCTCACTTGATGGGTTTTTTTGCGGGATTATTTTGCGCTATATACTATAGAAATGAGAATATTGTTTTTATTGATAAATTGGATGATGTTGAGAAAAAAAATGATAATCAAGGACAAGTTAATCATTCCAACACCACAGGAGGACAGCATGTAACTTATTACTATACTTTTAAGCCCGATGAAAAATCTGATTTGAATATTAATAAATAAACTTTAATCTATCGATTGATTGTTTATATTTGCCTCCGTTTTAAAAACTTAAACTTACAAAATAGTGAAAAATTTATCGGGAATATTAAATGTCGTGCTACTAATAGCGGTAGCAATATTGTACTTTTTGCACTTTTCGTCTAAGGACAATGAAGTTGTTGATGCTGAGGGTTCATCAGTAAATAGAATAGAAAATGCTACAATTGTTTATGTTAACTCTGATTCTGTAGTATCCAATTATGAATACATAAAAGATAAGCAAGCAGAGTTGGAAGGGAAATCTAGAAAACTAGATACGGAATATAAAAATCGTGCCCAAGGCTTACAAGCTGAATTTAATAATTATCAGCAAAACTCATCTAATCTTACTATGGGACAAGCTAGAGCAGTAGAAGAGGATTTACTTAAAAAGCAACAAAATTTAAAACTCTATGAGCAAAGTCTAATGCAAGAACTTGCAAATGATGAGGCTAAAATAGGTCAGGAATTATTTAATAAAGTGAGTAAAGTAGTTGCTGAATATGGCAAAGAAAATGATATTCATATTGTTGTAAAATATAATCAAGGTAGTGATATTCTTTATGCTAATGAAGGGATGGACATCACCAATGATGTAATAAAATTACTCAATGATGAATATAAAAATGGCAGCATTGAGACACCATCAGATACAACTAATGTAAAGTAAACTCTACCTCAATTGAGGTATTTTATGCTGATAATCAAAAGATTGTCAGCATTTTTTGTTTATAAGAGTGCCTTTTTTCTTAAATAGTCGTATATTCCATTGATTTTTTAAACTTAGTGTCTTTAGCATCGTATGCTTCGTAAAATTTTTAGTAGTCTTAATGTTAAACCAGAAGAAGAGACTCAGGTTGTTCTTCTGTTAGTTATTGGTTTTTTTCAAGGAGCTTTTTTGGTGACATTCCAAATTAGTGCAGAAGCACTTTTCTTAAATAATTCACCTCATCTTCTTAAAGAGGCAATATTGGTTTCTGGTGGGTTAGGAATGTTAACGACTGCTTTTTTTTCGTTTTTACAGGGAAAGATATCATTTGCAAAATTAGCTGTTGGTAATTTATTATTGATTTTTGCGATTACCGCAGCTATTTATATTTTATACTTCGTTACTACTGGAGTTTTTCATGATTATGTGATATTTACAATGTTTGCAATGATTGGCCCATTTACTGCGGTGGTGCTATTGGGGTTTTGGGGAGTTTTTGGTAGGCTGTTCAATTTAAGGCAGTCTAAAAGGATTATAGGTTGGATTGATACAGGTCAATTGACTGCTGCTATCATTACAGCTATTTCGATACCTCTTCTTGGCGATTTAATCCCTGATACTGTAAATTTTCTTGGCATTAGTGGAGTAAGTGTACTATTAGCTGCTATTTCGTTGCTTGGAGTTACTTTAAACTATGACCTGAAGAAAGCTGAAATTGATGTAGGATTAAAGAAAAAAAATGAACCAGAGAATTTGAATAAAAGACAAAGTTTATTTAAAGATAATTACGTGTGGTTACTGTCTTTTTTCTTAATTTTCTCAATGATAACCTTTACATTTATTCAGTATAGTTTTCAAAATGTAACGGCTTTACAATACCCGTTAGAGAATGAACTTAGAGATTTTTTAGCCAAATTTCATTTGGGATATTTATTGTTAGGATTCATCCTACAAACTTTTGTGAATGATAAAATTATAGGAGTATATGGTCTAAAGGTAGCGTTATTCATTCTTCCAATTATTGTTGGTTTTTTTGCCCTATGCTCCATAATAGCAGGTACTTTATTTGGTGTTTCACCAATAGAATCTCCAAATACTTTTATTTGGTTTTTCTTATTTATTTCTATTACTAGGTTATTTAATTATTCTCTACGAGATGCACTTGAAAACCCAACATTTAAACTATTTTTCATGCCTTTGGATAACAACACAAGGTTTGAAATACAAACAAAAGTGGAAGGGGTAGTAAACGAAACGGCAAGAATGATTGCAGGTGGGTTTATTTTATTATTATCATTGATATCCTTTTTTGAGCTTATCCATTACTCTTACGTAACGCTGTTATTAATAGGAGGTTATGTATATGTAATAGGAAAGCTGTATAATCAATATAGGAATAAAATAAAAACAAAATTAGAAAATCAACAAGCTAGTTCTGATTCTGAAGAAAACGGACGAATCATTATGGGACGACATTTAGAAAGACTTTTACCAAATACAGTCCCAGAGAAAGCAGTTTTTTTATATAACTTACTTGAAAAAATTAACCCAGGGTCTATTGGAAGGTCAATTAATGAATTAATGAACCATCGATCTTCGAAAGTAAGGGAATATGCCCAAGATAAAATGAATGAAATTAAAGGGCTTTCCGTATCTGATGAGTATGTAATTCAGATTGATAAAAATTCAAAAGAGGTAGACCCATCTAAAAAGAAAATTGTTGGTGGCTTTGATTTGGAGGGTTTGTTGAAAACAGGCAGTATTACTAAAAGAAGAATTTCAACTTTAGCAAAATCTGAAATAGTAGGAGATAGGCAATATGCCTCTGAGTTGTTGGGGAATAGCTCGGATGAGGAAAATATATCCTTCCTAATTGAATTGCTAAATGATAGTGAATATAGTGTAAGAATGGCTGCTATTAATGCAGCAGAAAAAAATCATAATGAAGAAATTATTTTTTCATTGGTAGAAAATTTAAATCACTCTGTTTATAGTAATAGAGCTCAAAGTGCCCTTGTTAAAATTGGAGGAAAAGGATTAACAACAATTGATACTGCTTTTTATCGTACTGGTCAACATACTGATGTAATGCGCAAAATTCTTCAAATATACGGTAGAATTGGAGGTAATATGGCGACAAAATTATTGTGGAATAAAATAGACTATCCTGACAAAATGCTTGTTTCGGAGGCATTAATCTCTTTAGGAGATTGTGGGTTTAAAGCTTCTATAAGTCAAATATCTCGAATTAAATTTGCCATAGAATCTGATGTTGGAGATATAGCATGGAATTTAGCCGCTACTACAGAAGTTGATGCTGTTGGGAATGGAAATCAATTGATTGAAGCTTTAAAAGAAGAAAATCATCATGATTTGGAGCATATTTATATGCTCCTAGGGATGTTATACGAAGCTCGTTCTATCCAGTTAGTGAAAGAAAATATCGAGAGTGGAACCACCGAAGGTGTTACCTATGCCATTGAGTTACTTGATGTTTTTCTTTCAGAGGATTTAAAGCAACGAATTATCCCTCTAATTGATGATCTTTCAGATGCTGAGAAGGCTCGAAAACTTGAAATTTTATACCCTCGTACTCGTTTGGATTCAAAACAAGTATTAAAATTTTTAGTTAATAGAGATTATAATCAGGTAAATCGTTGGTCTAAAACATGTGCAATACAACAAATAGGCTTTTATAAAATAAAAGAATACACATACGATGTAATAGCTAATTTATTTAACCTTGATAAAATGGTGCTAGAAATTTCAGCATGGGCTTTATATCAAATTAATCCTGATCTTTATTATGAAAACATAAAGAGGGTAGATAAGTCAATTAAAATGCACTTAGACTCAATACTTGTTCCTCTTAATAATGAACATCGTATGCGAACGATGTTGTATGAAAAAGTTCTTTTCTTAAAAGGATTGAAACTTTTTGAAAATGTAAATGGATTAATTTTATCGCGTTTGGCAGATAGTATAGAGGAAATATTTTTAAGCGAAAATGATAAATTGGTTTTGGAACATAACTTGAAAGATTGTTTTTATATTATCGGAAAGGGGGAGGTAGCTTTTAATGTGAATGATAATATGAAAAACAAAATTGTTGAAGGTGAATTTATTGGAGAATTTGTGTCTACTTCTCAAGATGAAACTTCAAATGTGTTGATGGCTAATACAGAGACTATTTTATACAGAATCAGAAAAGGGGATTTTTATGAGCTATTGTCTGATAATATTAGCTTTGCTCAACAAGTAGTGAGTTATTTTTAGTGTATTTTTGGATTACTAATGGTAATATTTTATAATTTTAAGTAATATTTTGTGGATTGATTTGTTCTGTGAATTAAAAAGAATTATTTTAAAAGAATATATCTCTCTCATATTTAATATATTGTACATTTTTTAAACGAGTTGCTCATTTGAGCTATGCAAAATCGTAGTTTACATATAGAAAACAAAGAAGTTAGTCTTGATCTATTAACTCCTGAGAAAAAGTTACAGAATAGTAACCCCTTCCCAGGGTTGCGATCATTTTCAGTAGATGAAAGTCATTTGTTTTTTGGTCGAGAAGGACAAGTAGATGAAGTAATTGATAAACTTGTTAAA
>Ga0224506_10001846_pt1 | contig 14887 bp, 16 predicted proteins | sample SF_Jan12_sed_USG_2_FD_169108 | JGI IMG/M metagenome (GOLD analysis project Ga0224506, IMG submission 169108) | Sediment microbial communities from San Francisco Bay, California, United States - SF_Jan12_sed_USGS_8_1 | ecosystem: Environmental > Aquatic > Marine > Sediment | place: USA... | reverse complement strand
GTACAGAAAACGTCTTTGTGTGCGATCGGTACCCCGGTGAGCAACTGCGCTTCGCCACTGGCGATTCGCTGGTCGGCAGCTTTGGCCTGTTGCAGTGCGAGATCTTCGGTGATACTGATGTAACAGTTAATTGCCGGGTTATGCTGCTTTATTGCGGCTAGATAATCCTGCGTGATTTCGACGCTGGAGAAATCCCTCTTTGTCAGGCCCTGTTGAATCTGGCTAATGGTTTTGTTCATATTGTAGCCCTCACTCGATGACTTTGGGAACGCGATACAATCCGCGTTCAACATCGGGTGCGATGCTCTGAAACTTGTCGCGTAAATTGGGCTCGGTGACGGCGTCTTCCCGTAATCTCTGCGTGGCGTCTAGTGGGTGGGCCATGGGTGTAATTCCGCTAGTATCGAGCTCGTTCATCTGCTCGACCAGGTTGAGAATATCGGTTAACGCCGAGGTATATTGATCGAGGTTTTCGTCATCGATTTGCAGACGTGCTAAATGTGCAATATTTCGCACATCTTCCGTTTTCAGGGTCATTTGAGGGGATTTCCAAAAGTGGTGATTGAAAAGCAGGCAAACTTAACATAATTTATACGTCAATATAAGCAAAAGGCATTGATTTTAATGGTTTCTTCCTTGCCGAAACGGTTGGCCGTTGATAGAGTACCCCAACTTTATGAATAAGACACACCGACAGGGATTTTTCTGTCATCGCGCACCACTTAACACTAAAAATTGGGTTAAAAGCTAAGTATGTTTGCAGCTATTCGAGGTCTGCTATCCAACGATTTATCGATCGATCTGGGTACTGCCAATACGCTCATCTATTCCAGAGGACAGGGAATTGTATTAAACGAACCATCGGTAGTCGCCATTCGCCAGGATCGTGGTCCCGGGGGGCCGAAATCTATCGAAGCAGTCGGTACCGAGGCAAAGAAAATGCTGGGTCGAACTCCTGAGAACATTACTGCTAAACGGCCGATGAAAGACGGCGTTATTGCCGATTTCACCTACACCGAAAAAATGCTGCAGCACTTCATTCGAAAAGTGCACGAAAATCAGTTTCTGCGACCGAGCCCACGTGTCCTTATCTGTGTTCCCTGTGGAGCGACTCAGGTCGAACGTCGAGCGATACGTGAGTCTGCACTCGGAGCCGGCGCTCGCAAGGTTTACCTGATCGAAGAGCCGATGGCTGCCGCGATTGGTGCAGGCATGCCGGTCGACGAAGCCCAGGGCTCGATGGTACTCGATATCGGTGGTGGCACTTCCGAAGTCGCGGTCATGTCGCTAAACGGTATCGTCTATTCGGCATCTGTTCGAATCGGTGGTGATCGTTTTGACGATTCGATAATCAATTATGTGCGTCGCAATTACGGCATCTTAATTGGTGAAGCCACAGCCGAGCGGATTAAGGTTGAAGTTGCTGCGGCTTATCCTGGTAAGGATTTGCTGGAAATGGAAGTGAAAGGTCGTAATCTCTCTGAAGGCGTTCCGCGTAGCTTTACTCTGAACAGTAATGAAATTCTCGAAGCCTTGCAGGATCCGTTATACGGGATTGTCAGCGCGGTCAAGAATGCACTCGAACAGACGCCGCCCGAACTGGGTTCTGATATTGCAGAACGCGGTATTGTACTAACCGGTGGCGGTGCCCTGTTACGTGATCTGGATCGGTTGATCATGGAAGAAACTGGTTTGCCGGTCATTATTGCCGAGGATCCGCTGACCTGTGTCGCGCGTGGCGGTGGTCGTGTACTGGAAATGATCGACGAGCACGGACTGGACTTTCTCGCAGTCGAGTAAGCGGGAGATCTGGCGCACTCAAGCGAGATCATGAAACAGGCGTTAAATCAAACTCGTTATGCCACCTTACATACGCTGATACTAGTCAGTATCTGTATCGCGTTGATGGTCGTCGACCATCGTTTCAAACAGCTCGAAGCTGTTCGCGCCAATATTTCACTGGTGTTATCGCCTTTACGCTATCTGGTGAGCCTGCCAGCGTTAACCGGCAACTGGGCAAGTGAATGGTTTTCTACGCATACCGAAGTAATCGACGACAATGTTTTCCTGCGCTCCGAAGTGCGCCTGCTCAACGCACGTCTGCAAAAGATGAAAGTGCTGGAGGAAGAAAATATTCGATTGCGAAACCTGCTCGGGTCATCGCAGAATCTAGCCGATCAGGTGTTGGTTGCTGAGTTATTATCGGTTGATCAAAATCCTTATCGGCAGCTGATAGAAATAAACCGCGGAACCGTTGATGGTGTAGACCTCGGTCACGCGGTGATCGATGATTTTGGCGTTATGGGGCAGGTTATTCATGCCAATCGGCAATCGGCGACAGCAATTTTAATATCCGATCCCGATCATGCCACGCCCGTGCAGTTTATTCGCAGCGGGATTCGCTCGGTCGCTTTTGGAAATGGAAGTACCGATCAACTGGAGATTCGTTTTTTGCCGGCTACAGCGGATATCAGGATTGGCGACGAACTGGTAACTTCCGGACTTGGTGGACGCTTCCCGGCCGACTATCCCGTCGCTACAGTCAGTTCTATTCGCGAAGACCTTACGCATGGTTTTGTCTCGGTATTTGCAATACCCAAGGCGCGTCTCGATAGTAGTCGTGAAGTGCTGGTCATTAAGCCGCGGGAGCAGGAATGATAAATCTACGCTATCTGGTAATTTATCTAAGCCTGGTGGTTGGGCTGATACTGATGATTTTGCCCCTACCCGACTGGGTTCAGGCTTACCGTCCGAACTGGGTCGCCTTAACTTTAATCTACTGGAGTATGGCTTTACCCAGAAAAGTTGGTCTCTGGTATGCTTTTTTCACCGGGCTACTGGTCGATACGCTGCTGGGTACGTTACTGGGCGAGCATGCTCTGGCGTTGGTAATCATCATGTACGTGAATATGAATCTTTATCTACGTATTCGCGTTTTGTCTTTATCACAGCAGTCCGTTTATATATTCAGTCTGCTTTTCATTTACCAGTTGATTATTTCATGGATTGAAGGTGTTATGGGTCGCTCCACACCGCTTTCGCTATACCTGGGCGCACCGCTTATCAGCACTTTGATCTGGCCCTGGGTTTTTGTCATTTTACGGGACATCCGCCGTAAATCGATGTTGAGTTAAGCAAAATGCAATATCTGTTTATCGAAACTGACGATCAGCTTGCGAGCTTTTGTCAGCAGCTCGCGAGTGAGTCGTATTGCGCCGTCGATACCGAGTTCGTCCGTGAGAAAACCTATTACCCGCTATTATCGCTCATACAGATTTCCGGTGAGCAGCATATGGCCTGCATTGACCCGTTCGCGATCACCGATTTCGAGCCACTGCGACAGCTTTTTCAAAAGCCTGAATTACTGAAAGTATTCCACTCGCCGAGCCAGGATCTGGAAATTCTGTACCAGCATTTTGGCGAGGTGCCTACGCCGGTATTTGATACTCAGCTCGCGGCGGCTGTACTCGGTTACCAGCATCAGATCAGTTACGCCGATCTGGTATTTGAAGTAACCGGTACCCGGTTAGAGAAGAAATATACCCGCGCTGACTGGAGCAAACGCCCACTATCGAAAGACGAAATTGATTATGCGATGGACGATGTGCGTTACCTGATGCCGGTTTATCGCCAGATTAAACAGGATTTGGAAGCTAAAAATCGAACCAGCTGGATCGAAAAAGACCTCGATACGATGAGCTTATCATCTACTTACGAGGTCGATGTTTCCAGTCAATGGCATCGGTTAAAAGGCATACAGAAATTAAAAGGTGTGCAATTGCAGATTGCCCGAAAACTGTGCGAGTGGCGCGAACTGCGAGCTCAGCAGAAAAACAGGCCGAGACGATGGATTGTAGCCGATGACTGGATTATAGAAATCGCCCGAAAAAAGCCTACCAAACTAGAAGATTTAGCACTGATTCGTGATATCCCGGCTAAAGTGGCCGAGCATCAGGGGCCTGCTTTGATTGATATCGTAAATCAGTCTTTACAATCCAGTGCTTCGGAATGGCCAGAAACATTGAAGCCGCAGCAGCTGAGTTTGCATCAGCAGGCACTGGGAGATTGTTTGATGGGCTTGTGCCGCATTATCGCCGATGACAATAATATTGCCCTGGCGACTTTTGCGACGCGTAAAGATATCGATAATTTGATCACTAATCGAAAAAGCAGCCGTCTCGCGCAAGGCTGGCGATTTAGCATGGCGGGTGAACAATTATTAAGTTTTATTTATGGTCAGTCGACGCTCGCCGTCGACGATGGTCGGATATGCCTGAGCGGCAAAAGCGGTGCTACTGAACCAGAAAGCTCGAAAATAGCAGCTCACTGATATCTTCGTTACCGGTCATTTCGACGATCTTTTCCTTTATTTGAGCGGTCGCTATTTTACGAATTTCTTCGCGTTTGGAGGGTGATTTCATATCGATAGCGCTTTGTTCGCTGAGTAGAACGATTAACTCATGGCGTATGGCAGGAAGGTGGGTGGTAATTAAAGCCTCGGAGGCTGAATCTGCTAATAACAGATCGGCCTGAAGCCGCAGGAATGTGAGTCTTTTACTGTCATTACTCAAATTCATTACCATCGCATCACCGAGCGAGACGTAAGCGGTGTTTTTTGCCTCCGATCCTTCGGTTTTATCATCTTCCGCAGCCCAGACCTGTGTAGTAGAAACCAGAATCGAGAAAAAGATAGGTAACAATAATTTTTGCATGGCTTTTTCCTAATGCATATGTAGTATGGTTTATAGAATACTTTAGCAGAAAAATTTTATTTTTATTCAATGATTACGATAGAAAAAATACAGCAGTTAATCGAGCAGGGAATGTCTACAGAGTCAGTTGAAGTCAGCGGCGCTGAAGGTAAATATGTTGCTCACGTCGTTAGTGAAGCCTTCAACGGCCAGACCCCGATTAAGCGGCATAAGCTGGTTTATGCCTGCGTCAATGCTGAGATCGCCTCAGGAGCTTTGCATGCACTGACGATAGTGGCTAAAACTCCGGACGAAGTCGCCTAATTCGGTCAGTCTTCACCGGGTTATCTTTACGTGGTGTTGGGTTACTTGCGCCAAATTCGATTGACTGCCGGCAGGCTACGCAATTTTTTCATGATACGTGCCAGATGAATCCGGTCGTTCACCGTTATGACAAATTCTATGGTGGATATTCGACCGTCTTTTTCGGTCAGATTAACCTGTTCGATATTCGAATACATATCGGCAATTGTAGCCGATAGGTTGGCCAGTACGCCGCGTTGGTTGGTGACCTGCACGCGTATAAAAGCAAGATATTCCCCTTCGACGTGTTCGGACCATTGCACCGATAGCTGGCGGTCTTCACTGGAAGTTTCGGTCATATTACGGCAGCTTTGCTGGTGTACCACGATCCCTTTACCTGATGACATAAAGCCGACTATGGCATCGCCAGGAACGGGTCGACAGCACTTGGCAAATGAAACGACCATGCCTTCAGTCCCCCTGATTGCCAGCGGCTTCCCCCGGTCGTCGAAAAGGGTTTCATCGTCTTCGATCTCGTACATGGCTTTTGCCACCAGACTGGAATTACGATTACCAAGACCAATTTCGGCCAGCAATTCCTGCTGGTCGGTCATGCGGTATTTTTCCAGCACCCGCGTAAAGCGATCCTTGGTCAGGGCTTCTTCGCGACCGACTATCTGACTGATTGATTGTTGTAATAAACGCTGACCTAGTGAAATCGCTTCAGTTTTCTGTAGTGATTTAAGAAAGTGCCGAATATTCGTGCGTGCTTTTGCGGTGATAACAAAATCAAGCCAGCTTGGGTGTGGACGACTGGCCTCGGAACAGACGATATCGATGGTCTGACCGTTATAAAGCCGGCTGCTCAAGGGTGACATGCGGTTATCGATGCGCGCCGCGACGCAGGTATTACCGACATCGGTATGCACAGCATAGGCAAAATCGACCACGGTTGAGCCCCGTGGCATTTTCTTGATATCACCCTTGGGCGTAAAGACATAGATTTCATCGGGAAATAAATCGACTTTAACGCTTTCCAGAAACTCCTGCGAGCTGCCGGATTTCTGTTGCATTTCGAGCAGGCTTTTGAGCCATTCCAACGCACGGGACTGGGCCGATCCAGTGCTATTTTCGCCTTCTTTATATAACCAGTGAGCGGCAATCCCGGACTCGGCGAACTGATCCATATCTTCAGTGCGGATTTGCACCTCAATCGCAACTCCATGGGGCCCAAACAAACTGCTATGCAGTGATTGATATCCGTTGGTTTTGGGGATCGCGAGATAATCCTTAAACTTACCCGGCAGCGGTTTATACAGATTGTGCATCACGCCGAGTACTCGATAACAGTCGTCTACCGACTCGGTCGTGATACGCACACCGAAGACGTCGGTGAGTTCTTTGAAACTGATATTCTTTTCTTTCATCTTGCGATAAATGCTATGAATATTTTTTTGCCGGTATTTGACTGTTGCTTTGATGCCGGCCTGTTCCAGGCGTTCGCGGATCGCCGCTTCAATAGTATTGAAAATTTCCTTGCGGTAACCCACTACTTCCTTGCAGGCACTGACCAGGGCACGATAACGCATGGGATAAGCCGCGCTAATTGACAAATCGAGTAGCTCATGTCGCATTTTGAAAATGCCAAGCCGGTTCGCTATGGGTGCGTAAATATCCATGGTTTCGCGAGCAATACGTCGGCGTTTTTCTGGACGCATAATTTCCAGAGTGCGCATATTATGCAATCGGTCGGCGAGTTTAATAATGATGACCCGAATGTCTTTCACCATCGCCAGCATCATCTTGCGGAAATTTTCCGCCTGCGCTTCGGCTTTGCTGCGAAAATCGATCTTGGTAAGTTTGCTCACACCATCGACCAGGTCCGCGACCTCTTCTCCGAACTCTTCGGCGAGAGACTCCTTTAAAGTCGGTGTATCTTCGATGACGTCGTGCAGAATCGCAGCGATGATGCTATTGCAGTCCATTCGCATCTCGGCGAGGATGCGGGCAACCGCGACAGGGTGGCTGATATAAGGCTCGCCTGAAACCCGGCTCTGGCCTTCGTGAGCACGTGCGCCGAGCAAATAAGCCCGATAAACCTCTTCGACCTGCTGAGGTTCGAGATAATCTGATAATTCCTCACAGAGCTCGGTAATTTTGGTGCGATCTTCATCGACCGGTTGCTGATCAGAGATTACCTTGAATAAGTTGGCGTTTTCCGCCCTCGACATGACTTTAATTCCACACTCGCGATAAATTTAAAATTAAGAGATTTACCAGTTATTTATATCATATCTGGCTGTTGGTCGTAGGGGTAAATCAAATGCGGCCGTCAAACTTTCTGACGACCGCGGAATTATTACTGGGAGGGGTACTGCTTACAAATTATTGATCGTGATGCTGCTCGGCATTCATGCTGGCCTGAGCAATTTGACGAATGAGGTCGTCATCGGTCGAGATTCTTTCGATTTGGCGCTGTGCTTCCATTTCATCCATGCCCTCGACTGAAACCAGGTTTTCGGCGATTTCGCGCAGTGCAATAACAGTCGGCTTATCGTTTTCGGCCGGAACTAACGGGTCTGCACCCTGGGCGATTTGTCTTGCGCGACGCGCTGCTAGCAAAACCAGGTCAAAACGGTTTTCTACGTGTTCGAGACAATCTTCAACAGTGATTCGTGCCATATTCCATGCTCCACTAAAAGGGCGAGTCAAAAAAGGGGCGTAATGATAGCCAAAAGCTGGCTAAATCTAAACCTTTTCTTGTGGTATTGATTCAATTAATGTCTTATTTTTGGCTTTTTGACGCGCTAAAGTCATCCCCTGGCAATGAATGATACATTCCAGGTCATACAGGGCCTGATTGAAGTCCTCATTGATGACCAGGTATTGGGCGTCATTGTAGTGCGACATTTCGCGATCTGCGGCCAGCATTCTTCGTTCTATAGTCGTCGGGTCATCGGTACCACGATCGGTTAAGCGTTGTTCGAGCACTGTCCGCGAGGGGGGCAGAATAAATACGCTCACCGTATCTGGCATTTTCTGCTTTACCTGGCGCGCACCCTGCCAGTCGATTTCGAGAATCACGTGGCGGCCGCTTTCGAGGAGTTTTTCTACCGACTCCTGCGCGGTGCCGTAAAAATTGTCGAAAACCCTGGCATGTTCCAGAAAAGCATCTTCGCTAACCATACGCTCAAACAGTGCCGTATCGATAAAATGGTAATCACTGCCATCGACTTCGCCCGCGCGCATGGCACGCGTTGAATGTGAGACACTGACTACCATCGAATCGGGCTTTCTTGCCAGCAGGGCTTTGATCAAACTGGTTTTGCCCGCGCCCGAGGGCGCCGAGATGGTAAATAGGCAGGCGGTATTCATACAGGATTCCAGTCGGTTGATGCTTTAAGGGTTGTCGGCTACATATTGTAATGACAGTTGGAGTCTAGCCCAATACACTTGCGACATTTAATTTTTCGCTAAACATTATGCTCGACCCCGATTATCTTCGCCGCTTCGAAGGACTATCACGTGTTTATGGAGTGGCGGCTCTGGCACATCTACAATCTGCTCATTTTTGTATCGTTGGTGTCGGTGGTGTCGGCTCCTGGGCAGCCGAAGCCGCCGCACGTTCTGGTATTGGCCAGATTACTCTGATTGACCACGACGACATCGACATCGGTAACACTAACCGACAATTGCATACGCTTGAAAACACAATTGGCCAGGCAAAGGTCGTGGCTCTCCGGGAGCGTATTTTGCAAATCAATCCACAATGCGAATGCTATGCCATCGATGACCTGGTGACGCGTAGCAGCCTGGAGAAATTTAACCTCGAGCAATACGATTATGTTGTCGATGCTATCGATAACGCGGTGCATAAACTGTCGTTAATGCATTTCTGCCGGAGGCATAAAATCGCTTTTGTCAGCACCGGTGGTGCTGGCGGCCAGACCGATCCCACCAAAATAGAAATTGCCGATCTAACACAGACTTATAATGATCCATTATTAGCCAAGGTACGGGCAGGTCTAAGGCAGCAAGTCGGTTACACCAGGAATCCGAAACGACGTTTTGGAATCGATTGCGTGTTTTCGACCGAACAACCGTTATATCCAGCAGGTGATGGGACTATCAGTTATGAGAAGCCTGAAATGCCCGAAAGGACCACTCTGGATTGCGCCACCGGCCTGGGGTCATTTGTCGGGGTGACGGCCTGTTTCGGCTTTACTGCGGTTTCTCACGCTATCAGGAAGTATTTGAAGCGTTGTGAGGTAACAACACTTCAAAAGGATTAATGATTCGCAGCGTCCTTGAAAAAAGGCAGGTACTCACTCCAGTCTGAAATAGGACCCTGGTGGGCAAAAATTACTACTCCCTGTTTGTCGAGAACGTAGCTGGTAGGAAAGGCCGTGGCGATACTCCGGTCATGGATTGTTTGTGCGTCTGTCAGTTTCAGTTTATCGTCCGCACTGCCGGTTACGCCTGAATTATAGAGTGGTAAGTTTGTCAGGTCATTTTCCCGCGTCCATTGCAATGAAGTCTGAAAAGGTTCGCGCACCTGCAACATGATCATCGCCACCTGCCCCGGCAGTTGCTGTTTTAAATCCAGATAAAACTGCTGCAAAGACGGTAACTCACGCATACAGGGCGGGCACCAGGAACCCCAGAAATGTACCAGTGTTACAGTGCCTCGAAAATCGGCAATAGTTTTTAATTTGCCAGATTGGTCGCTGAATTCCAGGTTGTGAAAACGCGCGCCTCGATGAGTCCCTGTCGGTGCAGTTTGTGCTGCCGCTTCATTTGCATAAGGCCGCCACAGTCGTGGCCAGTTGGAGCGGTCAAACACCAGTTGGTCGTTCAGGGCATACACCACACAGGTTTGTGCCGTATGTGACTGACACTGTTGCAGCGCAGCTTCACGCGCCTCCTGTTCACTAATCCGGCCAGCGCTCCATGCCCAACCACCACCTGGTGCTATAGCGAAGGCCTTGTGATCATATGAATAATTGTACTCGATAAAATTATCGCGGGCGCGCGAACCAACCTGTGGAATGTCGGCGGCATCGAGCTGATCGAGCGCTATGGTCACAGAGGGCTGGAGGAAGGCCGCGATCAACAACAAAAGGCGTACGGACAGGGTCAAGGCTATTCCTCGTCCTCTACTTCTTCCCAGCCGCTAACCATCGCCTTGATGTGTGAGGTTGCGGTATGACCGGCTGTCGCAAGGTAAATATGAGCGATAAGGAAGATGAGCATCATGAATGCAGCGATAACATGAAACAGTGCTACGTACTCGAGGTTAAGCCAGCCAAATCCCCAATCCTGCCAGGAATCGTAGAACAGGTAGAACCAGCCACTGGTCCATATAATCGGGCTGATGACAACCAGTACGAACAGGTAAGCTATCCGTTGCAGGGGATTGTGCTTGCGCAAGGTGGTCTGATGGAATGGATGCGGTGCATTGGTAAAAATTCCAGTCAGATAAAAACTCATCATGGCCTGCACTTTTTCTGTGGTGGGGATGTACTGTTTCCACTCACCGGTAGTGATATGCCAGAAGATCGCGAACACCCACAGAGCCACCAGTGACCAGGCGGCAATGGTGTGGATTTCAACAGCAGACTCGAAGCCGAAAAAGCTGTAACTACCGTGAGTTTCGAAACCGGTCAGCATCAGCGTCATAATCAGCAAGGCCTGCGTCCAGTGCCAGATTCTCTCGAAGCGTTTAAACACATAAATACGAGTCATTTTATTGTCTCCTTTTGTGCATGACGATGCGGATGCCACCATGGGCTACAACACCAATCAGGGTTAACAGGGCGAGTATCCAGCCAATCTTGTCGACCACCGGAGTATTATCGCGGCCGGGCATGTATACGCCGGAGATGTTCTGCAGGCGACCATTTTCCCGGTGGCATTGTGCGCAGGTCAGGGCGTCTTCTTTGGGTGCGACCATGTGGGTAATCGGCCAGCTCATTTCGGTTTCGACAAAATCCATCTCGCCGCTGTATTCGACCCCGACAGAAGCCATGCCAGCTTCCATCGATTTTTCCCAGTCATAGTTAGTCCAGAAAGAGGCTTCGGACTTACCCGCTGTGTGGAATACGGCCAGGGTCTGGTTACCGACATCGTAGGGCTGTTTGCCGGTAAATTTTTTCACCGGCCAGATACGAGACTCGGGATCGTCGGGTCCGCCAAGAAACTCGTTGATCTTGACCTTGTTCTGACCGTCCACCTTGTCTCCAAACAAAGTATATTTGACGTTGCCATTGAACCAGACGTATTCCGGTATGACGTAACGATCGTAGGTGAAATCACCCTTCTTGCTGTCATAAATGACACGACCATGACTACCGCGTACCAGAAGTCGCTTGCCGTCTTCGGTTAACTTACCAGCGGTTGACCAGTCCCAGGTCATTTTGGTCGCCAGTGGCCCACGCGCATATTCCGGAATATGGCAGGTCTGACAGGCCACCTTGTTGGCATGATGATTGAGCCGCTCAGCCTGCTCCACGGACTTGTGCGGTGCATTGCCGTGACAGGCCCGGCAAGTGGTCGGGTTACGGTCACCGTTGTTACCGCGAATCAGCACACCTTCCTGATCCGTCGCAGTGGGCGCGTAGCGGCTGCCTGAAACTTCGTGAGAATTACTCTCGTGACATTTCCCACAGGAAAAATTCAACCCATCACTTTCCATATGGATATCGAGATAACGTTGCGGATTATTCAGTGAGCTGTCCAGATCACCATGTTTGACCGCATTGCCACCACCTCCGTAGAAATGGCAGGCGCCACAAGTTTCGCGACTGGTTTTGCCAATGTTTTTAGCGATTTTGGTTAAATCGGTCGGCTCTCGGAATTTCCCGGATTTCGGTGGCCATTCCATGGTTTTGTAATTGGGATGTCCGGACAGACCGGGCAATTTTTTATACTTGCCGGTAGTGTCGTGACACACCAGGCAGTCAACTGCACTCTCCTGGGAAAAGTCGAACTTGTCATCCTTCCAGCCATAACCGACGTGACAGGCGCTACAAAACTCCTGATTGGAGGAAGTAGCTGTACAAAAATTGTTGATCACGTTTTTCTTGCCAAGCCGCTGCTTGGTTTCAGGGTTAATGAACTCCCAGGTCCAGTGCTTGGTATTGTGCACCTGTTTGGCGGCTTCGGTGTGGCATGCGAGGCAGGCTTCCGTCACCTCCGGGCCACTCTTGAAGTCGACATCAAGTTCCTTGAATTTTGAGTGATCAGCGGTCGAGCCAATATTGGCTGACTTTTCTACCTCGTCGGGCGCTTTCTCTACCACCTCGCTGGTAGTGGTTTGTGCATTCACCACGCCTGCGGTGAATGGCAGCAAAACGGCTGCCAGCATCACTAACCGCAGCAAATTTTTACCTGTGTTGTTCATCGTACTGTCTCCAGTAAAATCTTTTTTACTGAACCTTCGCCCAGCGGATGGAAATTAAAATTAGCAACCTGGGTCATCACTACCTCCAGCAGCTCCACCACCACCCGGACGTTTTTTGATGAGCGGTGGTGCGGGTTTGGATGCATCGAAAGTGATAAAGACTTTCTGGTCAGCCGCGACTTTGGTCATAATCTCGTCGACCTTGCTACCAAATAGCTTACCCATCAGGCCCGCATTCATGGTCGCGATATAAGTCTTACCATCCTGTTTTTTGTAGACGGTAATGGTGCAGGGCATCAAAATAGATAATAGTCGTGTTTCATCGTCCTTGAGCAGCGGTCCTGAATAATCGGTGCTACAAGCTTCAACCAGCAATACCGGCAGTACATTACTACCTGCGGCGTTAACCGCTTTGCCAGGGTCGCGTAGGGCTGAAAGCTTCCAGCCATTTTCCGACAGGCTTTGCATATTGGCCTGGATCCTGGCCGCTGTTTCTTCTACACCGAACGGGCTTTCATATTCATTGAACATGAAAGCACCACCGTACTGCCAACCGAGTACAGCGAAAAACAACATACCGGCGAAGAAACCTGCAATAACTTTCATCATTTTCTTACTCCTGAGTAATCATATAAGCTATATAAGTAATTTATTATATTATAATATGATAAAGCAAGATTTTTCCTTGACTAAAGTCAATAATCGAAAAGCTTTATCGGTCAGAAGGTAATTGTACGGGCAGGTCTAAGGCAGCAAGTCGGTTACACCAGAAATCCGAAACGCCGCTTTGGCACCGATTGCGCCACTGGACTGGGGTCATTTGTCGGGGTGACGGCCTGTTTTTGTTTTACTGGGGTTTTGCATGCTACCAGGAAATATTTGAAGTATTGCGGGGGTTTAAGGTGAAGCTGCCGGAGTCAGGCCTGGCTCCGGCACTTTTATCATCAAGATTCCCTATTAAACTCGGGTCATATCCTGACCGCAGCACATCGGAGATTTGATCATTCCATGCCCGTCCGGGCACTTTGAAACAGCGACTTCGCTTCCATCGGCATCGATCGTGTCATGATCGAGTTCTTTATCGCAGGTCCCACAAGTCATAGTTCCAATACTCATTTCGCAAACATCGCATTTATAAACAGGCATTGCTTTCCCCCTTTTTTAATAAAATCCAAGTGTAACAACATAGTAGGGTGCAAGCTATGCACCTTTCCTGAACCGGTAGTATAGCATCAAGGTGTCGGAGTCAGTCCTGACGACGCCCCATTGCTAAAGCTCAATCGCGCCTAAATTGAGGCCATACTCCTTCGCACATTGCTTCGCTTCTTCATAGCCCGCATCCGCATGGCGCATGACACCGGTAGCGGGGTCATTCCATAGCACACGCTTGATGCGTTGTGCCGCTGCGTCAGTACCATCACAACAGATAACCATTCCAGCGTGTTGAGAATAACCCATGCCAACACCGCCACCATGATGGAAAGAAACCCAGGTAGCGCCCCCAGAAGTGCTGAGCAGGAGATTTAATAAGGCCCAGTCAGACACTGCATCGGAACCATCCATCATCGCCTCGGTTTCACGGTTGGGGCTTGCCACTGAACCCGAATCCAGGTGATCGCGTCCGATAACAACCGGAGCCTTGAGTTCACCGTTTTTAACCATTTCATTGAATGCCAGACCCAGGCGGTCACGGTCGCCGAGGCCTACCCAGCAAATTCTAGCGGGCAGGCCCTGGAAGCTGATGCGAGACTGAGCCATGTCCAGCCAGTTATGTAGATGGGAGTCGTGAGGAATCAGCTCTTTAACTTTTGCGTCTGTTTTATAAATATCTTCCGGGTCTCCCGATAGCGCCACCCAACGAAACGGACCGACACCTTTGCAGAAAAGTGGACGGATATAAGCGGGCACAAATCCGGGGAAGTCGAAGGCATTTTTGACGCCCTGATCGAAGGCCTCCTGACGGATATTGTTACCATAATCCACAGTCGGAATACCTCTGGAATGAAACTCGAGCATGGCCTGTACGTGCACTGCCATCGATTTCCTGGCTTCGGTTGCTACCAGATCTGGATCGGTGGCTCGTTTCATTTCCCATTGCTGCATAGTCCAGCCAATCGGCAGGTAACCGTTGACCGGGTCGTGCGCCGAGGTCTGGTCGGTTACCAGATCGGGCTTGATACCCCGCTTAACCATTTCGGGTAGTAATTCGCCACCATTACCTAACAGCCCTACCGAGACGGCTTCGCCTTTAGTGCAGGCTTCGTCGATCAATTTTAGCGCCTCATCGAGACTGCCGGCTTTCTTGTCCAGATACTTCGTGCGCAGACGAAAATCGATGCGAGTTTCATCGCATTCAATGCAAAGGATACTGTAACCCGCCATAGTCGCGGCCAGGGGCTGCGCGCCACCCATGCCGCCAAGACCCGAGGTCACAATCCATTTACCCGAGGTATCACCATCGAAATGCTGACGCCCGGCTTCGACGAAAGTC
>Ga0224506_10001845_pt1 | contig 14889 bp, 12 predicted proteins | sample SF_Jan12_sed_USG_2_FD_169108 | JGI IMG/M metagenome (GOLD analysis project Ga0224506, IMG submission 169108) | Sediment microbial communities from San Francisco Bay, California, United States - SF_Jan12_sed_USGS_8_1 | ecosystem: Environmental > Aquatic > Marine > Sediment | place: USA... | reverse complement strand
CCAGCCACATTTAGCCGATGCTCGACATATTCCTGAATTTCATCAATCATCAGCGGTCTCATATGAAAACGCAGACTCACTCTTTGAAGCAACTGCTCCATATCTGATGACTCAATTGTGTAACTCAGCTCAGGTTGTCCAACTAAAATGACGTGCAGTATTTTTTCTTTCTGCGTTTCAACACCTGATAGCATCGTTATCTCTTCCAGGCACCTTTTGCTTAAATTTTGCGCATCGTCAATAATGAGAAGGACCTGCTTTCCTTCAAGATAACTATTGATCAAGAATTGATTAAGCATATTAAGAAGCTCAACTTTCTTTGATCTAAATGGATTCAGTCCGAATTCAACTAAAATAGCCTGAAGAAGCTCCACTTCATCAAGCTGCGTTTGAAATATTTTTGCTACCAGTACGTTATCATTTAGTTCAGTCAATAGTTTTTTGATTAGCGTAGTTTTTCCTGATCCTATCTCGCCTGTGATAACCACAAATCCTTCACGGTTGAAAATCGCGCATTCCATATACGCCTTTGCCCTTGAATGAGATGGGCTCATATACAGATAGTCCGTATCTGGCGTAAGACGGAAGGGATAGCCTGACAGTTTAAAATATTCTTTATACATATCCTTGACCTTTATATAGACACATATTCAAGTGAAACAGTGATACGATTATCATCATAGTAATCCGTATTTAGCGTGCTACGTCGCTTGAATGAATCTAACTCTAAATTTAAGTTTATATTTCTCTTCATGCCATACCTGTATAACAACCGATAAACATAGTCATTATCCTCACGCACCGGCATCAAATTCACGTATGATGTTTTCAAATATCTAGCCTGCATTGTGATGCGCGAATGTCCCGTATTATCCCAATCTCCTCTAAGGCTAACACTGCTTCTTTCCCGGTCGAGACCCACCAAAACACTATATTTATTTGTAGTCTGATATGCGTTAAAAGTAAACGAACCTGATCTATATAATTCCGTATGAGAAAATCTCACCGTATCATCTATAAATATATCTGAATTTACCGCTGTCGTATTAAACTCTGTTTCATAAATCGGGTTTAGCACATCCCCACTTATATCCGATACTGATCGACTAATGGTGATCCTCGAGTTAGCATCTCGCCTTCTTGCACTTTTATAATCGAGAAGATACCTTGAAGCCTTATCATAATTGCCAAGGTTATTTGTGACATTTGTTTCGCCATACTCCATCAGAATACTACTTTTCCGCTTTGTGTAGTCGAGCTGGAAATATGCATCTTCCCTTATAAAATCTGAATTCCCGATATTGTCATTAAAATTTACATCCTCCTTCTCATAATTTAAACCGATATTTATAGAGGAATTTATATCATACACCCAGCTTCCTAACGCCGAGATCCTGTGATTACTGGCATTATTAGCTTCATACCTAAAGTCCTTAGCCCTAACATTAAAGTTGATCGAGTTTCTTCTATTTATTCGTACAATATAATTAGGCCCAGTTGTAAATGCATTGGTATTTTGCCTGTTGTTTGGCGTATCTCTGGCAAGAGTATCTATCAATGTTTGCGTGAAAGTGTCAGATACATACCACTCAAATCGATTAGGAATAAGCCTCCATGTTGCATCGGAAACAAGTCTGCCAAGCGTTTCGTCGGCAACAAGATGTTTCTGATACTTTATAATCTCTATGCTCGAAATAAAACGTCCTGTCAGATTTGCACTGTCTTCGAACACTGACACTGCTCCGATGATTGACTTCGCCAGCTCATTGCTCTTTGGTTCGGGCACTCTTGTTATATTATCGTAAGCCGTGAGCGCCACAGCAGCGGAATATTCGACTTCAACAGCATTTATGGTCGTGGAAAATAAAGTGGGAATAACGGAAGCAATTATCCAGTTACGAATATTTAGAAACATAAGCCACTCCCCTGCTTATGTATTCGATCTGCCAGTACCAGGTATTTTAAACCTAGGCGGTTTTGGGACCTCATTGAATACAACGCCAAGAAGCTTGTCGCCTATAGCCTCCGCCGCATCCTGTACCTTTCTCTTTGTTACCCGACCATAGGGCACAGTCAGTATCACGTAGTCGCACAGATCCATTAAAATTCTCGAGTCTGCTGACTCCGTTATTGGCGCCGCCTCTAAAAACACATATCTGTCTGAGTATCGATTAAGAATTTCCTGCATCATATTTCTGATTCTTGCCGAAGTAAAATATTCAACAGTGTTTTCTATTGATGTGCCCGCAGGTATCACCTTCATTCGTTTTATGCCCGTTTTGCATAACGTGTCATCGACCTTTGTATCTTCATTTTCCAGATAGTCTGTAAGGCCAATGTTCGCATCAAGACCTAACATTTTATCTATAGTTGGATTACTGAGATTGCAATCAATTATCAACGAAGTTTTACTTTCATCAAAAGAAAATGCCGTAGCAAGATTTATAGTTACAGAACTGCTATTTTCACCAGAATAGCAGGACGTAATCATAGCAATAAAGTTTTTTCCCTTGCTTGCATGTATGAGTTTTGTGCGCAAGTCTCTAAAGGTATTTGCTACCTTCGTATCATTCATTTCTGAATATATTATTTTTAACTCTGATAACTCTTTATTGTCACGAATTTTTCCATCATCCATTAACATGATTTCTTTGGAGTAGGAAACTCGCTGAATTGCATCATTTTCCTGGCCAGGAATCTTATCAAGGCCCTTACTCTTAGTGTCTGTTACTACTTGATTATTACCCACCACTGTAAGCTGAGCAGAACCTGATTCTCTGCTCTTCTTTGCTTTTTCCAGGGCATCTTCTATCTTACTCATTAAATCTGCCCCGCCAGTTTTAGCCAGCCCACATATCCATAAATGCATAAAACAATGAAAACGCCTATTGCAATGTACATCATATGAGTCTTAATCTTTTCCTCTTCACTGAAGCTTGTAATCTGATTGATTTCAGCTAGCACGGGGAGTTTGAGTTCTGTTGATATGATCTTCGAAAAATGAATTCTCGGGTCAACAAGCAACACAACATAAATCATCATCAATGGAATCAGTATTCCAAGCGCCAATCCAGCTATAACAAAATGAATAAAACGCAGTCCGGATGGTAAAACAGGAACAATAGCAGGCTCCTGTATCTTGAACTTTACTCCCTTCTGCTCCTGATTAAGACTCTTGGACACCCTGGCATTTTCTCTTCTTTTTAGAAGATCCTGATAAATATCCTTATTAACACCGTAATCACGAGTAAGCTTGGTTAACGCAGTCGAGCCGCCATGAATTTTCTGCGCCCGGTCGTACTCTGCCACTAAAATTTTCTTAAGCTCTGAAAGTCTTGTGTTTAAAGTAGCCATTGTTGTCTCAGTTTTGGACAAATCGCCTCTCAGTTGCTGATATAAGGGGTTTAATAATATAGCCTCATCTATATATAATTCACCCGATGTCTTTGACTTACTAACGACCTCTTTCCTGCGCTCTATCTCCAGATGCAGTGATGTCTTTAAATCTGCAATCTGCTGCTTCAGTCTAACTATATCGGGGTAAGTATCCTTAAAATCAAGCCGTAGGGTTTCCAACTCCGCCTGCATCTCGGCTATTTTACTTCTATACTGGCCCTCTCTTGACTGACTTATAGTGATTGCCGCCTCACCCGATAATTGTTTTTTAATGGAATCACGTTTTATGGCAGTTTCCCTAAGCTCTAGCTCAGTCTGCTCAATTTTTGCTTTGAGAGCAGTAATCCTGTTCGAGACCTCGGCTGCCTGCTCAGGTCTGGAGTCAGGGTTATTGGAATGGAATTTAAGCAAATCCTGCTCAACACTTGTTAACTTGTCCAGGTATTCGTTCACCTGATTATCTATAAAATTAAACGCCGCCAGACTCTCCTCGGACTTTACTTTTTCACCTTCAGACACAAACAGTTCAGCCATAGATTTCACTGTTAGGTATGTTCGCTCTGGCTCACTGTGACGATATTCGATTTTTATTAAACCTTCACCTAGATTGTTTATCTTGACGTTTTTCTTTATTTCCTGTTTTACCCTTTCACGCTCTATCTCTGTTTGGTAAATTTCATTCCATCCGGATTTTTCCATAACAGCATTCATAATTTTTTCACCAAAGATTATCTCCCTGGCATTCGCAACATGATCAACAGGCTTCGCTTCCTCAGCGGCTCCCTGCAAAAGAGGCTGCAAAATATTACTGGAGTTAATCTGGATCACTGTCGTTGAAGTGTAATGTTTAGGCCAAACAGTACCTACACCCAAAAAGCCCAGACTGATCAAAACAAAAAAAATGAAAATTGCATTACGACGAGCATAGAACTCGCCAAACAAAGTGTAGAGAATTTCTTCAGGCTGTAGCTGTAGCATCCTGGCGGTTCCTCACAATGTTAAAATAAGCGCTCAGGTACCGTGAGTATATCTCTCGGCCGTAATTCAATATTAGTTTCCAGCTTCCCCTCAAAGAGAATATCACCCAAATAAATACTTATTACTCGAGTTTTATCATCAACTTTTCTGTATAGCTTGGTATTATTTGAAGCGGCAAAATCATTAATACCACCAGCCGCAAGAACCGCATCTATTACCGTCATTCCCTGCCGATAGTTCAAAGACACAGGGTTATTTACTGCGCCGGTCACGCGCACGCGTGTCAGATATTCGTGGCTTTGCAAACCTATTACCATCAAGGTAACATTTGGTTCGCGGAGATAGTTTTTCAGCTTTATCCTTATAGTCTCCGATACCTGCTCAGGCGTATAACCGGCGGCGTAAACATCGCCTATCAAGGGCAGTGAAATTTTTCCATCGGGCCGCACAGGTACAGTGACAGATAACTCAGGATTCTTCCATACGTTGATTTTTACGGTATCATCAACGCCCAACAAATATTGCCTGGCAACTTTGGAAACTTTTTGCTCTGCCAATAAATACGAATCAGCTTCTATATAGGTGCCACTTGGTGCACAACCTGTAGCTAGAAAAATAAATAACAACGTCGATAGTTTCAATATATTGGCTATGTTCATCTAACCCTCAAATTCACGCTTATCCATTACAAAAGTACATATAACGATCAAAATCAAGTCGCTATTGAACATTTATCAGTGTTATTTCAAGACTATCTAATAGAAAATTATATATTAGAAATCATTAATATACTGGGGCGATACTGGAGACGTATTATATATTGTTAATGCAGGCGAGGATACATAATCAAGGGCATTATATGGGTTATATTGAAGGTAAGTTACTAATACTATTAAATTATTAGATATTGACGCCACTCTCCTGAAGCGTCATATAGACATACAGGAAGTGGCGCAAGAGGATACCTGCCTCAAGATAAAACATCCTGTATTACAAAGGGGGCCAAAGTGATAAAAAGCCATAATTTGATAAATATGGCAACAGCACGACAAGTCATTGAAACAATAAGCCAGGAACAAGCGCCAGAAGTAGCCCTGAAATACGGCCTGCCTGACAGGTCTTGCAGTATATCGACATCTCACAGTCACGATAGCCATGGGCTATCAATCAGGAGTTGGTATATATCAGGCCCTGACGCCCTGATCAATGTTTTCTTTTCAAGCAACGTATTCGGGCAAAAACGCACAATAAAAAAACATCCAGCTATTGATATATAATCATTGGCACCGTCAGGAAGGCATCCTGAAACACCAGGGGATCAAAAAGCTTGAAAAGAATACTGCTACTAAGCGAAGAAGAAGCCAAAGGCATACTTTTTTGTGCTCACAAGGGGGGGCATGAAGTGCTCGTCGCGGGGAACCTGAACCGCAACAAACTTTTTCAGCACCATCCTATGTGCAAAAAATTTATAGCCCTTAAAAACACCCTTCGTCATAGCGATAACGACGATGACCTGGTAGAGGAAATCATAGAAATTATTAAACGTGAAAATATTGACGTATTGTTACCAAGTAGTTTTGATTGCATACGCCTGGTTAGCTATAACCGTGATAAATTCAAACTTCACTGCGATGTAATGCCTACACCGGATTTAGCCACCATCCTTGAACTTGATGATAAATATAAGTTCTATTTATTTTGCAAAAAGAACAACATACCGCACCCCCCCTCCTTGTTACTTGAAAAAGTTGAAGATCTGAACCCGGATGATTCGATACCATTAAATTTTCCCGTAATACTCAAACCCGTTTTAGGCTCAGGAGAAGAAGGCCTCGAGATATTTAAATCAAAATCCGACATGGATAATTACTTCAAAACCAAACCTGATAAAGCCAGCGCTGCACTACCAGCACTCGTTCAAGAATTATTTGATGGCGAAGATATAGACTTTAACGGTTTCGCTGTGAATGGTGAAATAAAAGCATGGTCGGTCATGCGAACAATTTTTTATAATGGAAAAAATCCTTTCAGGCTGACTGACTACATAGAATACGATGAAGTTAAAAAACTAGGCATGGAGATCGTCAAAAACTCAAATTTTAGCGGGCCCTTAAACATAGACATGCGCATCAGCAAAGAAGATGGACGCGTCTATTTAATCGAGGTTAATCCGAGATTTTGGGCGCGCGGACATACGTCATTAATGGATGGAGTAAATTATGTAGATGTGGGCATAAGGACTGCGTCAGATGATACATATTGCGTAACATCGAGAAAATCTGGCAAGCAATGGGTATCATCTCTTGGGCCATTACTCTCTTCCGCCTTTATTTACTGGGATAAAACGTGCTGGCGATATTTAAAAAACCTGAGTAAGGAACAAATTGAATACGTCTTGTTTACCAAATATTTTCTGACAACTGCAAAAATTAAGCAGATGATATTTCGATGATTTCCGATGATCTCAATATTCAAGAATTCATAATTACATGTTCATTGCGTTAGCCAATAAAGGCCAGATTTATAGCTATCCACAATCAAGGCGCTTATATGGCTAATAAAAGCCTGGTCGAACAATACTACCAAATATTGAATATCAATCCTGAATGCAGCTGGGAGGAGTTACGGCGCGCATATAAGAAACAGATTCAAAAATGGCACCCTGATCGCTTCGCTTCCAATTCATCGGACAAAGAAGCGGAAGCCGCCGGGGATAAAATTAAAAATATAAATAATGCATTTAATTATTTTTTAAAATACTACAATGATAATGGTTATTTACCACCGATAAGAAATAATGAATTAGACATTAGCAGAAAAGAAAATGTTCACGTTGCCGAAAATAAAGCAACCAGGCCATCTGAAAATAAGCACTCGCCTCATCAAACAAGGATTAAAACAAAAGAAAATAGATCCTTTTCTTTCTATCTAATTATTACCGCGACAACTGCGTTAATTTACTTGCTTGCAACACTCGAAGACAAAGAATCACAATTGCCTTACCGTGATCCCACTATACACATTGAAAGCAGAAACCAGGGCAGCGATGAAAACAAAATAAACACACCATCGACCAATAGCGAGGAACATGCGGGAAAAGCCATTTCAGAAGATTCATCAAGTGATGACAGGTATTTTACCTTTGGCTCATCAATCGGTGATGTAATAGCCGCTCAGGGGCAACCCACAAAGATAGATGGCGATACCTGGTACTATGGGAAAGCAACAGTGTCATTTAAAGATGGCGTTGTTGTCGGCTGGAAGCGTGACTCAGACACCCCTCTCAAAATAAATATAGATATAAACTAAATATATATTCTAGATAACAACGAAATCCAACAGGATGCCAAAGTACGGACATTCCTCCATAACACATATGACAAACCCCCTCATAAAAAAAATTTTATCAGGTTCTTTTCTAAGAGCCTTCCTCCTGTTTTGTAACATCATTATCTCTCTATTTATGATGCCGTTCCTCATAAATAGTCTTGGCCAGCGTTTTTATGGCCTGTGGGCCATCGTTGGGAAAATGATGGGCTATTACGGCTTTCTCGACTTCGGCCTGTCATCGTCCGTTTCTCGCTTTTTATCAAGATCCCATGGCCAACAAGATACACTTGAAATGAACAAGGTCGCCAATACAGGGATGTTTCTTTTTTCCCTTATTGGACTGTTCACCCTCATCATAACTATTATTTTTGTATTCATCTGCCATCTATTCATAGATGACCCTGATGATATTCAAACTTTTCAAATTGTAATTTTTTTAATGGGGGGTTCGATGGCAATAGAGTTCCCCATGCGCGTATATTTGGGCGTCCTTGAAGCGCGAGTTCGCTTTGATCTGACAACCTATATAGATCTATTTAAACTGTTTACCAGAACGTTACTTATTTTTTACTTTGTATATAACGGTCATGGAATTGTAGCCATGGCCTTAGTTGTCTTTGCCGTCAACATATCCGGCCACATCATTACAATCATTTTAGCTAAAAGAGAATTCAAGGAACTGACCTTTTCCATAACATTAATCGACAAATCAAATTTTGGGGAATTTTTTACATATAGCTTTTCTACATTTGTAATCCAGATTGCGAACTCCTTAAAGTTCAAGGCAAGCTCCTTCATAATCGCGGGCTTTATCGGCCTTAGCGCAGTAACTATTTATGAAGTAGCGGCACGACTAATAGGCTATTTTATTCAGATCATTGACCGATCACTTGGCGTATTGACTCCCGTATTCAGCCAATATGATGGCAAGGGAAATACTAAAGACATTAATAAACTATTTCTTGAATCTACCACTTTAAGTGTAATTATATCTGTATTTATAGGCGCCACATTGGCCCTATACGGAGAGGCGTTCATCACCAGGTGGATTGGAGAGGGATACAACGATAGTATCACCATACTTCAGATACTTGTCGTACCCGTCACAATAGCATTAACGCAAAATACGTCGTTAAGTTTATTAAAAGGAATATCCAAACATCATTTTTACGCCATCTCCAATGCAATTGAAGGCGTTGCTAACCTTGTCTTGAGTTTAATACTCGTCCAGATATATGGCATATATGGCGTTGCCATCGGTTTGCTCATTCCCATGTTATTTATGAAACTCTTTATTCAACCTGTTTATGTCTGCAGAGTCATAAATATTAATATGCGGAAATACTTCTTAAATTCATTAATCATACCCGGATTTAAATCTTTTCTACCAATCTATGCATACTACTATCTCCTACAGGATTATTTTGTACCCAGCTTTGTCAATCTCTTTATACTGATACTCGTGCAGACCTTACTATTTGTTCCATTGTGCCTGATTTTTATTTTCACCTCAGGCCAAAAACAATATATCCTCGACCTCTATAATAGAAAATTCAAAAATACGGCAGGCATTAACAATAAACCCCTGCCTTAAGTTGAGAAGCCTGGTCGGAGTACCTGGGGACATCTGAACTAAATCACCCCTTCCAGCTTGGCCATGGGCAAAATACACCCGTCTCAGGCATGCAACAGAAAGAATATTTCCAGCCCGCCAAACCCTGAAAGTCAAGAATCCATTCCTGTTTAATGAAAAATGATTCAAAACAGGCGTAAAACTTTTCAGAAATTGGCTACTGACACACCCTACATGTACTATCCTCAATAATAGATTACAATTTACGCCGGCCGACCAAGTTTAGTCATGTAACTTATTGTTTTTAATATAATAAAAATATACACATGGCCAACGCCGGCCACAAAATGGAATTTTTAGGAACTTTCATACCGAATGCTAAGAATATTTAAACATTATGTACCCACATCACTGATCTTATTGATGCTGGTTGAAATTGCTGTACTCTACTTCTCCTTCTATGGGGCAGTTGAGATCCGCTTTATAGATTCGGCCATGCTCGTCAGACATAAACTTGATCCCCTGGCCCCTAAAGCCAGCATTTTTGCGTTAGTGATGTTCTTTTCAATGACCGCAGTGGGACTTCATACCCGCAACCTTGAAAACGATTTTGCTGATGTCATGATCAGAATTTTTCTGAGTTATGCCATGGGGTTTATTGGCATCACCATGGTCTATTATGTCTACCCTGAACTTTTCGCGGGCCGCGGTATTGTCGCACTGACACTTCTCATATCGTTCTTCGGCATCCTGATAACTCGAATCATATACCAGAAAATTTATGGGCATAAAATCTTCAGGAGAAAAATACTGGTCCTGGGGACGGGCAATAAAGCCAAAATCCTGGAAGATATGAAAAGCAGGTTTGCAACAAGGGGACTGGATATTGTTGGCTTTATTAGTGTAAATCTGGATATACCCAAGATTAAAATTGATCAGCTTGTTGAAGTAAAATCCACAATTTTTGACCACATTATTTCACATGACATTGATGAAGTCGTCATTGCAATGGATGATAGAAGACAGGGCTTTCCTGTAGTTGAGTTGCTTCAGTGCAAAATGTATGGGATCGAGATCTGGGATATTGTCGGCTTTCTGGAAAGAGCCACCGGGCACATAGAACTCAATGCCCTTCATCCCAGTGATTTTATATTTTCCGATACCGCATTACCCGGCATAGGAAAAAGGGCCATAGATATAATTGTGAGCTTCACTATTTTATTAATAACCAGTCCCATCATGATATTAACTGCCGCAATGATCTGGCTGAGCACCCTGGGCCGCGACCCTGTTTTTTATCGCCAAACCAGGGTCGGCAATTGCGGGCAGCCATTTCAGGTGCTCAAGTTCAGAAGCATGAAAGTCAATGCAGAGGAAAACGGGGCTCAGTTTGCCGTAAAGAAAGATTCCAGGGTCACATTAATTGGAAAGCTCATAAGAAAAATGCGTATAGATGAACTACCACAACTAATTAATGTATTACGCGGCGATATGAGCTTTGTCGGTCCAAGACCTGAAAGACCTGAGTTTGTTTCTACCTACGAACAAAATATTCCTCATTACAAACTCCGTCACACGGTAAAACCAGGTATTACAGGTTGGGCACAAATCTCCTACCCCTACGGTGACACCGAGAAAGATACTCGGAACAAATTACAATATGACCTGTATTACATAAAAAACTACGGTGTTTTTTTTGATCTGACCATAGTCGTGCAAACCATGCAGGTAGTGCTATTTGGACAAGGCGCAAGGTAATCATGACCAGTCATATGCTTCATACGCAACAGTTTTTCTACTAGTTACGCACATAGAAAAATTTCAAAAACTATTACTTATTTAAACTATAACCAAAGCCTCATGAGGTTTACAAACAATGCCATCCTGCTCTGAATATATTCACGATATCATAGGTGTTAAAAAACTCCCAGCTAAGACGATTGTTCTGGATCCTGGTTACGATCCCGTCACCGCAGCCGGTCACATCATGCAAAGCGGCCATTTTATTTCGTCTTACAAACTATCAATGGCATGCTGGCAAATTGCTAGCGAAGAGGCTACCAGGCAAAAAATTGCTGCCGCTCACAAATATAATGTTCAAGTCTGTACGGGCGGCGGGCCTTTCGAGGTCGCTGCATCATTTAACCGTGTTGCTGAGTATCTTGATTTATGTTCCAGTCTGGGGATTAACCGCATTGAGGCAGGTGAAGGATTTATCCACACCAACCTCAAGCCGAAAGAAATCGTGAATCTCGCTACAGAGAGAGGCCTTGAGGTTCAGTATGAAATGGGAGAGAAGCATGCGGGCCCCTTCACCGACAAAATTGTTGACGAACTAATACAGCTCGGCCAGGAATGGCTAGATGCCGGTACCAAACAACTGGTTATAGAGGGCAGAGAAAGCGCTGTTGATGTTGGCCTGTTTGATGTGAAAGGCGCTCTCAACTTTGATGCGGCTGAAAAACTGGTCAACGCGCTAGGTATGGACAAAATCATATTTGAAGCCCCAAACAAAGCAAGTCAGTTTGCCTTTTTAAATCATTTTGGCCCAGAAGTTGAACTTTGCAATGTCAGGCTTGAAGAATTATTGAGAGTGGAAATATACAGAAGAGGCCTTCACTCCGATGCCTATCGGCATGATAACCTGAGGCCTGCGGGTCCTAAAGATTAAGGCCAATGATATGAAAAAATTTATTATTGACTGCTTTGCTGAGAACGCAACAAAATATTCAAGCGATCATGCAGTGGTAGTCGTTGACGTAATCCGCGCTACCACCACGGCAACAACAGCCGTAAGTATTGGCCGTGCATTATATCCAGCCAAAGGCACCGATGACGCCATTGTGCTTGGCAAAACATTGCGTGATCCACTTTATGTCGGAGAACTCGGTGGCCATGTGCCCTACGGCTTTGATCTAACCAACAGCCCGGTAGAAGTCATGTCACTTGCCACTATACCTTCAGGTTTTTTTACCGCTCCACATAGACCTTTGATATTAGTATCATCGTCAGGCATGCCCGCCCTGATGAATGCAACTGAAAGTGAAGCTGCTTATATTGCCTGCTTGAGAAATTACAAAGCCGTTGCCAATTATATTGCCAAGCGACACAAGAACATCGCCATTGTCGGTGCAGGAACACGTGGTGAATTTCGACGGGAAGATCAAATTGGCTGTTCTTGGGTTGCAGAAGTACTAATGAAAGATCACGGCTTCGAACCCGAGAACGAAAAAAGTCGGGAACTGGTTGAACGCTGGAGCGGGGTTGATCTGGACTGTATTCGTGAAGGCAACAGCGCCAGTTACCTGCGTCGTTCCGGGCAGGCACATGACCTGGAGTTTGTTTTGCACCATGTTGATGACCTCACTGTTGTACCGCATCTCAAAGACGGTAAATTACATGACGTGCAGGAATCCACTTAAGCCAATTATTGAATCGTAAATACTAGAGCTATAGACACAAAGATGAAAGCAATCAACAATACAACTCCTGTGCTGATTTTAAGCTGCCGTATCGGCGGACTCTCCATCATGCGCAGCCTTGGCAGCCTGGGCGTTGCCGTATACGGCATTGATGCAAAAAAAAGCAGCCCTGCCCTGAAATCAAAATACTGTACTGCCTGGTTCCTGAAAGAATATGACAGGAACAACGAGCACGACTACCTGGATTACATAATAAACATTGCCAACAATGAAATAATAAATAAATCAGACAATAAAATAATACTGATTCCCACTTCCGACGAGCTATCAATCTTTGCCGCAAAATACATAGAGGAGCTTTCCCCTTATTTTATATACCCAGGCAACTCCGCCGCACTGATGGATGACCTGGCCGACAAACGAAAAATGTTCGGTATTGCAACAGAGCATAATGTGCCCGTCCCACACACAAGCTTTCCGCAGAACGTTAATGATGTAGCTGAAACAGCGGACAAAATAATGTTCCCCGTAATGCTAAAGGCCATTGATGGCCAGGTCATGCACGCAAGATATGGAAAAAAAATGGTGATTGTTTCTAATAAAGAGGAACTGATAGAAAATTATAAATCGCTGGAAGACCCCGTTACACCAAACACCATGATCCAGGAACTTATACCCGGGGATGATGATCAGGTTTATATTTACAATGGCTATTTTAACAAAGATTCAGATGCCCTTATTTCATTTACCGGCCATAAGATTCGCCAGTTTCCAGTACATGTGGGCTGCGCCTCGCTTGGCGAATGTCGATGGCACCAACGCGTCGCCGATAAGACTCGCGCACTAATGAAAGCCGTTGGTTACCAGGGAATTCTGGATATTGGTTATCGTCTCGATCCGAGAGATAACCAATATAAAGTACTCGATATCAATCCACGTGTCGGCCAGGCATTCAGGCTGTTTCTGGCAGAAAATGGCATGGACGTAATCAGGAGCCTGTACCTGGACCTGACAGGCCAGCCACAACAGGAGTCCAAACCAAGAGAGGGCCGGCGCTGGCTAATCGAAGATTACGATATCGTATCATCACTTAACTATTACAAAGAAGGCAGCCTTGGATTTTTTGAATGGCTTCGCTCTTACCGTGGCGTAGAAGAAGCTGCCTGGTTTAGCTGGAAAGACCCGAAACCGTTTTTAGTGGTCGCCACACGGTTTACAAAAAAGGCACTGTTCTGGATCTATAAGACAATAATATCCAGCATACCTTTTGTGAACAAAACGCTCAAAGCTCACAACTAAGAACACCGGGAGGGTTGTGTAATGGGCACTCTGTCAACTGCGATAAAACTACAGCGTACATTTTACAAAATTCAGAAACTGTGGGTAAAGCTGCTCGGGACTTCAGGACAAATATACTTTGAAGACCGTGCGAAACAATACGAAGGTATCTGGAAAACAATCGCCGATGAACTCGGTGCCAGCTTCACTGCCCTGGACGATGATCTGTGGCAGATCGAGTTAAATGGCGCCAGGGTGAGACTGCTCAATTATAAATTGCCGATGGATAACCCTGTCGTTCTTGGACTTGCCGGGCGAAAACCCGTGGTTCACCAATTATTAAAGAACCAAAATATCCCCATCCCTGAATACGCCAGCTTCAGACTCAACGAATTAAATATCGCCTACGATTTTCTGCAACGCTTTCCCCTGTCTTGTGTCGTAAAACCCGCGGGCGGTTATGGCGGTAAGGGCGTTACCACACATATTACCGATAATAGACAGCTGAAAAACGCCGCTATACTGGCGTCACTACAAAGCGGAAAACTCCTGATTGAACAACAGGTAGTGGGCGAATGTTACCGGTTACTCGTGGTAGACGGAAAATATGTACACGCCGTCAGGCGAAATGGGTACAGACTAACAGGTGACGGGCGCTCCAGCTTGAAACAACTGCTCGACCCTGCCGACAACCTGAAAATAGACAAAGACTGCATTTTCACCATGGCAGCACAGGGCGTCAACTGGGACACAGTCCCAAAGGTCAACCAGTCTATCCTGATTAAATCTATTGGCAAAGATGATCAGAATACATCTGAACTTCGGACCGTTTATGACGAAGTTGTTACCAGTGATGTCTGCGACGCCATAATAAAAGATGCGGAAGATTCGGCTAAAATTACAGGGTCAAAT